>JGI12635J15846_10006154_pt1 | contig 10303 bp, 9 predicted proteins | sample BlaSpr_A8_OM2_M2_FD_15846 | JGI IMG/M metagenome (IMG submission 15846)
TCCTTGGGATCGCTGGTGGCATGCAGTTTCGCGGTGAAATCTGCCGCTCCCGATATTCGCAGACCATGATTGCGGATCGCTTCAACGTGATCTTTCCAGACGTCATAGGCCCAGACTTCGGCCTCGCCCTCTTGGGCGAGGTGCGCGGCGAACAGGCTGCCAACCGCGCCGCAACCGACGATGCATACTTTCAACAAAGACTCACTCCAATGGCAAGCTAGAATTTCCCGTAGAGACGCGGCTTGCCGCGTCTCCGCACGCGGTGAGACAGGGCAAGCCCCGTCTCTACAACGGATTTCTCACGCTCTCGCGCTTCTCTCCACCGTTAAAAAACTTCCACGGCACATCCGCCAGGCATTCGCCTGCGGTCTTGCCGATTCGGTACGTGTCCTGGGTATAGAGACAGACCTTGCCATCCTGGTCGACAACCTGCGGATGCAGGGAGAAGATCATGTTCTCTTCGAGCGGAACATCGGTCTTAGCGCCGATTGCGGGATACTCCAGCATGGTCATCCCGATGCTATGACCGGAGAGATGGCCGAGTGCGAAGCCGTGTTTGGCAAATATGTCTGCGACCGTGCGATGCACGGTGGAGGCGAGTTCGCCGTGGCGCATCAACTTGCGCGCCGATTCCATCGCGTGCGGATATGCATCAGCCATCTTCTGCGTGGTCGGGCTCGGCTTGCCCTGAATCAATGCGCGGGAGAACTCGACCCAGTAGCCGCCGGCTCCGGTAACTTCGAGCGAATAAAGAAGAAGATCGTCGCCGGCAACCTTGCGATGACCGGGAACTTTGAAATAAGCGTTGGCCTCTCCATGTTCTCCCGAGAGCAGAATGTTCATCATGCGCGGGCCGGCGCCGCGAGCGAAGAAACGCTCGACCGCGGGCGCCATAATTTCAGCTTCGGTCTTGCCGGGCCTGTAGCCGGCAATCAGCGCCCAGAAGCCATCGACGACGATGTCCATGGCGTCGCGAACTTCGACAAGTTCCTCTTCGCTCTTCACGGCGCGTGCCATATCGAATTCCTGATCAAAGGGCACGAGTTCGAACGGACCTTGCGCGAGTTCCCGGTAGTCGCGAACGGCCATGATGAAGTTCATCCCAAACGTGCCAATGCGGGTCCATTTGCGCTCGATAGCGCGGTCGCGCAGCCACTGGCCGGGAACGTCGGGCCAGACCTGATCTTTCACCCAGGGCTTCTTCTTGTCGCCGATCCAGCGAGCTTCGCGCGGAAAGACAAGCGTCGGTTCGTCTTCAAGTGGGATGACGACGTAAACGTAACGATGAACGATTTCGAATCCGGATGTGTAGAAGACCGCGCCCTCGAATCCCGCGTACTGATTGCCGCATACGATGAGAGCGTCCAGCCCGGCGGCTTGCATGCGGGAACGAATGTTTTTGTAACGGCGATCGATTTCTTTCTGACTTGGCAAAATGTCCTCAGCGGCTACTTACTCCGCACAATTCGGCGGCGGTTAGCGCATAAATCTTTGTGATGTCTACCAATGTTCGAATGCGAACTTTTTCGCCTTCTTTGTCGCGCGGGCCGCTGGAGGGGCCGTAATTCACAGTCTCGACTCCGTAGCGACTGAGGACACTGGCATCGGAGCACCAGGTGACGACTTCCCGCTCCGGCGTTTTGCCGGTGATGCGCTTGTGATTGCGATCGATGGCGCGAATCATCTCGTGCTCTTCGCTGATGCGCGCGCCGGGGACCGAGACATAGGTTTCGAATTCCAGACCCCAGTCCGCGTGCGTTTTTTGAAGTAAGAAGAAGAGGCGCTGAAGGTCGCGACGCGCCGCGGCCATGGGGATGGTAGGCGGGACGCGCACGTCGAGGAACAAATCCGTTTTCTCGGGAGTGCGGCTGGCGCGCCAGGCGTGTCCACCACGGATGCCGCCGAGATTCACGATGGCCTTCTTGCCGCCATAGCTTGCCTTCTTCTCCCATCGTTCAATCCACTTAAGGATGGGCGGCATGAGTTCGACCATGCGGCGGATGGAATTCATTTCTTCGCGGCCCTCGCAGAAGGCGGTGTGCACATAAATTCCGGTACACGAGATGCGCACCCACATGGAGCCGAAATGTTCGAGCACGACACGCATGTCGGTGGGCTCACCAAGAATGCACATATCGGGCAGCACGCCGTGATTGACGAGATAGTGCGTGCCGTATCCGTAACCGCGGTATTCTTTGCCTTTGAATTCACCCCACTGCGTTTTTTCGATTTCGCCGGCGACGGCGGCGATGATGACGTCGCCTTTCAAGCGCACACCGGCGCGCTGGAGCGCTTTCACGGCGTTGGTGTAGCAGACAAGCGCACCCTTCATGTTGTAGATGCCGAGGCCGTAGATAAAACCGTCTTTGACGACAGCGTGCGGTTTGTAGCCGAGGCCGGTGAGAAATTCTTCGCGGCCAGTATTGGAGGTATCCATGTGGCCGTTGAACATCAGGTTCTTGCCGCCGCCCGAGCCTTTCCAACGGCCGACCACGTTGGCGCGCGCCTCTTCGACTTCCTGCCAGGTGACGTCGAGGCCGATCTTCTGCAGCTCGGATTGCATGTACTGCGCCATTTGCAGTTCTTCGCCGGTCGGGCTGGGGATGTTGATCACGTCGCTAGACATGGAAATAATTTCGTCTTCCCGGACTTCGGCGAGGATGCGGTCGACGAGTTTGGGGTCGAGGGAGTCCTTCGAGTGTGTGGTTGTGCTGGACACTTTGTAAAGTTCTCAGTTCTCAGTCTTCGATTCCTGGGAATGTTTGGCCAAACGGAAATCGTCTGGATCGGTACACATTTTTTCGTTGCCGGTTTCGGTGATTAGAAAATTGTCTTCCAATCGCAGACCTCCGCCGCCGGGCCAGTAAATGCCGGGCTCGATCGCCAGCACCATTCCCTTTTTTATTGTTCCGGTGCCGGCCTGATGCGCGTAGGGCCATTCGTGGGCGCGGGCGCCGACGCCGTGGCAGACGGGGTGGGAGGGCTGTCCGGGGTATCCACCGTCGGCNATGCGGGCGCGAACNAGCTTATCGAGTTCAGGAAAGCTGGCACCGTGGCGCGCGAAGGANACGGCGTCGTTGAAAACTTTCAGCAGCAGGTCGAGCAACTTGTGATACTCAGGCTTTAATTCGCCGGGGCAAGCATTCTTNGTAAGATCCGTCCAATAACCGTCGACGCAGACCCAGATTTCGAAAAGTGTGGGCTCGTCTTTCTGAATCGGGCGATCGCCGGTGGCGGTGAACGTTGCGATTCCCTTGCCGGACCACACNAANGTGAAGGCGCGCGCCATCTCGACTTTACTCTTGTAGCCAACACCGATGCCGTGCACGAAGCCTTCATACATGGCGCCGACTTCGCTCTCTTTCATGCCGGGGCGCATGTTCTCGCGGGTGTAATCCATGGCGAGGGCTGCGAGCTCGTTGGCTAAACGCATGCGCTCGATCTCCTGACCGGTCTTGATGGAGCGGGCCTCGTTGAGGAGCGGAGTCGCGTCCACGACCTCGCCGCAAAACTTTTTGAACGATTCGAAATAGGACATCATGAAAGTGGTCGGCTCCCCAACCATGCGGTCGGCAGACTGCGTGCCCATGTTGAGTTCGACGGCAACTTTATCCGTCAGGCCCCGTCGCTTCAGGACTTCGTACACGCGGTCCCAGGCGCGGAACTGTGGCGGACGCGGATCGCGCTCGTCGTAGCCTTTGAAGTAGAGAATGTCTTTTGTCCACGAGTTGCGCTCGGCATCGGCTTGCTGCGGTTCGAGGGCAATCAACGTGGGCTCGCCATCGTGCGGAAAGACGACAGCGTCATATCCCTTCATGCACCAGTAGTTGGTGAGATAGAGGACGTTGTCAGGCGCGCGGCAGACCAATGCGGAGAGGTCCTGATCTTTCATCAGGGCGCGGACACGATCGAGTTTTACTCTGTCTGCGGGCCAGGCCATAGCAGTTTCAATGCACAGTTACAGGTTTATTTTCGTCCTGAAAATTCCAGGCTGCTTCTTTGCCCTTGATCAGCCGGTATACAGCGGTGTGTAGCGGCGCTGGCACCCCGACGCGCTCCGCTTCGCGAGCGATGGCGCCGGAGAGAAAATCGATTTCGGTCGTTGCCTTATGGCGGACATCGTGAAGCATGGAAGGTGGGTGATTAGTCATGGCGCCGACTCGGTTCATCTCCCAGGGATCTTCATGCAGGCCAACCCCGGCTGCCTCTGCGACTCTCTTGCCTTCGTCGATCAAGGCGTGCAGCAGATGGCCGAGGTCGGAGAATTTCGCTTCGTCGGAAAAGTGCGGCGAGTGCGGCAGGCCCGTCAGAGCGGAGACGCTATTTACCGACGAATTAAAAATCAGCTTGGACCACTGCGCGGGGCGGGCGTCTTCGAGCGCCTCGGCTTTGAGTCCGGCCGCGATGATGAGATCGGCGGCTTCCTTGACGACAGAGAATGGAGTGCCGGTTGGCTCGAAAGGGCCCATCCAGGTTGGAGTGTCGAGTTCATACTGCACGTGCGTGTCGCTGTGGCGCGTGCCACTCATGAAGGTGGTTCCGCGGATGACGTAGCCGCGAGTAAGCGTGGCGATGATTTCTTCGCTGCCGACTCCGTTCTGGGCGGAGAGAACGGCTCCATTATCGAAGCGGCGGCCCACCAGGCGAAATGATTCTTTAACCTGCGTTGCTTTCGTGGCGACGATGCCGAGGTCGCAATCCGGCAGGTCTTTGGGGTTAGTTGTGGCCTTCAATGGGACGGCGAAGTTGTGGCTTCCGGTGACGCGCAGACCCCTGCTGTTGAGCTCGGCAGCGTGCTCTTCGCGCCGAACGAAGGCCCAGACTTCGGCGACGCGCGCCAGGTGCGCGGCGTACAAACTGCCGATCGCACCACAACCGATGACGCAGACTTTCTTCATTTCGTCTTTCTGCCAGCCTGGAAACCCGCCGAACTTCGCTCGGCTGGACGGATGAATGCGTCCGTCCCTAGGTGTTTCATCTCTTCTCTAACTTTACTAACTGTGCCAACTGTCCGCCTTCGCGATGCTTGAGCGAGCGGAAGATGCTGTCGGCGTTGTTAAAGGAGTCGTTGATAAAAATTCCTTGCGCGAACAATGCATCCTGCAGTGCCGCCGAAATTGTGTGGATCGGGGCCGCGCCTCCTTCGCCCATGCCCTTCGCGCCGCTATAGCTGTGGGGAGAGGGCGTTGTCGTGTGGCCATACCTAATCCTCGGAATATTCATGGAAGTGATTGGGGTGTAATCGCTAAAGGTGCTGGTCATCATATTGCCTACTGCGTCATAGACACAGGTTTCCATCAGCGCCGCGCCGATACCATGAGCGGTCGCGCCATAGACCTGGCCTTCGACGATCGGCGGATTGATAACCGTGCCGCAATCGTCGACGGCCACGTAGTCGAGAATCTTTGGGACAAAAGTTTCGCGGTCCACCTCTACGATCGCGATGTGCAATTGCGCGGCGTAGGTCAGCGTGAGACTGCCGTATTTCGCTTTGGTGTCGGGAACCTTGAACGGCGCGCGCCATACGTAGCGGCAGTTGAGCGTGACATCGTACAGTTCGGCCGGGAGCACGGCGCTATTCACGTTCACGATGTTTGCGAGACCCCAGTAGTTGATGGATTTTCCGGTGCTCTTTGCCTTTATCTCGGGCCCCTGTGCACCGACTCCGAATTCGAGATCCGCTTCTCTGGTTTCGAGACTAAAGGCGGCGAGGCGCTTCATTTCGGCTTTGAGTTTCTGCGCGGCGCCGTGAACCGCCGACAAACCAGAAACCGCAAATTGGCTGGCGTAGGTTCCGGAGAAGCCGGTGTGGACGTTGCGCTCCGTGTCGAACCCGGTGCGCACGGTGATCAGGTCGGGATGAATGTTGAGCACGTCGGCGACGACTTGGGCAGAGGTAGTTTCGTGCCCCTGGCCTTGCGGACACGAACCGACGGCCACAACCACTTCGCCGTAAATATCGAGTTTGCAGTTTGCGCCCTGCGAGTTGCCGGAGAAAGGCGCGTACGGGTTGATGATCTGCGACTGGCCGAAGTTGTTCGTTCCGGAATCGAGCGTGGTGCCGATGCCGATACCGATCATGCGGCCTTCTTTACGCGCCTCAGCCTGCTTCTTCTTCCAGCCGTCCCAACCGATCAGATCCTTCGCGACTTCTAGCATCTTTGGATAGTTGCCAGAGTCGTACACGCAGCCGTTGGACGTAGTGTAAGGGAATTCCTCCGGGCGGATGTAGTTTCGCAGGCGCATTTCGTCCCCTGCGATGCCGATTTCGTGGGCGCAGATGTCAACGACGCGCTCCAGAAACCAGAGATGCTGCATGCGCGAATATCCCCGATTAGGACCGACGGGACACTTATTGGTGACGGCCTGCCAGAAATCGATGCGAGCGTTCTTGAAGCGATAGACCCCACAGAAAACCTGCGACCAGATCACGCAGCCCAAGGGCTCATAGCGCGGGTAGGCTCCGCAGTCGTCGATGTGTCGCGAGTTGATCGCCGTGATGACGCCATTCTTGTCGAGGGCCACGCGTGTGTTTCGAAAAGTGCGCTCGTTGCCGTGAGCGCTTGAAACCATGTGCTCGGAGCGGGTTTCGACCCACTTGATGGGTCGTCCACCGGCCTTTTTCGAAGCCAGAGCGCAGACCGCCATCTGCGGATAACTCGTGATCTTGATCCCGAAGCTGCCTCCGATGTCGAAGGTCTGAACCCGGATCTTGTCGATATGAATATTCAGATGCGCGGCCAGGAATTGGATCGCGAATGACGGGAACGAGTTATTGCACCAGTAATAAATGCGGTCGTCTTTGGGATTCCACTCGGCGATCACAACATTATTTTCGAGGGGCGTCGACGAAAAGCGATGGAAGTGCAAGCGATCGATGTCGACGACGTACGCCGCTTCCTTGAACGCACGCTCGACATCACCGTATTCCCAAACGCCGTTCCAGACTCGGTTCGTCCCGGCTTCTTCGTGGAGAATGCTGTGGTCGGTAAGGGCCTGTTCCGCTTCGACGACAGGTTCGAGCGGTTCGTACTCGACCTGGACGAGTTCAGCGGCATCGTCGGCAAGACTCGGAGACTCGGCGACTACGGCGGCAACCGGCTCTCCCTGGTAAAGGGCTTTTCCCACGGCCATGGGGAAGTCGCGAATTTTCTGCGCATGNTCCGGACCGATTTCGATGAAGGCCTGGGTTTGCGCGGCAATTTCCTTTCCGGTAATCGANCACACTACCCCGGGCAGCGCTTCGGCGGCGGAGGTGTCGACGCTGGCGACCCGCGCGTGCGCATAAGGAGAGCGCACAAAGCGGAGATACAGCATTTCGCGCAGCTTGATNTCGTCAGCAAACTTGCCCCGGCCGCGCAATAGACGGTCTTCTTCTTTGCGGGGGAGCGAGGCGCCTACCCATGGTCCCTTGCCGTTCTTCTTTTCTTCTTCAGCCACGATACTTGGTGCCTCTGCAAACATTTCGCGGACAGGAGTGTCCGCGCCACACGAGCTATCCCAGAGCCGACTGCAGCCCGTCGATTAATTTCTGAATTTGTTTTTTTCCTAGCGGTTCGAGCAGGCCACCGGCGACGGACGCCAGCCGTCCGAAAATCTGGGCTTCACCCTGCCAGTTGACTTTGGTTGCGCCTGCGGTTCCGTCCGCGATTGGGGCCAGGTCAAACCCGGCGACGATGGTGACGTTTCCGCCGGCGACTGCCCCCTGTCCTTTGTATTGAGCTCGGCGCGGCCGATCNGCCTCCGCGAGTTCCATCTTCANGTCTGCGGCGCCTTTGATGTAGGAAATACCTACGTTCAACTTGACGGTGAAATGCTTGGCATCCTGCACTGACAGACCTTGAAAGTCCGGAAGCAGCGCCGCAAATCGATTGGGGTCGGTGAGGAAGTCGTAAACCTCTTCAGGCTTCTTCTTGACCTCGAATTCGCCGGAAAACTTGATCGCCAAATCAGGCTCCCTTCATGTTCCGGCCCGCGAGCTCAATGGCCTTGAAGATGTTCATATATCCGGTACAGCGGCAGGTGTTGCCCGCGATCGCTTTGCGAATTTCCTTTTCGCTTGGCTCAGGATTCTCGGAGAGCAACTGATGCGCTGCGAGCATCAGTCCGGGCGTGCAGTAGCCGCACTGCAGGCCGTACGAATCGCCGAAGGCTTGTTGAATAGGATGTAGCTTGCCGTCTTTTTCGAGACCTTCGACGGTGGTGATTTCCGATCCGTCACCTTGCACCGCAAACATGGTGCAGGATTTTACCGCCAGGCCATTCATCAGCACAGTGCACGCGCCGCAGTATGTCGTGTCGCAACCGACGTGTGTGCCGGTAAGGTCGCAGGCCTCGCGCAGGAACTCAACCAGCAACATGCGCGGCTCAACCTCCCGCGCGTAGGCCTTGCCGTTCACGCTGATATTCACATTGACCGNNATGCTTTTCACGTTTGCCATTGCCGNCGTACTCTCAGGCATACAGATGGGCCCCTTCGACCTGTTCTCCGCGAGCGCGGCGCGCGGCAATCAGAATCGCGCGCTTCACCAGAGCCACAACGAGCTGGCGCTTGTATTCGGCGGATCCGCGCATGTCCGGCTGCGGATCGGCAGCAGCACGNGCGGCTTCGGCGGCGNTGGCAATCGTNTTGTNGTCCAAACTTTTTCCACGAAGTGCNGCCTCNGCTTCNGTCGCGCGGATCGCCGTTAGTCCAACGCAGCCGAGAGCTACAGCAGCATCCTGGCACACATCGCCCGCCATCGTGAGTTGCACGGCAGCGCTGGCNCTNGGATACACGGGAGCGCTCCGCTTGAATGCAACATAGGCGCCCCCGCTGCCTTCGGGCGGAACCTTGACTTCAACTTCAGTAACAAGTTCGTTGTGAGCCAGCGCTGTGGTGTAAGCATCCTTGATGAAGTCTTTCAAGTGGATAGTGCGCGGGCCATCCGACCCAAGGCAGTGAACGGTGGTTTCGAGCGTGATCAAAGCGTTCGCCCAGTCGCCGCTTGGATCCGCCTCAGCAAGCGATCCGCCGATCGTCCCTCGGTTTCGCACCTGAACGTCCGCAATCCCGGCAGCGCAGTCGTGCAAGACGGGAACCTTTCGCTCGAGCGCAGAATGCTCAATCTCGGCGTGGCGCGTCATAGCTCCGAAGTGAAGTGTCCCGGAATCTTCTTTGATGAAGGAAGTGTCAGGGATGAAGTTCAAGTCCACAAGGTGCTCGGGGTTTGCGAAGCGAAGCTTGAGTAACGGAATCAGACTCTGCCCGCCGGCGAGAAACTTCGCGCTCTCGCCAAGTTGGCCGAGCATGGAGACTGCTTCTTTCAGTGATCCCGCCCGGTGATAGTGAAATGATCGCGGATACATGAGTTCGTGTTTCCCTTATTTAAGCGTCCGGGCAAATCCCCAAGCTGTAGCCGCCAATGCGGCGATAACCAGTGCGGATCCAACCACGGCCAGAGCTTTTAAGATCACTGCACCATGATGATACGTCTGAAGAATGACCGCCAGCGGGAATAGCGCACTGCCTGCCAGCAAGAGAATCCAATCAGCTGCCGAATTCCCTCGCTGAAGTTCACCCGTTCGAAAATTACACCCAGTACGATCATGAGCATGGCGAGGCCGATCCAGTGGGAGTGAGCGTCTACCTGGCGAACATAATCGTACTTGGTTTCGCCATACTGCTCGAGCGCAGCCTGTGACTGCGCGAGATTCCGGCTGGCGGCTGCGCTAAAGGAGTGGGCGAGTGATCCGCCCATGCGATCGAGCGTCTGGTGCTCAACGAAGAGCGCATATTGCAAACCGTAGAGCATGCCGAAGGCGGCCAGCGCCATCCCGCCGAAGATCAGAAGTTTGCGCGAACCGGTCACGGTGCACCTTCCGCGGCATCGGCCTTACCGACATCATTTCTTGCAACATCGAGGCCGCCGGAATAGCGCAAGATGCCGACCAGCATTCCAACCAGGCCAACGATGACCATCANGCCGCCGATATCGGCGGTGCCTCCGGCCAGCAGTCCGAGTTTCAGTTCGAGNANCACGAACACGGGCAGAATCACCGAGCCGCCGAGCAGCAATTTCACCCACCGCCGCTTCCACTTTTCCGAAAGAAACACGAAGGGCTGCACGAACGACAGGAGCATCGCCAGCAGTCCAAACTCGATGATGTGCGAGTGCGCAGCGATGTTCACCGCTCGCGCGCCGGCCAGATTGCCGAAGTTGTTGACCTCGGTTGTGGCGGCGTCGAGATTTCCCGCGGTGGCTGCGTTCATCATCCGTTGCAGGATCACGGTCTCCATCCGCTCGTGCTCGTACAAGAGAGT
>JGI12635J15846_10006155_pt1 | contig 10303 bp, 9 predicted proteins | sample BlaSpr_A8_OM2_M2_FD_15846 | JGI IMG/M metagenome (IMG submission 15846)
CGGCGGCTCGCCACGGCCGCGGCCGCGCTCGGCGGCGGCGACCTGACCGCGCGCAGCGAGGTGTCGGGCCCGCCGGAGCTGACCGCGGCGGCGGCCGCGTTCAACGCCATGGCCGAGCGGCTCAGCCGGATGATCACAGCGGAGCGGGTGATGGCCGCCGACCTGCCGCACCGGCTGCGCACCCCGCTGACCGCGCTGCGGATGAACGCAGGTGCGCTCGGGCCGGGCCGGGCCGAGGACGAGACCAGGCTGGCCGTCACCCAGATGGAGCAGGAGGTCGACAAGATCATCCGCGCCGCCCGGCGCCCGGCGCTCGGCGAGCCGTCGAGCTGCGACGCTGCCGAGGTGCTGGCCGAGCGGATGGACTTCTGGTCCGCGCTGGCCGACGACCAGCTCAGGGCGTGGCACCTGGTCGGCGCGGACCAGCCGGTGCCCGTGCCGGTGGCAAGGCAGGACCTGATCGCGGCCGCCGACGCCCTGCTCGGCAACGTCTTCCTGCACACCGGGGAGGGCACGGAGTTCGCGGTGACGCTGCACGCCGGCGACGGCGTCGTGGCCATCTTCTTCGCCGACGCCGGGCCCGGGATCACCGACCCCGGCGCGGCGCTGCAGCGCGGCCGCAGCGGCCGCGGCTCGACCGGGCTCGGCCTGGACATCGCCCGGCGGGTCGCCGAGTCGACCGGCGGCGAGCTGCGGATCGACCGGTCCGCCCTGGGCGGCGCGCAGGTCCAGATGTGGCTGCGCACCGGCGGGCCGCCGCTGTCCCGCGGCCGCAGGGCCGGCGGCAGGCGGCGGCTTAGCAGGCGCTCAGTCATCGATTAAGGGGCCCTTAACGCTCAGCCACTCCCCGGTCAGGCTGCGTGACGCGCGCCTAGCGTGGCTCGCGTTCACAGGCTCGTGGAACCCGCCCACGGGACCTTGGAACCCGACCGAGGGGTGACACCGCGATGGGCAGGCCGCACGGACGCCGCGACAACAACATCGGCAACGACGGCAATGACTATCGGCGCGTGCGGCCGCGGCCGGCCGGCTGGCGGCGCATCGGCGTGTCGAGATTCCTGCCCGCGATCGTGATGGCGGCGGTCCTCGCCGCTGGGGGCACCGTTGCGGCGCTCGCGGCCAGCGGCTCGGCAGGCCCGTCCCTGACGGTCAGCTACCAGACCACCTCCAGCTGGGGCACCGGCTACACCGGCCTGTACACGATCACCAATGACGGCGCGGCCGCCGCGGCCGGCTGGACCCTCGGGTTCCGGCTGCCCGGCGGCGCCTCGCTCAGCAGCCTGTGGAACGGCACCGACGAGGTCAGCGGCGGCCAGGTGACGGTGACGAACGCCAGCTGGGACGGCACGATCGAGCCGGGAGCCGCCGCGAACGTCGGCTTGGTGGTCGAGGGCTCGGCCGCCGCCCCGGCAGACTGCACGATCGACGGCGCGCCCTGTCAGCCGGGCGGGGGCAGTACCGGCTCTCCGACACCAAGCCCGTCGGCCACGGCCCCCACACCGACGCCAACGGCCACGCCGAGCAGCAGCCCGTCCCCATCGCCGACTTCCCCGGCGCCGTCGCCCTCCCCGAGCCAGCCGGCCGGGATCACCGCTGGCTTCGCCCCGTACGTGGACACCAGCCTGTTCCCGCCGTTCAGCCTGACCAGCGTGGCCGCCAGTACCGGGGTGAAGCAGTTCAACCTGGCGTTCGTGGTGTCCGGCGGCGGCTGCACCCCGGAATGGGGCGGCACCACGGCGATCGGCGACAACCCGGTCGCCGCCGAGATCAGCGCGCTGCGCGCGATGGGCGGGGACGTCCGGGTCTCGTTCGGCGGTGAGGACGGCAGTGAGCTGGCGCAGACCTGCACCAGCGTCTCCCAGCTCGCCGCCGCCTACCAGCAGGTGATCTCCGCCTACGGCCTGAACAAGNTCGATTTCGACATCGAGGGTGCCGCGATCGACGACACCGCGGCCAACGCCGTCAGGGACCAGGCCCTNGCCCAGCTCGAGGCGCAGGATCCCGGCCTGCAGGTGTCGTTCACCCTCCCGGTGGAGCCGTCCGGGCTGACCCAGGACGGCATCAACCTGCTGGACGGCGCGGTCTCGGCTGGCGTCAAGATCGCCGCGGTCAACGTGATGGCGATGGACTTTGGCGACGCCAACGCCCCGGATCCGGCCACGATGATGGGCACCTACGCCATCGACGCCGCGACGGCCACCGACGCGCAGCTCGCCGGCGTGCTCGGGATCAGCGACGCGGCGGCCTGGGCAAAGGTCGCGGTAACCCCGATGATCGGCCAGAACGACCAGACCGACGAGGTCTTCACGATTGCCGACGCTCAGCAGCTCGAGGCGTTTGCGGCCGCCAAGCACCTGGCGTGGCTGTCGATGTGGTCGGCCGGCCGGGACCAGGAATGCTCCGGCGGCGTGGACACCGCCGCGCAGCCGACCTGCAGCGGCATCGTGCAGACGCCGCAGGAGTTCATGGAGACCCTGGGCCAGTACTGAACGGTCCTAGCCGGGCAGGGCGTCCAGCCGGCGCAGGATCACGCCCTCGCGCAGCGCCCAGGGGCACACCTCGAGCTCGGGCAGGTCGAACAGGTCCATCGCCGCGTCGGCAATGATCGCCCCGGCGGCGAGCTGGGGGGCCCGGCCCCTGGACACGCCGGGCAACTTCATCCGCTCCGCCGCCGACGTCCGTGACAGCCGGTCCGCCAGTGCCGTTACGTCGGCGTGCCGCAGAAACCGCCGCACGTACGGCCCGTCGCTGGACGGGGCGGCCCCGGCGATCCTGGCCAGCTGGCGGAACGTCTTGGACGTGGCAACCGAGTGGTCGGGCCGGCCGTCCCGCATGACCGCGCCCGCGGTCGCGGCGATCTCGGCCCTGACGTGCTTGCGCAGCTGCCGCACCTCGTCGGCCGACGGCGGGTCGCCGCCCAGCCAGTCCCTGGTGAGGCGGCCGGCGCCGAGCGGCAGGGAGACCGCGACACTGGGCTCCTCGTCCACGCCCGAGGCGATTTCCAGCGATCCGCCGCCAATGTCCAGCATGAGCAGCCGCCCCGAGGACCAGCCGAACCAGCGCCGGGCGGCCAGGAACGTCAGCCGGGACTCGTCGGGGCCGGGCAGCACCTTGATGTCGACGTCGGTCTCCCGCTGGATCTGGCCGAGCAGCTCGAGGCCATTGGCCGCGTCCCGCACGGCTGAGGTCGCGAACGCCAGAAACTCCTGCACGCCCTTGTCCTCGGCGATCCGCAGCGCCTCATCCACGAAGTCACGCAGCTGCACCGCGCAGTCCTCGGTAAGGCAATTCTCATCGTCCAGGTGGTCGCCGAGCCGCAGCTCGGCCTTGTGCGAGAACGCGGGAACGGGCCGCGCGCCCTGGTGTGCGTCAACAACAAGCAGATGGACAGTGTTGGACCCGACGTCCAGGACCCCCAAGCGCATAACACGACGCTACCGCCTCTGCTGCAGCAGAAGGGGACACTGGCGGCCCAGCCGGGCCAGCCAGGCGCACCGCTGTATGTTCGGAACATTAGGGGACCGCTGGAGGTGGCATGAGCGAGAGCGCGCGAGGCAGCGTCAGGGTCGAGCAGGGGCCGAAGAGAGTCCGCGTCTACCTGGGCGGCGAGCTGGTCGCCGATACCAGGACGCCGTACCTGGTGTGGGAGTCCCCGTACTACCCCACCTACTACCTGCCCGCGTCCGACATGCGCGCGACGCTGATCCCGGCGGGAGAGACCAAGCACTCACCCAGCCGCGGTAACGGCGAGGTGCTCCACGTGAAGGTGGCCACGGCGACCGCGGAGCGGGCGGCTGTGCGCTACCCGNACTCCCCGCTGGAGCAGCTGCGCGACCTGGTCCGGCTGGACTGGGGCGCGATGAGCGAGTGGCTGGAGGAGGACGAACCCGTATATACCCACCCGCGCGACCCCTACAAGCGGGTGGACATCCTGGCCAGCTCGCGGCACGTGCGGGTCGAGGTGGACGGCATCACCGTCGCCGAGTCGCGCCAGCCGCGGGTGCTGTTCGAGACCGGCCTGCCGCCCCGGCACTACATCCCGCTTACCGACGTGCGGATGGACATGCTGCGGCCGTCCGAGACGGTCTCGCACTGCCCGTACAAGGGCAGCGCGAGCTACTGGTCGGTGGACACCGGCACAAGCGTGCACCAGGACATCGTCTGGATGTACCGGACCCCGCTGCCGGAGAGCCAGAAGGTCGCGGGCCTGGCCTGCTTCTACGACGAGAAGGTGGACGTGTACCTGGACGGCAAGCTGCAGGCCAAGCCCAAGACCCCGTTCAGCTAATCCGCCGCGGCCGGCTTGTCCAGATCCTCGATCCTGGAACGCGACGGTCCCCGGCTGGCCGAGAGCGCCCGGGCGGTTTCTTCGGCCGCGCGCAGCGTCCTGATGATGTTGCCGCTGGCCAGTTTCCCGCAGTCCTCCTCGCTCCAGCCACGGCGAAGCAGCTCGGAGATCAGCGCCGGGTAGCAGGAGGTGTCCTCGAGCCCCTCGGGCAGCCAGTCGACGCCGTCATAGTCGCTGCCGATGCCGACGTGGTCGACGCCCGCGACCTCCCGGACGTGCTCGGCGTGGTCGGCCACCTCGGCCAGTTTCACGGCCGGCCTGGGGTGCTTGGCGATCCATTCCTGGCGCAGGCTGCGGGCCTGGCCGCGGCCCGGGACGTTCTTGAAGTCGAACCCCCGCCGCTTGGCATCCTCGGCGAACTCCCGCTCCCAGTCGCGGCACGCCTGGGAGACGAACGCGGGCACGAAGTTCACCATGCAGGTGCCGCCGTTGGCAGGCAGCCGCGCCAGGATCTCGTCAGGGACGTTCCTCGGGTGGTCACAGATCGCCAGCGCCGACGAGTGGGAGAAGATGAGCGGCCCCTCCGCGGTGTCCAGGGCGTCGCGCATGGTGTCCGGGGACACGTGGGACAGGTCCACGAGCATGCCGAGCCGCTGCATCTCCCGGACCACCTCACGGCCGAACGGGCTCAGCCCGCCGACGACCGGGTCGTCGGTCGCCGAGTCAGCCCAGGGCAGGCTGCGGTTGTGGGTGAGGGTCATGTAGCGGACGCCGAGCGCGTATAGCGCCCGGAGCGTGCCGAGCGAGGAGCCGATGGAGTGGCCCCCCTCCGCCCCGATCAGCGAGGCCACCTTGCCCGCCGCGATGATCCGCTCCACGTCGTCGGCGGTCAGCGCGAGCTCGAGGGTGCCCGGATAACGCCGGATCAGCTCGTGCACCAGATCGATCTGCTCCAGGGTCGTGGTGACCGCGGTCTCGCCCTCGAGGTCGGCCGACACGTACACCGACCAGAACTGTGCGCCGACGCCGCCGGCGGCCATCCGGGGCCAGTCGGTCTGGATCGTGGCGACCGGGTGGTCCAAGTCGGTGGTGTCGAGGTCGACATCGTCGGCCACGCGCAGGGTCCACGGCAGGTCGTTGTGGCCGTCGAGAATCGGGTGGCGGGTAAGCAGGTCGCGGGCGGCGGTGGCGGCGGCAGGGCTGGCTTCGGTGCTCGTCATTGCCCCAGCTTACGTAGATCGTCCGGGCACCACCTCCTGCCCCAACGGCGCATTGACGACGTGAGGATCCGCACCCGGCGCGTTCGGATGCCGTTAGGAACGGCGCCGGCACCGGCTAGCCGAAGGACGCTGTATAGCGGAGGTTGTGCACAGGAGGTGCCGGGTGAAGCGCTACCTGACCAGGGACGCCGCCGCGGTCGCCGCCGGGCTGCTGCTGCCGCTGGCCGTTTCGGCGCTGCTGCTCCCGCTGCGGTCCAGCTGGTCGAACACGAACGTCGCCCTGGTGCTGGTGGTCGCGGTGGTCGCGGTGGCCGCGATCGGCAACCGGTGGGCGGGCGTGCTTGCCGCGCTCTCCGCAGCCGCCTGGTTCGATTTCTTTTTCACCGTGCCCTACTACCGGTTCGCGATCTCCCGGTCGGCCGACATCAGGACTGCTGTGCTGTTGCTGGTGGTCGGCGTGGCCGTGTCCCAGCTTGCCGCCAGGGCCAGACGGCTTCGGGTGCTGGCGATCACCGACGCGCGCTACCTGGCCGAGATCCACGAGGCGTCGGAGCTCGCGCAGACGGCCAGCTCGCCCGACGTTGTGGTCGACCACGTCAAGGGCCAGCTCATCAGCGTGCTTGACCTGGCTGGATGCCGGTTCGAGTACGGGTCCCTGCTCGGGCACCCGCCGCGGCTGGAGCAGGACGGCAGCGTCATGGTCGGGCGGCACCGCTATGCCGTCGAGGACGGAGGGCTCCCGGGCGAGGAGATCGAACTGCGGACGATCGCCAACGGCCGGTATTACGGGCGGTTCATGCTGCGGCCCAAACCGATGTCGCGGCCCTCTCTGCAGGCTCGCCTGGTCGCGGTGACCCTGGCCGACCAGGCCGGGCTCGCGTTCAGCGCCCGTTAAAGCGCGCGCCTCGGGCGCGCAAAAACCTTACTATTTCACGTATGACGTTATGGATCACCGTCGCGCCACCTCGCGCAGGCTGGCGGGGTGAGCCATGGGGGTAGCGATAATCGCGCTGGTAATTGCCAGCGTTATCGGCTGGCATGCCAGCAAGGCGCATATCTCTCATGGCCTCATACCGACCAGAAAGGGCCAGTTGCCCGCCATGCGCCGTGACCGAACGCGCTATATTCTCCGGACGCTCTTGCTGGCAGTCATAGTCCTGGTGATTCTTGTGCTCGTCGCCAAGCACTAAGCGCTGACGAACGCGACGACGTCGCTGAGCACGGGGCGGTAGCCGTCGGTGGTGTCGACCTCGACCCAGGGCGCGTCGATGCTGACCCGGTCGAACGCGTTGTGGGCCTGGGCCTGGCCCGCCGCGTCGCCGTAGGTGGGGTCGGCGTGCGCCCGGCGCAGCGGGTTCTGCGCCGTTCTCCGCAGGATCCGCTGGAACGCCACGTCCGCGGCAACCACGGCGTGCACGATGCGGATGCGGGCCAGGCCGTGGAACGGCTCCAGCCGGGGACGCCACACCCGGTCCTGGAACGCAGCCTCGGCCACGGTCGTCACCCCGGCCCGGATCAGCAGGTCAAGCACGCCGAAGAAGACCGGCAGGGTCCGCATGGTCAGTTCGTCACCTCGCGCGGCCACGAATTCCGGAGTGTTATGCACCATTCCTTCCTTTATCTCGTCGCGGCAGATCGCCGGGCATCCGATCGCCCGCGCGATCTCATGCGCGAGCGTGGTCTTGCCCGACCCGGCCGGGCCACTCACCACGACGAGCACCGGAAGATCGCCCATTCTCCCATTTATAGCGGCGGGTCCCGGCGACGCCGGGGCCCGGCGGCGAGGGCGCGCCTGGCGGCTGATGGGTATATCCCGGTGGCCGGCGTGTGATGCTGGCAGCTGACCCGACCGCTGAGGAGTGATCCAATGACCCCGGCTCGTCCGTCCGCCCGGCCATCTCGGCAGAAGGGCGCTCAGGTCAACGACCTGCTGCCGCTCGGCGACTGGATCCGGCACCATTCCCTTCGCAGCTGGCCGGTGCTCCTGTTCCTGGTCCTGATCTGCGTGCCGTCGATCGCGCTGGTCATCCTCGGCGCAAACCCGAGCGCGGGCACGTTCGACAGCGTCGCCTGGATCTTCGCCGCGTACTTCGGTCTCGCCTGGCTGCTGCTGCTCGGCGTGATCATCCGGCCGGAGCACGTGACCAGGCTCCTGCTCGTGGTGGTGACCGCGATCGCACTGGTGGTGGAGATCCCGCTGGCCGTGACGCTGGAGACCGTGCTGCACGCCAGCAACGCGGGCCTCGGCCACAGCATCTACAGCGTCGGGATACCGGAGGAACTCGCCAAGGCCATTCCGGTGCTCGTCATCGCGCTCTTCTACGTGCGGCGCCGCTCCCTCGAGCCGAGGGACTACCTGTTCCTGGGCGCAGTCAGCGGGCTGGTCTTCGGGGCCAGCGAGGTCGTGCACTACTTCACCATCAATGGGGTTGTCGAGTTCTACCTGACGGTCAAGGCGGCACTCCCCTCGATACAGAGCCTGATCAACAGCGGGCACTCCACGTCCACGTCGCTGTTTGCCGTGCTCATCGGCCCGGTGCGGTACTTCATCCTGGACTTCGTCTGGCGGTTCCTCACCGACTCGATCACCCATGCCTGCTGGGCCGGGCTGACCGGCTACTTCATCGGTCTCGCGGTGAGCGGACGGCACAAGTGGTACACGGTGGGCTGGATCGGCGTGGTCATCGCTGCGGTCCTGCACGGGCTCAACGACTGGGGTCGGGTGAACGGCCACCCGGTGTGGATCCTGGTGACGCTGGTCAGCGGGATCCTGTTCCTCGGCTACGCCAAGGTCGGCTCCCGCGCCCCGTTGCACCTGTTCGACGGCGAGCCGCACCCCGGCGCGCGGCACGCCACGCCAGCCGCACCGGGCGGGCAGCCCGCCGGAACCGCGGCCGGATCTCCCTCGGCTGCCCCGGGCCATCCGGGCGTCCCCGAGCCGGTGCCGGCCGGCCGACGGATACGGCCGTGGTGGGAGCACTAGGGGCAAGCAGTCCGCCCCGCTACTCCTCCGCGTGGCAAACGGCTTCCACGTTGTTGCCGTCCGGATCCCGCACGAACGCCCCGTAGTAGCTGGGGTGGTACTCCGGCCACAGGCGCGGTTCGTGCAGCACCTCCGCGCCGGCTTCCACCGCCGCCTGGAAGAACGCCCGCACGCCCGCGCGGTCCGGCGCGGTGAAGGCGATGTGTGACTCGCGGAAGCCGTCGCCGGTGGTCAGCGGGCCGATCCAGAACTCCGGCATGGGCGGGACTCCATAACCGATGACGTCGCCGAAGTCCATCGCCCGCCGCCCGCCCACCGGGGCGAGCACCGCATCGTAGAACTCCGCGCTCGCGGTGACGTCGGCGCACTGGATCGCAAGGTGATCAATCATGACGCTATCTTCCCGGCGGACAGACGGCCGTCGCCAGCATCCGGCCCAGCCCGCCGCCCGCGAACTCGATGGGGGCTCTGGGTAAATCGGTTGCCGGCCGATATCGGGCAGTGGTTCACTCGCCGGGCATCCCAGCCGCGAAAGGCGCCGAGTGTCAGCACGGCCGCGCTCCCCCGGCGATCGCGCCGGCATCGATCCGAAGCACCTCTACATCGGGATCGAGGTGGCTGAGAGCTTCTTCGTCGCCATCACGTACACGACGGCGGTGGTGTACCGGGTCACCTCGGGGCACCAGAACCCGCTTCAGCTGATCCTGCTCGGCACAATGCTGGAGCTCTCGTACTTCGTCGTTCAGCTCCCGACCGGGATTCTGGCCGACATGGCGAGCCGCAAGCTGTGTGTGATCGCCGGCCGGTTCCTGGTCGCGGCCGGCTTCCTGATGCAGGGTTTGTCCCCCGACTTCACGGTGCAGCTGATCGCGCAGATCCCGGTGGGCATCGGTGCCGCGCTCACGTTCGGCGCGCAGGAGGCGTGGCTTGCCGACGAGGCCGGCGAGACGGAGCTGACGTCGGTGTTCCTGAGGGCCACGCAGCTTGGCATGGTCGGCGTCATCGCCGGGAGCATCCTGTCCGGTGTGCTGGCCAGTCTCGGCCTGGACGTCCCGTTCCTGGTAGGCGGCGGCCTCGCCGGTGTGCTGGCCGTCGCGCTGCTGTTCGTCATGCCGGAGAGTAACTTCCGCCCGCCCGCACGGACGGTGTCCGCGGGCACCGTGACCCGCCAGGCCTGGGCCACGCTCGCCGGGCAGGTCAGGCAGACGCACCGGGCGATGGTCGTGGTGCCGGGCCTCGTGCTGCTGCTCGGGATGCTGTTCTGTGTCGGCATGTGGAACGAGAGCTTCGACCGGCTGTGGGGCGCATATCTGCTGAAAGACATCAGGTTCCCGCATCCGTTCGGGCTCAGCACCGCGGCGTGGTTCAGCGTGCTCGCGGTCGCCACCGCGCTGCTCGGCCTCGCCGCCACGGAATGGGCCACCCGCCGCACGAACAAGCTGGGGCCGACGTCCGTCGTCTCCACGCTGCTGGTGCTCACGATCGCGACCGCGGCTGGCGTGGTCGGCATGGCGGCCAGCCGCGTGTTCGTGTTCGCGATCATCGCCTACCTGGCCGTGGTCACCATGCGGCCGCTCTTTTCTCCGCTCGTCACCGGCTGGGTCCTCGGCAGGGTCGACTCCAGCGTGCGCGCGACCGCGCTGTCGGCGACCGACATGTTCGACAGCGGAGGCCAGATCGTCGGCGGGCCCATCGTGGGCGTTATCGGCGTCCTGGCCACGATCCGCATCGCGCTGGTGGCCGGGGCCGCCGCGCTGGCGCCGGCGGCCGGCCTGCTCGTCGCGGCGACCAGGAGGGTGCGGGTCCGGGACG
>JGI12635J15846_10006156_pt1 | contig 10303 bp, 9 predicted proteins | sample BlaSpr_A8_OM2_M2_FD_15846 | JGI IMG/M metagenome (IMG submission 15846)
AGACGAGGCTTGGGACCCTCCGTCCAGTTGTCGACGAGGCCCTCCAGACCCGACCCGTTGAAGCGATGGACCCAGTCGCGCAGCGTCTGGCGGTCCATTCCGCCGATCCTTCGCCGCCGAGCCTCGGTCCATGCCATCCCGGACCGCAGCCAGCGACTGAAGCCGCCGGCTCTGGTTGACGTTCTTCGACCGTCGGGCCAACGCCCGAAGCTCGGCAGCCGAATAATCCTCTCGCAATCTCACCGCTGAAGCCATGGCGCGGTCCTCCGCGCCAATTTGAATCAGCCCCGCCGCGATTCGGGAATCCCCCCAATGAGTCAGCCAGCAGAGCATTTGGTATTATCTGCCGAAGGATGAGGACTGGCGGTAAATGCCCGAGCTTATCCATTTGAAAGTTCCGCTTTCACCCCGCTTGACACGCGGTACGGGCCGCTGCGCTGCTCGCGGTGAAGCTGGGAGCGTTCTACGAGCACAAGGAGGCCCCAGCGGTCCTACAGGAACTCCTTAGGTTCGCTGGCGCGGCGTAGGATCGTCGACCGGCAAGCGGGGCGGCTTGTGGCGAGCTCGCGCATGACGGCCAGTACTTCGAGCCCCAGTTCCGGATCAAGCGCCGATGTAGGCTCGTCGAACAGCATGGATTCGGGATCGAGCGCGAGAGCGCGGGCGATGGCGATACGCTGCTGCTGGCCGCCGGAACAGCGGACCGGAAACTGTGACGCCTTGTCAGCCAGGCCGACCCGGCTCAACAACTGCATGGAGCGTTCGTCGGCCTCGGCCCGGCTACGGCCCAGCACGCGTTCCTGCGCGNGGCTGACATTGCGCAGGACCGACATGTGAGGGAACAGGTTGAAGGATTGGAAAACCATTCCGACTCGGCGTCGCAGGCTGGATAGGTCGGCGCGCGAGACCGGTTGCGCGGCATTGATTGTGGTCGAGCCAATCGTAATGGCGCCACCGTCGGGGCGCTCAAGATAATTGATGCATCGCAGGAGCGTGCTCTTTCCTGAGCCGCTCGGTCCGATGATGGCAAGAACTTCCCCCGACCGGACTTCCAGGTCAATCTGGTCCAATACAGTGATAGCTCCGTAGTGCTTGCTTAGCGCGTGCAGACCGATGAGGGTCTGGCCAGGAAAACTCTTCATAAGCGAGCGGACCTCACTCTACGGTTGGACTATAGTTCTTACCTTCGGGGTCGATGAATAATGGCGTCGATGGAACTCGCTGCCCCAGTATCGTCCGCTTTCGGCAGGTGTTGGGATCAGCTATTCGTCGCTATCAATGACGAGGCCAAGATTTGTCTTTTCCGCTTCTCTTAATGCGAGTCCGGCAATGGCAAGATCCGCGAGCCCGTAGCCGCGAAAGATAAAAGCGGTTCGTTCGCTGTCTTGATTGCGTCCGGTCTCGCGCCGCAGCGCAAGGTCCGAGAGATCGCCACGGATGAGATCTGGGGCGGCCAATTTCACGCTTGCAGCTCTTTCCTGCTCTGAATCGTCGACAAAAATTCGATCGAACGCAGCGAGACCGTCCTGCTGCCACGGTTCGGCCAAATCGGTAATTGTCGCAAAGGCGCCCGGCCTGATCAAACGTGCATCCAGGAAAGGCGCCCGGCTTGGATCGCGCGTCAAAGAACTCACGATCAAGTCGGCCTCGCTTAAGGCTTCGTTCGCATCGCGCGCGTAGCGGACCGCCAGCCCAAAAGATTGGGCCAGCGCCGCAAGCCGATCTATGTTGTCCTGACCTCGACCGAATAGCAGCGCGGTCTTCAATGGATAGGTGTTCGCGAATACAGAAAGATGCGCGCGCGCTTGAACACCGCAGCCGAGGAACACGATGTTGGTAGCGTCGCGACGCGCCAAGTACTTGCCTGCAAGCAGGCTCAGTCCGGCAGTACGAACCGCGGTCACCCACTTACCGTCAATCAGTGCAAGCGGTTTTCCGGAATGGCTATCCAGCAGCGTGACCACACCATTGATAGACGGCAGGCCCCTTGCAGCATTGTGCGGGTTCAAGATGACTGCCTTTACCGCCATATAGGGAGGATCGTCCGAGGCGGCCAAGGTGGTCATCACATACCGGCCGTCCTCAGGCAGGACGACGGACTTTGGCGCTGTCCATGCTCTCCGATCAGCCATGTCCAGAATGGCCTTTTCAATCGAAACGACCATGCTCGCNGTCGAAATATCCAACCGCTCTAGGGCTTTTTCCGACAAATAGCGGATCGGCATGTTGTTACCCTCCCCTCAGGATCCAAGGCCCCCTGAGTTGCCCGTCGCCANATCGGCCGCGACTGGCGCTTCTTGATGCGCAACATGAAATGAGACAGGCGCTTGGGTGCACTTTTGACACGGCNCCTTCGTGCTGNCCAAACAGAAATGTGCTTTTGAGACTGTAGGAAGAGTATTGGATAGCTCTTGCTCAACGCTGCCGGAATTGGTGAATCGGTGGAACGAGCGCCTCGTTCAGCGTGAAGTTTCACAACGATTGGTCCAGGGCAAACCAGCGTGCTTGGTTCCAGACCGTCACCGGCTGGGAAGAAATGCCGCCGAGGATGATGTCGGCGATTTCGCGCTTACAGTTGACAACATCTAGCGGCGTGCACGCACCTTGCGCGTGTGCATTCTTGTCCTTTGATTTGATGGATACGCGGGTGGAACGAGCCGACGGTGAAACTTCATGTCGTTGGCAAGATTTGCTGGAAACAGTTGTCCGCTTTGCCGAACTGTTCGACCGCATGCGCCGGCTACGCGTGACTCTGGTCCACTGGAGGAAAATCGGCAGAACGCCTCAAATCCGCTGCGTCGCATTTTCAACCTCCGCCATCTTGCATTGGAGATCGCATGATCCTTCGTCGGCTGAGAGATTGGCGTGTGCAGCGGTGCAGATGACGAGAACGGCCGGTCTCTCGAGCGGCGGTTCCACGATCCTCACCCCAGCAGGCCGACCTGCGGGCCCCATGTGTCGGAAAGGGCGAACCCTCTGGGGAAGGGCTCGTCGTCCGCGATCCAGAGCTCTTCGCGGCCGTAGACGTAGCTGCGACCGGTAATGCGCGGGATGACGGCCTTGCGTCCGCCAATTTCCGCCTCGCCGATCGCCTCGGCGCGGAACTCGCCGCCGATGATCGAGCGTGAGATGCGGGCGTCGCCGATCGCAACGAGGCCGCGGGCAAACAGCGTCGCAAGGTTGGCGGAACTGCCGGTGCCGCAGGGGGAACGGTCGACCCGTCCCGGCGGGAGTATCGTGCAGGTGCGCACGGTACCGTCCGGCTCGCGATCGCGGAACATGACGTAGGCGATGTTGTCGATACCGGGCAGGGTCGGGTGCCTGACCTTCACCTGTGCGACCAGAAGCTGTTTGAGCTCGATCCCCGCCTCGGCGAGTCTACGCGCATTGGCAGGCTCGATGGCGAGGCCGATCTGCCCGACGTCGACCAGCGCATAATACACGCCGCCAAAAGCGACATCGACCCTGATTCGGCCCCAGCCGGGCGTCTCGATTTCATGATCCAGGAGTTCGGCGAAGCTCGGCACGTTGTCGAGGCTGACCGACAAGCAACGTCCGTCGCGACAAGCCGCGCGCGCGGTGACGAGGCCGGCTGGCGTGTCGAGCCGGACGACCGTCTCGGGCTCGCGCATTGCCAGCCGGCCGCTTTCGAGAAGAGCGGTGACGACGCAGATGCAATTCGACCCCGACATAGGATGCGCCTGGTCGGCCTGCAGCACGATGAAGCCGGCGTCCGCGTCCGACCGCGTTGGCGGCACCAGCAGATTCACCGACATGGCGACATTGGCGCGCGGCTCGAAGGTGACGAAGCGGCGCAGGCTGTCGTCCACCGTGTTGATGTGATTCATCTTATCGAGCATGGTCGCGCCGGGGATTTCCGGTGCGCCGCCGACAAGCACGTGCCCGAGCTCGCCCTGGCAATGAACGAGAAGAAGATCGAGGCTGCGCGCAGGCCGCATCATGCCCTCACCGCCTTGATGTACCAACCCCACGGATCGTCGCTCACGAACCGCGTGATCTGCTTGGTCTCCAGATAATTGTCGAGACCCCAGCGGCCGAGCTCGCGACCGATGCCGGACTCCTTGTAGCCGCCCCAGGGCGCCTCGGTGAAAGTCGGCTGCGAGCAGTTGATCCAGACGATACCTGCGCGGAAAGCCTTCGCAACGCGTTCGGCGCGGACGTCGTCCACCGACATGACGGCGGCAGCAAGACCGAAGCGAGAATCGTTGGCAAGCCCGATCGCTTCCTCTTCCGTCTTGAAGGGACGCACGCAGACAACCGGACCGAAGATTTCCTCGGTCCAGGCGGCACTATCGAGCGGCACGTCGGTAAGCACCGTCGGCCGTAGGTAATAGCCCTTGTCGAAACCTTCTGGTCGCGTGCCGCCGCAGGCGATCGTCGCGCCGGCCGCTTTCGCTGCCTCAATGGCGGCGACCACCTGATTGTACTGTCTTTTCGAGACGAGCGGGCCGAGCAGCACGCCCTCGTCGAGGCCATTGCCGATACGGATACGGTTCGCTTCCTCGATCAAGCGCTTAAGCAACGGTTCGTAGATGGTCGCCTGCACCAGCACGCGCGAGGTGGCTGAGCAGACCTGGCCCTGGTTCCAGAAGATGCCGAACAAAATCCACTCGACGGCCTTTTCGATGTCACTGTCGTCGAAGACCACGAAGGGCGATTTGCCGCCGAGTTCGAGGCTCACGCGCTTGATGTCGCGGGCGGCAGCCGCCATGACCTTCGAGCCGACCGGGCCAGAGCCGGTGAAGGCGAGCTTGTCGACCTGTTTGTGATCGATGATTGCCTGTCCGGCGACGGAGCCCGCGCCGGTGACGATGTTCAGTACCCCCGGCGGGAGGCCGGCCTCGTCGGCGATGGCCGCCAATTCCAACGCGGTCAGGGAGGTGACCTCAGCGGGTTTCAGCACCACGGTGCATCCGGCGGCAAGCGCCGGAGCAACCTTCCACGAGGCCATCAGCAGCGGGTAGTTCCATGGAATGATGGCACCGGCGACCCCGATCGGCTCGCGAACGGCCTTGGAAGTGAAGCGCGCGTCGGCAAGCGCGATCGGCTCTTCCGGATCGTTGTCGAGCTGCTCGGCAAGGCCGGCATAAAAATCGAAGCAGCCGGCCGCGTCTGCAATATCCCACACCGCCTCGGGGAAAGGCTTGCCATTGTCAATCACTTCGAGACGGGCGATCTCGGCCTGGCTGGCACGGATGCCGTTGGCGATAGCGCGTAGATACCACGCACGCTGCGCGCCCTTGAGCTTTGGCCAACCGTCATTGTCGAAGGCGCGGCGCGCTGCCTTGACCGCGGCATCGACATCCGCGGCCGTTCCGCTGGCGACCTTATGGATTATTTCCTCCGTCGCCGGATTGATGACGTCGAACGTGCCGCCGTCGGCTGCCGGGCGCCAGTGTCCGTCGATATAGAGCTCGCTTCGCATGGTCTTCTCCGTGTTACCGTTGCGCCCGCCTTGGTCAGAAACGATCGACGCGATAGGGTTCGAGATCGATGGGCGGGGGGGCGCCCATAACGAGGTCGGCGATCAGCCGTCCGGTCGTGGCGGCATAGGTCAGGCCCAGATGACCGTGGGCGGTGGCGTAGAAGACATTCCGTCGTCTCGCCGAGGCGCCGATGATCGGCACCGTGTCGGGCAGCGCCGGGCGATGGCCCATCCATTCGCTCGTTTCCTCGGCCTTGAGATCGGGCAAGGCTTCCTTTGCGCGCTTCACCAGCACCTTTGCGCGGCGGTAGTCCGGCGGTGCGTCGAGGCCTGCCATTTCCACCGTGCCGCCGACGCGGATGCCGCCCGCCGTCGGCGTCACCATGAAGGCGCGCGCCGGCCAGATGAGTGAATGACGCAGGGCAATGCCGGGCGCCATGATCTGCGTGTGATAGCCACGCTCGGTCTCCAGCGGGATCGGCTCGCCCAGCAGCCGTGAAAGGCGCCCTGTGAAAGCGCCCGCAGCAAGGACAACGCGATCCACTTCCAGTTTGCGGCCNTCCGAAAGACAAAGATGAGAGACACTCCCCCCGGTTTCGTCGAAGCCGACCACCTCGCCGGTCTCCAGCCTGCCCCCGAGCGCCTGGAACTTTCCGGCGAGCGCCGTCACCAAACGGTACGGATCGCTGACCGAGCGGTTGTCGGGGAATAGGACGGCCTTGGCGATCTTCGTCGTCAGCGCCGGCTCGAGGTCGCGGATGGCGTTGCCGCCCATGACCTCGTGGCGAAAGCCGAATCGCTGCAGGGTTTCGATGTGATCGCGATCGGCGCGGAATTCGGCCTCGTCGGCATAGAGGCTAAGGCAGCCTTCGGCGCCCAGCATATGAGTGAGTTCCGTTTCCTTCAGCAGGGCATTGAGGTCTTCGTAGACTCGGCCGCAGAGGGCGGCGCCTGCCGCCTCCAATTCGCGCAGCTTTGTCGGTCGGCTCGCGGCGAGAAAGCGCAGGAACCACGGCACCAGCTTCGGCATATAGGTGGGCCGGATGCGCACCGGCCCTTCTGGGTCGAGCAGCCATTTCGGCATCTGTGCCCGTACGCCGGGGCGCGAAGCCGGCATGAATTCCGTCACCGCGATGCTCGCCATGTTTCCATAGGACGCGCCCATGCCAGGTGCGCCCCGATCGACCAGCGTCACGTTCACGCCGCGACGCTGGAGGTTGTAGGCAATGGTGGTGCCGATGATGCCGGCGCCGACGACGGCGGTCGATGACACAGTATGCTCCTCGAGATCGCAGAGGCAGAGGAATGAATGCCCCTGGCCATCGGTTACCAGTTCAGGATCGGGTGAATCGCTGCCTCGAATTCGGTTTTTTCCTCGGCGGTCAGTTCGCCGAGCGGCGCACGACAAAGGCCGACCGGCGTTCCTTGAAGTTCGCAGCCATATTTGATCTTCTGCACGAACTTGCCGCTCTCGAGGATGTTCATCGCGCGGTAGAGAACTGTCATTTTCTCGCGCGCCTTGGCCAGATCGCCGGAGCGGAAGGTGCGATCGAGGTCGACGCAGGCCTTTGCCATGCAGTTGGCCGGACCGCAGATCCAGCAATTGGCTCCCCAGAACATGAAATCGAGAGCGATGTCGTCGGAACCCGAGATCAGGTCAATGCGGCCCTCGTAGCGGGCGTGAATGTCGATGGCGCGCTGCAGCGCGCCGGAGCTCTCTTTGATGCCGACGACGCGTGGATCGTCGGCGAGCGCATCCATCAGCTCAAAGGAAATCTCGACGCCGTCCTTCGGTGGGTAGTTGTAGAGTATGAGGTTGATATCGGTGGCGTCGAGCACGGCTCGGTAATGGGCGAGCAGTTCAGCCTGAGTTGGACGCGTATAAAAGGGCGTAGCGAGAAGAACTGTACCGTAACCCATCTCTTTTGCGCGAAGGGTGTTCTCAATCACCTCACGGGTGGCCGGCGCATTGGTGCCGGCAACCAGGGCTTCATCCGCGTTGGCGAAATCCTTGACGAACCTCAGCACCTCCTCGCGCTCCTGGTTCGACATCGAAAAGTATTCGCCAGTCGAACCCATTGGAACCCAGCCTCTGACACCAGCCGCGCGCAGCGCCGTCATGTGCTTCTCAAGCGCGTTGAAGTCGACTTTGTTGTTCGCGTTAAACGGCGTGACCAGTGCGGGCATGACGCCTGAGAGTTTCATGATTACCTCCTGTACTATGATGGACGATAAGGTGGCAGGCTTCTTCAGAGCCCGGCCAGCGATGAGCGTGACGGATTGCGAGAGTACGAAGGCGAAGGCGAAATAAATGAGGGCAACGACCGACGGGGTCTAGAACGGCTTGGCAGTGTTGTCGGAACGACGAAACATCCTTCGGACTCCGATCCCCTTGCCTCAACGCAACCAATGACGCAGCAAAACTAGGGGGGGATCCATTCGCCCCGCCATTCCTCGTCTTCGAGCACGAAATGACACCGTCGATGCGGCTCAGAGGAAATATCCAGCCAGTCCAGATGCTTCAGAGTGACCCGCACCAGGGCGAATTGTTCAAAAGGATCCAGGATTTGGGAGTTCTCCCCTCCAAAGAGTGTCTGCCCATCGCGGATTGATGATAGGGGCGTGCCGGGGGCCGAGGAGCGGAAAAGCAGATGGGTGTGGGGGCGTAACGCGTCCCAGGCTTGTTTGCGTTCCGCAGGGTCGGCAACGATCTCTGCGCAACCTTCGATCCGCAATTGCACGCCAGCATCGCCGTCAAACGCGACCAAGGCAACGAGCCGATTGGTACTGAGTTCAGCAACCTTCCTGCTTCCGACGTTGGTAGAGAACGCAATTCTACCGGTGCGCTCATCGAAGCCGCGTACGACAATAGTCCGAAGCTTCGGAGCGTTGTTTTCGTCCACAGTCGCGAACTGCATCAGCGTAAACGGCGACCGGCGGCTCGCCGCGGCCGCAAGCGAGCACCATATTCGCTGCAGTATCTCTACCTCCAAGGCGTCCTCCGCAGGGTTGGCGGCCGCTGATGCCAATACCCCCCGGCGGTCGCCGCATGCTTTCGGCGGGTGGGCGGCTTGGGTGCTACGCGGCGGCCGATCAGATAACCGCGCGCTCGACCAGCGGCTCATTACTCTCGATACGGCCATAGGAGAACGGCGACAGATCGAGCGTGCGATACTCGCCATAGGTAACCAGCTCGCTGACGCCCCTGCCCATAGCCGGCGCCTGCTGGCTGCCGTGTCCGGAGAATCCGTTCACGAAGATGAAATTGGAAATCGTGGTATGGCGGCCGATAATTGCATTCTGATCAAAGGTATTGAATTCGTAATGGCCAACCCAGGAGTCTACGATGCGGAGATCCTTGAACTGGGGAATGCGATTTACGACGATGGGGTAAAGCTTCTTTTCCCAGACTCCGACTTCAAATGCGAAATCGTCGTATCCAACCGCCGGATCTCCGTGAAGGGGATGGCATCCGATCAGATAGTTGCGGCCTTCCGTTCGGAAATGGACGCCGGTCGGATCGATGGTCAACGGCAGATCGCGCTCAAGCGGTCTGTCGGCGGAGAAGATGTACGTATAGCGGCGGCGCGGCTCCACTGGCACGTCGAGACCGGCCATCTTGGCGACGAGGCTCGCGCGCGGACCGGCGGCATTGATGACCGTACCGGCCCCGACAAGCTCTCCGGAGCGCAGCCGTATAGTCTCCACTGCCGAAGCGGACCTGTTGATGGAGGTCACTTCGTTGGTGATGTACTCGACCCTGTTGTCGCGAGCCTTGTTCCGCCACCAGTTGATCATCGAAGGCGCATCGAAATAGCCTTCATCGACAAGGTTGAGACTGCCGCCGATGATATCGTCGAGCTTGTAGAACGGATACTCTGCGCGCATCTCGGCGGTGGTGACGATCCTGGTTGCGGCCCCGGCGTCGGCCTGCGTCTTTTGATCCCGGCGCAGGACGTTCAGAAAGTCCTCGTTGTCGGCGAGATAGAGATAGCCGAAATTCTGGATACCGAGTTCGGGAACGCGCTCNTCGCCGCCGAGGTTGGCGCGAAAATCCTTGACGAATTCCGCCGCATATTGCGCGATACGNACGTTGATGGCGCTGGCGAACTGCTGCCGCATGCAGTTGTTGCTCGCGGCGGTCGACGTCCATTGGTATGTCGGGTCCCTCTCGACAACGAGAATTCTNCCCTGGAAGTCCTTGTTGNTGGACANATACCAAGCTGCGGCCGAACCCATGCTNGCCCCGCCGACGATGACTACATCGTAGTGTTTTCGTAGGGGCTTGGTATCGATTGACGGCAGAGTCATAGTCATTCTTCCTCGGAATTGTACCGTCTTGGTGGCCGTATTCGAACGACCCGCGAGACCCATCGCCATACTGTCCAAAAAGCCGAATGACTATTTTAGGACTGGCAAGCCGTCATGCCCTTTATTGACATTTCGCGTTAGCTTGACATGGATGGGTTCGTCGGAACCAATCAGAAATTCGCTGACGTGCCTGTAGGCATGCTACAGCATGGCAACCCGCAGATTTGCCTTTCCTCCGCGCACTTCGAAGCCCACATCAAAGCGAAAACGCTTCGGTTTCTTCGATCGCCAGAGATGCCATTCATTGTTGGCCTCGGCCAGGCGATGTTCTATTGGTCTTGGGATGCGCTCGCCCAAGCCACCACCATCATTTGTCCGGTCAAATGAAGGGCTCGCAAAAGGGCTGGATCAGGGTAGGATCTGTCAATGGGATGTAGTCTCGGGGTCCGGTACCGGGACGTCAGATCAGGCGGCCTTTGGTATAGCCCCGAGAGGTTCTGTGGTCTCCGCACTAGCTAGTCGTCCGCGAAAAACGCGATTTTGCTC
>JGI12635J15846_10006160_pt1 | contig 10302 bp, 7 predicted proteins | sample BlaSpr_A8_OM2_M2_FD_15846 | JGI IMG/M metagenome (IMG submission 15846)
AAGCACGCCGTTCGTCGCGCCCAGCAGGATTGGCTTGGTGGGGCCCAGCCAGCTGGGGAGCAGCAAGCCGGAGCCGAGGTCGAAGAAGGCGGCGGCTTCCGTCCCGCGAGCGAGAGGAAAGCGGTATTCGGCGCTGCCCGCGCCAACGAGATTTGTTCCCGAAGGCGAAGCGGAATAGGTCGTCGCGCCGTTCGCTGCGATCCTGGCTGTTACCGCGTACGGGCCGAGTTCCCCGGGACGAAGCCCGCGCACCAATTCATCGCCTGAAAAGAGTCGCGCGTAAAATGGCATGTCGCCACGATAGCTGCCTGCGCCGCTGAATGCTGTGCGAAAAGCCCATGCACCCGCCGGGGCGAAAATCGGGTCGCGGAAAATGCGGCTGTATTCGGCGGAGGAATGGACCATGTTTTCGCGGCCTCCGAGCCATCCTCCGGAAGCCGAATTCGCGAAGAGGATGCGCTCACTTCCGGTGTCACGGGACCAGCCGACTCCCAGTGAGCGGCTGGAAACCTTCGATCGAACGTCTCCGAGCGTTACGCCGGGCGCGTCAGTGGGAGAGGCGAGCGCGTATTCGGTTGTTGTGCGCGAGAGAGTGTAGTTGACGGCTAGCGAATCGGTATTCGACAAGGAGTAGGTCCAAGGGACATTGATCCCCTCGCTGTGGGAGGAGAAAAACGGCCCTTGCGCGCTGCTCGCGAACCGCGGGCGAATCACATTATTAAAAACCGAAAAAGCCAGCGAGGCGCGCGTGCCGAAGATACCTTCTTTGACGATGCTGAGGAGGACCTGAAGAGTTTCGGGGCCACCTTCGAGCTGGGCGGAAAGAAGCTCTTCGTGATTGAGCAGGTCGAAGACGGTGTAGGCTACGCCCAGCGTGCTGCCGAATTGACCGGTGCCTCCCGCCAGAGAGGCGCGCTGCTGGCCAATCTCTTCGAGGTGGATCGAGACGTTCGCAGTGTGGGTGGCTTCATCGAGTTGGACGCGAATATTTTCTTTGCGGATTGGCTTGAAATAGCCCGTCCTGGCCAAGCGCAAGAGACCGGCTTCGAGGGCGCGCTCGTCGACGGGGCGGCCTTCGCGCAAGTGAATTCTGCGGCGCACGTAGCTGTCGCTGAATTTGTGCAGTCCAAGAAATTCGATGCGCTGCACGATGTATGGAGGCGAGTTGCTCAGATCGAAGGCAACGCGTGCGGTGTGATTCTCCGGGTTGAAAGTTCGCATCACGTCCACCGAATGGGAGGGAAGGGAATCAACTTCAGAGTTTCTTGATTGAATCCGCGCCGTCCACAATCGGCGCAGCTTTTCTATCTCCCGCTGAGAAAAGGCGCTGCCTTCGTCTAGCTCAGAAAGATTGACGGGTGGTCGGCCACGCGCTTTCGCCGCTTGCTGAAGAGCGTCGGTTGCTGCGATGGATTCGAAGCGGTAAAAAGGGCCAGCTTCCACCGGGATGGCGACGGAAAGCCCCGCCAGCGCCGACGCATGGGGCCAGGGAAACCAGCGGCGCGATGATTCGACGGACCGGGTGACTTGCGCACTGCCGATTCGTGCTTCCGGAAATCCATGGTCTTGGTAATACGTGAGGATGCGTTGCCGGTCTTCTTCAAATGCTTCGCGGGTAAATGCATTTTTGCCGCGCCACGAGGCGAGCGGTTTCCACGGCGCGATGTTGCGCATCTGCCCGCGCAATAATTTTGTGGAGAGTTGAGGGTGGCCATCGAAGCTCACGCGGCGCACTTGCAGCGAGGGGCCATCGTTGATTTCGAATCGAACGGATACCGTCGCGTTCTTCGCTTCCTCCCGCTGGATTTGAACGCTCGCCTCCGGCTGACCCAGCTCATTCAGTCCGGAGCGAATCGCGAAGGCGATCCGTTGGAGCGTTGCTGGATCGGCTGGTTTTCCAAAGCCGGGCGCGATTTTCTTGTCTTTCAGCATTTTTTCGATCTGTTTTTGAGAGAGCAGCCGGGAGCCGGAATACTCCACCTTGGAAAGAAACGGTCGTTCCTCCAGGTGAAAGATAAGAGCTATGTGTTTCTGGCTTTCGAACGCTTGAGGAGACGGGAGATCTGGAGATACTTCTTCCACCCGAATAGACTCAAACCACCCTAGCCGCGTGAGGGCGCGGAGATCTTTGTCAATTCTCGCAGCTTCGAATGGCTCGCCTTCGCGGGATTTCAACTGAGCGGCAACTGCGGCGGGCGCGATGCGCCGAAGTCCCTTGAAGCGTACTTCGCCAAGGATCGGAACTTCGGCCGTCGTCTGGAAACTGCCGCGCAGTTCGCAGGGTACGGCGCAAGCCTGTGGCAATGCAGGTGTTGCAGCCGTCAGAAGTGACCCAGAATAAACCGCCGCGATGAACCAGCGCACCAGCATCTCTCCTTGCACCGAGGAGGATGAGTGAACGGATGACGTCTGGCTCTCGAGGGTTGTCTGCTTCGAAAAACGAGCTGGGGCGAAAACTCTAAAAAAGAAAATGCCCTGGACCGCTCCGCTTTCACCGAAGCCATCCAGGGCATTGGATTTAGACCGTTTGGGCTGAATCCGCTTGCGCGCCACTCTGTTATTCGTCGAGGACGGTGCCGGTCGTGGGATCCAGGAAAAGCCTGCGAGCGCGATGGTCGGTGTCGAAGTCGAACATCCCGTTCAACCTGCCGGCAATTGCGTCCGCGGAACCATTGCCGATGCGGCCCAGACTCCAGTTGTCTTCGATGAAGCGAAGGACGGACGCTTGGTCGGTCACGCGATGATCCACGGAATTCTTCCGTGCGAAGGGAGAGATCACCAGCAGGGGCTGCCGCGGACCGTATCCGCAACGCCCGTTCTGGATTGTTCCGTTCGCGTCGATTGCCTTCGGGGTTCCACAGTTACCAGTTCCGAGGAGCTGGTCATCGGTCACGTTGGACTGGTTTACGATCGGACCCATCACATGGTCGTACCAGCCGTCGGAGTCGTCGTACAAAATGATGATGGCGGTTTCCTTCCACTCGTCGGTCCGCTCCAGCGCGTTGACCGTGTTCACGAGGAAGATCTGTTCATCCAAAGGATTGGAGTAGCCCGCATGGCCGTCCTGGATAGCGCGCGCCTTCAGGAAGCTCACCGCCGGCATGTTGTGTGCTTTGACGGCATCCCAAAAGTCTGTGATGTCGTATTCGTGGTTCGCCGCATCGCCTTGGTGGCCGATCATCGCCACTGAGGTGCGCGGCGTGTGGTTGGCATTCAGCGTGGATTGCCAATATTGAAAAAACGCATGGTGGGGGATGTAGTCTGCGGTCGTCAGCCCTGTTGTTCCGGTGGACACTGCTGTGCAATTCGCGAACCCGCCCATGAACGAACCCCAAGTGACGCCCGTACTGTTCAACAGATCGCCCACGTTTTTCCCTGACATAGTGATTTGAGTACGCTTCGGATTCGAACACACATCGCCCGCAGGATCCGGGTCCCCAACGACGGCACCGCTCGTCGCCGCGCCTGCGATATTTCCACTAGCCCCAAGGCCATTCGTTATTGTGGCCTCAAAGGTATTGCCCGCGACCAGGTTCAGCAGGCCCGGCGTCGACGGCCCAAACGTCGTGCTGAAGGAGTTGTCGCTCATCGCAAAGTTCTGTGCGTAGTTCCACAGCGCGGTTACAGTATTGCCGTCGTAATAACCCAGCGTGCTGTTCGGCCCGAGATTTTTGTCATTGCAGCTAAAGGGCCGCCCGTTCGGGAGCGTGCCGGCGAAGCGGTCCATCAGCCCGCCGTGAAACGCAAACTGTTCATCACCGTAAGCGTGGTCCTGGTCGCAGGTATTAGGGACGCTGCGATCGATTCGGAATGGATTCACTCCATTGGGGTTGTTGGTGAGCAGTCCGGCGCTCTCGAGGGTATTCACGCGCGGCGTATCCTCTTTCGCGCCACCAAAATATTTAGTGCCGTCATTATTTGCCTTGGCGTGGGGATAGCTCCCGAAATAGTGGTCGAAGGAAACGTTCTCCTGGAAGATCACGACAACATGCTTGATTGGCGTCTTGGTCGAGGAACCGTCTTGGCTTTGCGCGGATGCTGGGTACACGGGCAAAAGCGTCATGGCCGAAGCGGCCACAACCGCCAAAGCTCTTGTAAGGCGATGCTGCATAGGAAGTCTCTCCTTGGAATTCAGAGTATTGGACCACAACTGGAAACACAGGGGCGAACGCACTTACGGGAAGGTGCGGACTCGAAGGCGTCGCGGCCAGTTTTTCCTGCGCATGAAGTTCTAAGCCGGTTTTGTTAGCGGGAGGTTAACGGCTCGTCAAAACTGATGGCGCAAACGGAGAAGCTGTATAGAATCGGGACGCACCCGGAGCTATGACCACCCTCGCTCGCAAACTCCGCCTCGCCGATTATTTCGCGCTCGCATTTGGCACCATGGTCGGGGCCGGATGGTTGGTCCTGATGGACGACTGGCTCGGACGCAGCGGGCCGCTCGGCGCGATTCTGGGTTTTGCTCTCGGCGGTGTTCTGCTGCTGCCCGTCGGCTACGTTTATGGCCAATGGGTGCAGCGACTTCCGGACGCTGCTGGCGAGGCCGCCTACACTGCTCAGGTTTTTCCGCCGATCGTCAGTTATTTCACCGGGTGGATGATGCTGCTGGCGTACTTCATCGTGTGCCCGTGGGAAGCGGTGGCGGTCGGGAAGCTTGCGGCGTACATCTTTCCATCGCTGAATTCGTTCGAATTGTATCGGGTGGCGGGGCAGCCCGTTTTCCTGCCGCGCCTGGTGTTGGGCGTCGGACTAACGGTCTTTCTTGCCGTGCTGAACTACCGGGGCATCCGCTGGAGCGCCAGTTTTCAGAACTGGGCGACAGCGATGGTGCTTCTTCTCTTCGTTCTCCTCCTGGGCATCAGCGCCGATCGAGGCGCTCCTGCCAATTTTCATCCGGCGTTCCGCACGACTCCCTTCGTATCGATCCTGCTTACGCTCCAGATCGTGCCGTATTTCATGACCGGATTCGAATCAGTGCCCAAAGTGGCGGAGGAAGCTCATCCTGGATTTCGCTCGATAGGATTTTTTCGCGCCATCATGATGGCAGTCCTCTTAGGTGCTGGCTTTTACGTCCTCGCCGTCGCCGCGGTAGCCTACGTTGCGCCCTGGCAAGGGTTGATTGGAAAACGATTTGCAACCGCGATCGCGTTCGAACAGGCGCTGGGAGCACAATGGCCGGTCCGATTGATTCTGATCATGGCCCTCTTCGGGCTGTTTCAATGTTTCAACGGCAACTTCGTAGCCTCAAGCCGTTTGCTGTTCGCCTACGGCCGCCGCCGGACCATTTCGCCGCAGTTCGGCGAAGTTCACGAAAAATTTCTGACGCCTTCGGTGGCCATTCTCGGAATTACGGCTGGAACACTCACCGGGCTGCTGCTTGGCGACGCGCTCCTGGTTCCTGTCACGGAAGTTGGCTCCATGGCGTCCGCCCTCGGCTGGCTGGCAGCGTGTTTGTCGTTTTGGCTGGTAGAGAAGAGGATTTCTCTGCGCGCCGTGACGGGTCTTGGAATCGTCGTATCGCTGTTACTTTTCCTGATGAAGGTGTTACCTGTAGTCCCTGGCCATTTTTCGCCCGCCGAATGGATTGCCCTCGGCATCTGGGTTGCTCTCGGCGCCGCCCTCCATCGCCGCCCCCGCTCCGCTACGTAAGTAGTGCGGAGCTTCAGCCGGGCCTCTTCCGATTCGAATGCTTGGGCACGTGGTTGCATCCCCGCTCGGAACAACTCTCCCCCAACGAAAAAGCTTGCAACCTCCAAATGTGTCTCGATGTGAACAGATATCCGACTTCGTCTCTCTTAAAATAGTGCCTCAGGGGGAACCGAGGTGCTCTTCTGCGGACGAGTCACCCCGCTTCTTCTGACTTGGGAGAAAAGCAATGGAAACAATATTGATCGTTCTTCTCGTTTTGTTTTTGCTCGGCGGTGGGGGCTGGGGATTTTCCCGTTGGCGCAGGAACTAGCGCTTTCTTGGCCTAGGAGAGATGCAATCGCGAATCGGTGACTCTTAAACGGGCTCGCGGAGTGCGAGATGCTCGGAGTATGCGCTTTCTGTCGCGCGGTGAAGCCGAAGGATGCTTCGCTGGGCGCTGGAATTCAAATTTCGTCAGAGGAGGCAACAATATGAAGCCAAGTACTCAGAATGAGATCGCGGGCAAGGTTCACGAAGTGAAGGGCACGATTAAGGAAAAGGTGGGCCAACTGACGAACGATCCCGACTTGGAAGGCGAAGGCACTGGTGAAAAGATAGGCGGGAAGGTCCAGAAGAAAATCGGCCAGGTGCAGAAAGTTATCGGAAAATAGAATCTTTTCCAGGCAGCGGGATGGGCGGCGGTTTGGTGGTTGATAGGGTATGCCGAAGCAACATTCAGCAACCTATCGGGGACGCGGCGGTTAAGAAAACCAGCAATGGAGGACGGACGCGATGAGTCAGATTAAATGGACAAACAAGTTCACTACATTTGCCGTGGGAGTTGGGGCAGGCGCGCTTCTTGCAATGCTTTTTGCACCGGCTTCGGGAGAGGAAACGCGTGAATATCTCACCGGCACTTTGAAACAGGGTTTAGATGGTGCGGCATCGACAGGAAAGCGCTGGACTCGCCGTGCGCAAGACACGGTGGACGACGTGAAAGTCAAGGTAGCCGGTGCGGTTGAAGCCGGCGGAAAAGCATACCGCACTGCAAGAGATGCCTGAGTCTTTCGTCAGGCGATTCTAGATTGAAGACCGGCGATAGTGCCGAAGTGTGCTTGCATTGAAGGAGGGTAGCTTTGAAAGCTGCAAAGGAAGAAAACACGGTCCATTCTGCAGGTCAAATCTCCCGCGAAGATTTGATCGAGCTGCTGAATGAAGATCTCTCCGGCGAATACCAGGCCATCATCTCGTACGTCGTATATTCGCAGGTATTGAGCGGAGCTGAGTACATGAATATTGCCGGGGAACTCGAGAAGCACGCGGCAGAAGAGTTGAGCCACGCGCTGATCATCTCAAAACAAATCGATTACCTTGGAGGCATGCCCGCGGTCCAGCCGAAGCCGGTTCGGACGTCAGAAAAAGCCAAAGAAATGCTCCAGTTTGATCTCGAGAACGAGATGGCAACAATTCGGCGTTATCGTGAACGCGTCCGTCAGTGCGAGAGCTTGGGAGAGTACGCGATGGCCGAACATATCCGCGAGATTCTGAAGGATGAACAGGACCATTTGATCGCCCTGGCAACCGCTCTCGGAGAAGCCGTCCCGGTTGTGAAGAGCGCCTTAAGCGCTCACACGGGCACGTAATCGAACTGAGGATCCGGCGCACAGATCGGCCAGAATTGGCAGAATTTGCGAGTCGATTCGGCATGAATCGTCACAGCCGCCTGTAAATTCCCGCCTGAGATACAGCAACTGTAGAAATCTGGGGCATTCGCGCCGGACCAGACCAGTTGATGAAGAACGTCATCCATCTGTTTGGGTGACGAGGGCATGCCGCGTTTTACCCACCAACAGAAGTGTGATATCGAGGCGCACGCGAGTGCCGGTCTGCCGTAATGTATACTCACGAGGGAGCCTGACTCTATCCATCGATGATTCCTTTTCTCCATCTTGGGCCGCTAACAATTCCGACCTTTGGCCTCATGGTTGCCACCGGCCTGTTGGCCGCCGCCTACATCTTGCAAGCGGATTTTGACCGTCACCGCGCGCAATTCGTGAAGAGCGGCTACCTGAAGAGTGGGGGCAATCCGAGCCATCACGACGAAGGGTTTCTTATTATTGGCATCGCCGGACTCGCCGGCCTGGTGGGAGCACGTCTGTATCACGTTTTGGAAAGCCCCCGAGAGTTGATAGCCGATCCTTCGGTACTTATCAGCCGGTTTGGATTCGCCTGGTTCGGCGGATTCCTTGGCGGTTTTGTGGCGCTAGTGTTTCTGGCGCGGCATTACGGGATTCCGGCGCTTGAATTCATGGACCTATGCTCGCCGGCAGCAGCGGTTGGATACGCCATCGGGCGCATTGGCTGCTTGTTGTCTGGCGACGGCGATTACGGCGTTCCGACGGCGCTGCCCTGGGGCATGAGTTTTCCCAACGGCGTCGTTCCCACTACGGAGCGCGTGCATCCGACGCCGCTCTATGAGTTTTTCATTTGGCTGGCGATCGCGGCATTCCTCTGGCACATGGGGAAGAAATCAATAAGCGGCGCACGGCCCAGGGGAGAAATCTTCTGCGGCTACCTCATTCTGACGGGTGTGGCTCGATTCCTGATTGAATTCATCCGCATCAATCCGCGATCGTTTTTCGGCCTTTCGAATGCGCAGGCGGCCAGTCTGGTGTCGATTGTGGCGGGCGCCATCCTGCACTGGAGTATCAGAAGTCGTTTGCCCGCCCGAAAGGAAGGAAATCGCATCGCAGAGCGTGCCCGTTAGAGGGCGGAATTCTGCAAGCGTTCGCTTCGGCCCAATTGCCCTTCAGAGCGATGAGAACAATTTTTAGGGCATTTATGCCATTCACTTGATACTGCCAGCCAAATTTGTTTCTAAATTTCGTTATTCCCCGGGGCTTACTCTCCTTGACGGATGCCGTCTGTCCATGTAGAAACAATATCAAGGCAAGCGCCGCGTTCAGGGACTCGGCCTTCATTCGCAGGCACAGTCCTTGTGCCTCAACAGGAGAACGGGGGATCGATGACACTTCTTCGAAGCATCGCCATTTTTCTATTCGCATTTGCTGCGGTGGGCGTTGCATACGGCCAATCACAGGAAGGCCGCATACTGGGCACGGTGACAGACCAAAGCGGCGGCCTCGTCAAAGGCGCCCAAGTGACCATCACGAATACGGACACCGGAGTCGTCCGAACGCTGGAAACCAATGACGCAGGCGATTACGTCGCGCCCAGCCTGCCGCCGGGCCCCTACAAATTGGTCGTTGAGTCGACGGGTTTCAAGAAAATCGAGCGCGGTGGCATCCGGCTGGAAGTGGCGAAGGATCTTCGCCTCGATGTAACCATGCAGCCTGGCAGCGTGTCGGAAACGGTCACAGTGACGGAACAGATTCCGCTGGTCGAGACTACTAATGACACGCTTGGAGGGACGTTTGCGAACAAGTCCATCAATGATCTTCCGCTGAACGGCCGCGATTTCCAGAACCTTGTGGTCTTGAGGCCGGGAGTGCAGCGGAGCAGCGGCGGCGGATTTCTCTCTATCAGTTCAAACGGCAACCGGCCAGAGGATAACAATTTCATCGTCGACGGCACGGACAACAACGACCCCTATTACGCTACGACTGTAATTAACGCCGAAGGCGTGCAAGGAACTCCTGGCAGCATTCTTCCCATCGACGCCATTCAAGAATTCAACGCGCAAGAAAATCCGCCGGCGGAATACGGCTGGAAGCCGGGAGCTATCGTTAATCTCGGCATCAAGTCAGGCACGAATGATCTTCACGGGACGACCTACGTATTCGAACGGAATAACGCCTTCGACGCGCGCAATTTCTTCAACCCCGCACCTGATCCAATGCGTGCTTTGCGCCAACACCAGTTTGGAGGAAGCATTGGCGGACCGATTATCAAGAACAAGACTTTTATTTTTGGCGCGTACGAAGGGATTCGTGCGCTCGTGGCGAATTCGGAGACGCTGAACAGCCCTTCCACAGTCACCGCCGGGGGGGATTCGAAAGTGAGTATCCCCGACGCAGCTGCTAGTGTGCAGGCCGCCTGTGCATCGATCCCCGGTACGTGCGGCGTGAACGCACTGAGCACCAAAGTAGCGGCCCTCTACCCGGCTAACACCAGCGGCACAAACCAATTAAACGTGGGATTTCCCAATCACAACCGCAACGACAACTTCATCATCAAGGGCGATCACCACATTAACGAACGCCACAGCTTTTCCGCGCGCTATTTCTTCGGCGACAGTCTGCAGACCGAGCGCGACATCCCCGTGTTACGGGCGGAGTGGCAGTCTTCATCGCAGCTCCGTGCCCAGGTCTTCGGCTTGAATTACACCTGGGTGCCGAATTCGCGCTGGGTGAACGAAGCGCGATTCGGTTACGACCGATTCTGGCAGGCCATCCTTACAGTGGATCACGCCGCGAATCCTGCGACGGTATATGGAATCAACACGGGGGTAACCGACCCTGTCAATTTTGGAATGCCGGAAATTGATGTGGACGGCTTCAATCCACTTGGCGGCAATCACGGCTGGCCACTGCTGACCACTCCCAACCAGACCTATCAGGGACTGGATAACATTTCGTACACGCTGGGAAAGCACACCTTCCGATTCGGCGGGGAATTCCGGCACGGGATCACGGACAACACACGCGACCGGTA
>JGI12635J15846_10006161_pt1 | contig 10301 bp, 8 predicted proteins | sample BlaSpr_A8_OM2_M2_FD_15846 | JGI IMG/M metagenome (IMG submission 15846)
CCGCCGGTCGTCAACGGCCAGCAAGAGGAGCGCATGCGCGTCGGCTGCGGTTCCGCCACCATCGGCATGTTCGCCAAGCAATGGTTCGGCAAAGTGGACGACGTTGTGGTGGTCGACGACCACATCACCGGCGTGCTCTCCGAGCATCAGGCAGGAAAACTTTTGGGCGTCCGCGAAACCGGCATTGCGATCCAGGGACGCCGATCCACTCCCGGCCGCTATTTTCAAGTTGCTGAGCCCGGCACCGGCTGGGGCGGCACGAATATTTCCGACCCGCTCACGATTCTGAAACCGTTCAAGGCGAAATTTGCCTGGCCGCACCTCCGGCTACTTATGGTCAGCACCACCGGCGAGCAGTTTGCCTATTACGAACTCGACGAGGCGCTGCGCCCCGTGGAAAAGGGACTTCCGGATGCGCTAACAGAATCCGTCGGGCGGATTCGCGAAAATTGCGAGCCTGCTTTGACCACTGTCTTGTTCATGGGCGGAGCCGGCGGCTCGCTGCGCGCCGGGGTCACCGAAAACCCGGTGAAGCTCACGGATTCCGTGAAACGCAAACTCACGCGTGTCACCTGCGGCGGCGCACCCGCCTACATCTGGCCCGGCGGCGGCATCACCTTTATGGTGGACGTCACCCGAATGCCCGAAAACGCGTTCGGCTATGTGCCCACGCCGGCGCTCGTCGCTCCCATCGAGTTCACGTTGAAAAAAGAAGACTACGCCGTGCTCGGCGGCCACGTGGATTACGTTCGCCCGCTCGGCGATGTTCTCAAAGAAAAGGAACGCCAGAGGCAACTCAGTTCGCATGCGCAAAATCCGTGGCCGCTGAAGCCCCACACGGGAAGCAGCGAATCATGAGAGAGCCCGCCCTCATCCGCATGCTGCCCGACGGGCGGCGTCTGCACCTGCACGACGGCCCGATCGATTTGATCATCGAGGCCAATGGCGCGCCCTCAGCGATCTCCGCGGCCTATGAAACCGCCGCGCATCGCTTCGTCTCCGTCCTCGATGAACTCTGCAGCGAGCTGCCGCTACTCCGCACCCGCGCGCAGGAAAATTCCGAGCGCCCTCGAGGTGTGGCCGCTCAACGCATGTTCGCCGCCGTCGAACCATATTGCGAGAATTGTTTTATCACGCCGATGGCCGCAGTCGCCGGTGCCGTGGCGGAAACAATCCTCGCTTCCATGTGCGGCGCGGCCAAGCTCGATCGCGCCTACGTCAACAACGGTGGTGACATCGCTCTGCACCTCGACGACCGCCAGTTCTACAAAATCGGCATGGTCGAGCGGCCCGATCGTCCCTCGCTCTTTGGGTCTGTCGAAATTTCCGCGGAAGATCCCGTTCGCGGGATTGCCACCAGCGGGTGGCGCGGCCGCAGCTTTTCTCTTGGCATCGCCGACGCAGTAACTATACTTGCCGATTGCGCCTCTGCCGCTGACGCCGCCGCCACAGTCATCGCCAACGCCGTGAACCTCCCGGATTATCCCGGCATCACGCGCGTCCCCGCCCGTGAAATTTCGCCGGACTCCGATCTTGGGGATTTACTCGTCACGCGCGGCGTCGAGCCTCTCTCGCAATTTGAAATCGACACTGCACTTGGAAACGGTCTGCGCGTCGCAACTCTGCTCCTAGAAAAAGGCCTGATCCACTCCGCGGCGCTCTGCCTCCAGAAATGCGTTCGCGTCTTGCCTTCCTCACCCACACCCTCGACGCGCTTTTATAGGGACGGCTTTCTGAAGTGCGTTGTTTGCACCCCGGATGCTTTTACGGGGCCGTCCGCTCCGGAATTTCATACCCGACTCGAATCAACGGGAAGGACGAACCCGCATGCCTGAAGTGCGACTCCGCAAGCGCGTAATCGTTGTCGAAGAAGTTTTCCATGAAGGCGGCCCGGTTGCCACAGTTCCATTGCGGCGCGCCGCCGCGCTCGCGGTCATCCACAATCCCTTTGCCGGAAAATACGTCCCGGAAATTGCAGGGTTTATGGAAGACCTGAACCCGCTCGGGCTGGAAATGGCAAAAGCCCTTGTCGCCGCGCTGGGCGGCGATCCGAAAATCGTGGAAGGATATGGCAAGGGCGCCATCGTTGGCCAGGCCGGAGAACTCGAGCATGGCGCGCTGTGGCACGTCCCCGGGGGCTACGCCATGCGCGAAATCCTCGGCAACGCCAAAGCCATCGTCGCATCCTCGAAAAAAGTGGGCGGCCCCGGCACGCGCCTCGATGTGCCGATCACGCACATCAACGCTTCCTATGTCCGCAGCCATTTCGATTCCATGGAAGTCGGCATTGCCGACGCGCCGAAAGCCGACGAAATTCTGCTCGCCCTGGTGATGACCACCGGCCCACGCGTCCACGCGCGCGTCGGCGGCCTCAAAGCCTCGGAAATCAAAGGACAGGACGGCCTCCGCTAATTTTGGAGTGCGGAGGCGACGCCTCCGCTTTTACGGCGTCAACGTGACCAAAAATCTCAATCTAAAGGCGCAAACCGAAACGGAAACACCATGAAAACCAAAATCCGAAAAATCGTCACCTTCATCGAAGAAACGCGCACGGAAATGGGCAAGCCCGTAAATCCTCCCACGCGCCGCGCCGCCGCAGCCGCAGTCATCGAAAATCCCTTCGCGGGAAACTATGTCGAAGATCTAACGGAACTCATGGAAATCGGAGAGGAACTAGGCACCCTGCTCACCGAACGCGCCGTCGCGGCGCTGGGAATTCCCGGCGCCTCCGCGGAAAGTTACGGCAAAGCCGCAGCAGTCGGCGAAAATGGCGAACTTGAACACGCCGCCGCCATTCTTCACCCAAAACTCGGCACGCCAGTCCGCAAAACTCTCGGCAAAGGCGCCGCGCTCATTCCCTCTTCCAAGAAACGCGGCGGCCCCGGCATCGCTCTGGATATTCCGCTAGGCCACAAGGACGCTGCGTTCGTCCGCAGCCATTTCGACGGGATGGAAATTCGCGTCAACGACGCCCCCCGCGCCAACGAAATCCTGGTAGCGATTGCGGTCACGGACAGCGGCCGCCCTCTCCCCCGCGTCGGCGGCCTGACCAAAGACCAAATCAAAGGCGAAGACGGCCTCCGCTAATTTGGAGTGCGGCAGCTTGGCTGCCGCTTTTGCGGTCCAATTCCAACCTTCCCAGCCAGCAACAAGCCGCGAAAGTCAATCTTTCAAAGGGTTTGCTGCTCTTTCTTTCCGAATCTTTGGTTCGTTACTTCTTTACTTCACAATCTTTGGCACTCTCGTCGCCGGCGGCGTATTCCTGCTCCGCTCGCTCTTCACTTGCCCATCAATCATCACCATCCCGATCCCCGGCAAATCACCCAGCCGCACGCTCTCGAGCAACGTCTTCCCCGCCGAATGCTGCGCCGCATCCATAAAAACAAAATCCGCCACGCGGCCCACTTCGATCAATCCGCAATCCAGGTTTCGCATCCGCGCCGTATTCCCGGTGGCGAAGCAAAACGCCACTTCGGCAGGAATCTCTCCCACCGACGAAAGTGCCGCAATCACACGGATGATTCCCAGCGGCTGCACGCCGGATCCCGCAGGGGCATCGGTTCCCAAAATCACTCGATTCAACTGCTTCAACTCCTTCGCCGTTCTTAGCGTAAACAGCGCCGCGCGCTCATTTCCGTTGTGCACAATCTCCAGCGCCCGCGGCGATTCCTCGCACAGCGCACGAATCTGGGCATCCGGCAGCGCCGTGTGCCCTCCATTGATGTGCCCAATCACATCGGCGTCCGCGGCCAACACCACATCTTTATCAATCAGGCTCGATCCCGGAATCGACGGCCCGCCGGTGTGAATCGTGCTTTGCATTCCGTGTTTGCGCGCCCAAGCCACCATCTGGCGTGCCGTCGGCCCGTCCTTCACGCTGCCAAGTCCCACTTCTCCCAACAATCGAACGCCCGCCTCCGCCAGCGAACGAAAATCTTCCTCCACCATGCCGTGCTCGATCACCGGCGCGCCCGCCAAAACTTTCACGCCGCTTGGCCGCAGCGCCGCAAACGTGCGCTGCGCGGTGATCGCCATCGCTTTCACGCCGACGACATCCTTCGGGCGTCCCGGCATGTGCACTTCGCCAGCGGAAATCATCGTGGTCACGCCGCCGTGCAGGCAACTGTCAATCCATCCGATCTGGTTCTGCCGCGGCGTCCAATCGCCCGCGACCGGATGCACGTGGCTGTCGATCAATCCCGGCGCCAGCGTGGTGCCATTTGCATCAATCACCCGCGCCGCGCCTTCCGTGTCCACATCCTTCTCACGCCCGATCGCGGCAATCTTTCCGTCCTTCACCACCACGGTGTCCGCATCCAAAATTGGCCGTTGCAAATCTCCGCTCAACAGCAAGCCAATGTTCCGGATCACCAGCTTCATGCCAGCACCAGATTTCGCCGCTTCCTCATGCGCCATCTTCCCGCCACCTCTCCCCGATTCTTTGCAGATTTGCCGCAGTCCCAGATGTGGCTCAGAGCTCGCCTTTTTTCATTTGCGAAACCGCATAGTCGCAGGCCCGCGCCGTCAGCGCCATGTACGTCAGCGAAGGATTTACGCACGAGGACGAAACCATACATGCCCCATCGGGAAGGAACAGGTTCTTCACGTCGTGCGCCTGGTTGTGGGCATTTAGCACTGATTTTTTCGGATCGGCCCCCATGCGCGCCGTTCCCATCTCGTGAATCGTCAAGCCCGGCGGATTATTCTGCTTGAAGGGGTGAATCTCCACCGCTCCGGCCGTCGTCAACATCTCGGCCGCCTGGACCATCATGTCGTGCAGCAGCGCCTTCTCGTTATCTCTCCACTCGCAGTGAATCTTCAGCACCGGAACGCCCCAGGCATCCACGCGCTCTTTATCGATCTCGACAAAGTTAGCGGGGTTCGGCAAACACTCTCCGAAACCATGGAAAGTCATGCGCCAGGGGCCGGGCTTGCGCAGCGAGTTCTTGAAACTCGCGCCGAATCCGCTCTCGTGAATGCCGCGCTCCCAACCCTCGCGTTCCGCCTGGCCTTGATACGCATAGCCCCGCAGGAAATTCTTCTCCTTGCTTGACACGTTGCGGAACCTCGGCACATAAATCCCGTTCGGCCGTTTTCCAAACTGCACGCGATCCAGAAAACCGGGAATGATTCCATCCGCGCCCCCACCCATGATGTGGTCCATCAGATTTTTTCCGAGCACCCCGCTGCTGTTCCCCAGCCCGGTGGAAAACTCGGGCGTCGCGGAATTGAGAAGAATCCGCGTGGACTCCAGCGCCGACGCGCAAACAAAAATAATGCGTCCCTGGAATTCCATCGCTTTGTGCGTCTGCCCGTCAATCACGCGTACTCCGCTCACGCGGCGCGTTTGCGGATCAAAAATCAGGCTGTGCACCACGCTGTACGGCCGCAGCGTCAGCCGCCCCGTTTTCTCTGCAACTGGCAGCGTGGCATTCACGCTGCTGAAATAAGAACGCGTGATGCACCCGCGATGGCACGGGCCGCAATAGTGGCAAGCAGCACGCCCGTTGTGCGTCCGCGTCAGAACCGCCGCGCGGCCAATCGTCATCACCCGCTCGCGCCCAAACTGCCGCGCCATCGCTTCCTTCACGGCAATTTCCGCGCAATTCATTTCCATCGGCGGCAGGAAGTGCCCATCCGGCAATTGCGACAACCCCTCGGCTTGGCCCGTTATCCCGGCAAAATCTTCCACATAGTTGTACCAGGGCTCAATATCGGCGTAGCGGATCGGCCAGTCGGCTCCCATTCCGTCGCGCACGTTGGCTTCGAAGTCCAGGTCACTCCACCGGTACGATTGCCGCGCCCACATGATGGATTTCCCGCCGACTTGCCGTCCGCGGATCCACGCAAACGGCTTGGCCGGATCCGTCGTGTACGGATTTTCCGTGTCGTTCACAAAAAACTTGCTTGCCCACTCGTCGCACGCGTAACACGTTCGCTGGATCGGCTGATCCTTCAACGTCTCCTGCCGGTTCGCCATCCCGCGAAATTTCATCTCCGTAATCGGAACGTGCTCCACATAATCCCGGTCCGGCTCAATCGGCCTGCCCGCTTCCAGAACCAGAACCTTGAGCCCCTTCTCTGTAAGCTCTTTTGCCGCCCAGCCCCCGGTCATTCCGGAGCCAATGATGATGGCGTCGTACGTCTCGGGCTTTTTCACGGTCCTCATTGCTTCACCTCGGGCTCCTCTGGCACGCAACCGTGCAGCGCTCCGGGGATGATTTCCACTTTGAGTTCCTGATCCTGCCCGATCGGCGATGTGTAGTATCCAACCAGCGTCAGCCGCCGCATCTGCGCAAAAAACGGAAGCACCAGCGTCAGCTCCCAGGAGCGCATCTGCTTGGGCAACTTTTCGTTACGCGAGGCTGCCAGCTCTTCGTCAAACGCCTGCACAATCGCGGCCTGTTCGTTCGCCGGCGCGGTGGCAAAGCCGTGGCCAAAGAGCGCGTTCGCTCTGCGGTCAGCCTCCGCAAGCCCCTCGAGAAATATCTTCTTTTCCTCGTCCGTGGCCCAGTCGGTCAAAATCAGATCGATGAATTCGTTCACTTTCGCAGCCTTCGCGCCGGGCGTGCCCGTCGCGGGAATTATCAGGTCGCTCATCGTCACGACAATTTCATTCTGCGCCGGGGAAAGCGTGCGCAGCGTGCCGGCCTTGTTCGCCGCGAGTTGCGCTCGCAGCGTCGCCGCGATCAAATCCGACGACAACACGGAAAAAACACTCGCCGCACCCATCAGACGCAGCGCTTCCCGACGCTCCATGGTCCCTCCCGATGTTCGGCCAACAATTGCTCGTTGAAAGTTACGCCTGTATCCCAGCCGCCGCAACCTGCATTATCCGGTCGCCGGCCAACACATCATCCCGGCCTCAGACGTGGAATACACAAAAGCTATTTTTAACGCGGTGTCAGGCAAATTCTGTGTGAATGCGGAAGAAACAAATTTCGGGAAGACCCAGGAAATAGGGAACACCAGCAGAGCTAAGGCGGCAGGTCAAAAATGGCGGATGAGCCTGTAAGCCGGATTCTGTTCGGCGCACCACTTTGCAGCAGCACACCGCGACGATCATTCCTCTAGGCCGCACCTCGCGATGCGGCTCCAGCAACCTACCCGAGGGTTTTCAATTCAGACCGGCTTGCCTGCCTACTGCAGGCAGGCGCCATTCTGAACGGAGCGCGTTCCTTCGCAGAAACGCAAACTCAGCGGGCCGGGCCAGCCCTCCCCTCCTATTTGGTCTTGCACCACGCGGGGTTTGCCATGCCAGCGCCATTACTGGCGCCGCGGTGGGCTCTTACCCCACCTTTTCACCCTTACCTGCGCGCGAACCATGAAGACATCCCAAAGGTTTTCCTCCGGGCTATCACCGGGTGTCGCACCGCCGGCGGTATATTCTCTGTGGCACTGTCCGTGACTCATGTAGGCGCCGGGTTTTAACCCGGCCCGCTGCACAAGTCCCCTGGCGTTACCAGGCGCGTTGCCCTTCACCCTGAGAGCCGCAGGCTCGAAGGGTTCACCCTCGTGCCGCAGCCTCAAAGCTATTTCTTCACTCGCGTGAAGTGGTGTCCGGACTTTCCTCCCGCCCAGCCCGCTTGCGCGAACCAGGCCAGCGATCATCCAGCTCACCCGCCGTGGTTATTATATCGCATGCGAAGCATACTAACTCGCACTACTAATCGGGTTTCTTTACCAGGCAAGTCGTCAGGATAGTTCGCGATACATCACCAGCGCGTCCACGAATCCAAGCGTGGGATGCTCGAAGGCAAGCGGCAGGCACCCGACAATCTTGAAATCGAGGCTGGTCCATAATTTGATGGCGCGCTTGTTGGTGCTGACTACGAAGTTGAATTGCATGGCGCGAAAGCCGCGTTGCTTGGCTCGTTCCAGCGAATGGAGACACATCAGGCGGGCAATGCCGCGGCCTTGCGCGGCCGGCGCGGTGACATAGCCGCAATTCGCCACGTATGCGCCGCCGCCCTGCTGGTTTGCTTTCAGGAAATAGGTCCCCAGCACCGCGCCGCCTTCTTTCCACACGAAAGTTTCTTTATCCGCCGCAAACCAGTATTCGAGCGCTTGGCGTTTGGTCATATCGCGCGGAAGGGTGTAGGTCTCGCCGCTCCGGATCATCGGCTCGAGAATCTCCCAAATTGCGTCGCGATCGCTTTCCGTTGCGGGATGGATGGCCAAGCAACCGTCCTTATTTCAGGCCGATGAGCTTTTCAAATTCGGATTCGGTGAGGATGGTCACGCCGAGTTCCTTGGCTTTGTCGTATTTGGAGCCGGGGTCGGCGCCGACGACGACGTAGTCGGTTTTTTTGCTGACGGAGCCGCTGAGTTTGCCGCCGTGCTGCTGCACCAGTTCGCCGGCTTCTTCGCGGCTGCGGTGCTCGAGGGCGCCGGTGAAGACGAAGGATTTGCCCGCGAATTTCTGGCTCTTGATTTCGCGTTTCTCGGCGGTGGGACGGACTCCCGCGGCGTGAAGCTTCTTGATGAGTTTGCGGTTGGCGGGCTCGCTGAAAAATTCGACGATGCTCTCGCTGACCTTCGGGCCAACTTCGGTGACTTTTTCCAGGTCCTCGGCCTTGGCTTCTGCCAGCTCCTCCAGCGAGCCGAAATTTTCGGCAAGCAACTGGGCGGTGCGTTCACCCACAAAGCGCATTCCGAGCGCATAGATCAGGCGCGAGAGCGGCTGTTTCTTGCTGGCCGCGATTTCATCGAGCAGGTTCTGCGCTGATTTTTCCGCCATGCGCTCGAGGTTCGCGACCTGGTCGAGTTTCAGCGAATACAGATCGGCGACATCCTTGACCAGACCCTTGTCCACCAACTGCTCCACGATTTTTTCGCCGAGGCCGTCGATGTCCATGGCGTGCCGCCCCGCAAAATGCAGCAGCGACTCCTTGCGTTTCGCCGGGCAAGCGGCGTTCACGCACCGATATGCAACTTCTCCTTCGGCTTTGTGAATCGTGCTGCCGCACTCCGGGCATTTCGTGGGCATGCGAAAAGGACGGCGATTCTTCCCTTCCTTCACCACTTTCAACACGTGAGGAATCACTTCGCCGGCGCGCTCGATCAAAACGGTGTCGCCGATGTGCAGGCCGAGGCGCTCGATTTCGTCCATGTTGTGCAGCGTGGAGCGGCTGACGGTGACGCCGCCGACCTGCACGGGTTCAAGCACGGCGACGGGCGTGAGCGTTCCCGTGCGGCCGACTTGGACGATGATGTCGTTCACCACCGTCGTTTCCTGGCGCGCGGGATATTTATAAGCAATGGCCCAGCGCGGCGCCTTGGCGGTAAAGCCAAGTTCGTTCTGCAACGCCGTGGAGTTGACCTTGATGACCACCCCGTCGATTTCATAGGCAAGCTTTTCGCGCTTGGCGTCCCAGGCTTCGCAATACTTGATTACTGCCTCGATGCCGTCGCAGCACTTCCAGTCGTCGCTGGCGCGGAAATGCAGTTTCTTCAACGCTTCCAGTGAGTCCGAGTGCTTTGGAAAGGGTGCTTTGCCATCCACATAAAGGTAATAGGCAAAGAAATCCAGCTTGCGCTGCGCGGTAATAGAGGGGTCCAGCACGCGGAGTGACCCCGCCGCCGAATTCCGCGCATTCACAAAAATTTTGCCGCCGGTCTCTTCTTGCTGGCGGTTCAAAGCTTCAAAGGCCTTGCGGGTCATCAGGATTTCCCCGCGCACCTCGAAACTCTTCGGGAGCTTCAGTTTCTTCACGGCGGCATCGTCCATGCGCAGCGGAATCGAGCGAACTGTCTTCACGTTGGGCGTGACGTCTTCGCCGGTGGTGCCGTCGCCCCGGGTAACGCCGCGCACCAGCACGCCAACTTCGTATTGCAGCGAAATGCTCAAGCCGTCGAACTTGTGTTCGGCGATGTACTCGATGTCTTCCCTGCCGGTGCCTTCGCGGACGCGGCGGTCCCAATCCCTCAGCGCGTCGTAGGAAAACGCATTGTCGAGGCTGAGCATCGGGCGCGCGTGGCGGACGGTGGTAAATCCTTCGCGCGGTGTGCCGCCAACACGGACCGTCGGAGAATCGGGCGTGGCGAGTTCCGGATGCGCCGCTTCGATCTCCTTCAGGCGATTCATCAGGCGGTCGAATGCGGCATCCGAAATTTCGGGGGCGTCTTCGACGTAATAGAGATACTCGTGGCGGCGGATTTTCTCGCGAAGTTCTTCCGCTTCCTTGCGCAGCGCCGAGATCGTTGTTTTCGCCATTTCCGCCTTTGCCATGGGAACCTCGCCGAGTTGAGGTCGAGTCCTCCGTATTATATAGGTGCTTGGCGGCGGGTCTAAAGACCCG
>JGI12635J15846_10006167_pt1 | contig 10299 bp, 8 predicted proteins | sample BlaSpr_A8_OM2_M2_FD_15846 | JGI IMG/M metagenome (IMG submission 15846)
CACGGTTGTCAAGAAGCTAGAGTAGGCATCTTGACCAGAGTTCGTCGGAACAGCAGATTCCTCCCCATCCTCGCCGCACTTTGGCGCGGCTGCGAATGCCTCGGAATGACAATACTTTTTCTGCTGTTCCTCCGCTTCAGCTGTTCCACCGGACCTTAATCACTCACGCGACATTCTCGGCAAAGAACTCTTCGATCTCATTCACTTCCTTATCGTTGAGACGCAAATCGCCGGCCCGCATGACGCCTTCAGCCTGCCTGGCATTGCGCGCCCCGACGATGGCTCCGGTCACCGCAGGATGATGCAGCGTCCATGCGATTGCGACTTCTCCAACCGAGCGGTTGTGACGTTTGGCGATCTCCCGCAAAAGCTCGACCAGCGCCAGATTCCGCGAGAGATTAGGCTCCGTGAAATCAGGGTGGCTGCTGCGCCAGTCGTCTTTGGGAAGCTTTGCGGCGCGCTCACGGGTCATCGCGCCAGTCAGAAGGCCGGACGCCATCGGAGAGTAAACGATGACTCCGATGCCTTCCCGCAGACAATAGGGCAAAATGTCATCTTCAATCTCCCGGTGCAGCAGGGAGTAGGGGGGCTGCAGAGATGTTACCGGCGCAATTGCCTTTGCGCGTTTCAGTTGGGCTACATTGAAGTTGGAAACTCCAACCCAACGCACCTTGCCCTCGCGCTTCAGGTCGGCCATCGTAGACCAGCCCTCTTCGAGTTCAGGGGAATCCGGCTCGGGAGGCCAGTGAATCTGGTAAAGATCGATCACATCGAGGGAAAGGCGGCGCAGGCTGTCCTCAACTTCGCGCCGGATCGAATCGGCTTTCAAGACCTTCTGAATATTCCCCTTGGCATCCCATCGCAGAGCGCACTTGGTGAAAACGTAGGGCCGGGGACCTGACCAACTTTTCAGTGCGCGGGCGACGACTTCTTCGGAGTGTCCTAAGCCGTAGACAGCAGCGGTGTCGATCCAGTTGACGCCCAGTTCGAGGGAACGATGAATGGCGGCGACGGAGTCTTCATCATTCTGCGATCCCCACGCGAACTGCCATCCCGAACCGCCCACCGCCCAGGCTCCATAGCCAACGCGAGTAATATTCAAATCAGAATTGCCAAGAGTGCGGGTTTGCATTTCGATCTCCTTGTAAAATTTGATTTACGGTCCCTGCCATCCGATTCAGAACTCGAACAGAATGAATGTCGATACAATTCGAAAATTTTGCCTGGCATTTCCGCAAGCCACGGAAAATCTGCAGTGGGGCGACGATCTTTGCTTCAAGATTGGCGGAAAGATTTTTGTCACGCTTGGGTTGGATCATCCGCGCCTCTGTTTGAAGTGTGCCCCGGAGACTTTCTCGGAATTGATCGAGCATGAGGACATCCATCCCGCGCCGTATGTGGGGCGCTACAAGTGGGTGATGCTTGAGAGGCTGGATGCGTTGCGTTGGGATGAGCTACGGGAACTGATTCGGCAATCGTACGCGATGGTTGCGGCGAAGACGCCGAAGAAGAGAGTGGGCAGCAAGAAGGGGGTATCTCCACCGGCATCGCGGCGGAAGAAAAGAGGTTAGCCGCCCGCTTCGTCGATAGAGTTGGCGGGCAGGAATGTCCGCCCACCCGAGCACCTGCCGATTTGACTCGGCTTGCCACCGTCGGCTAGCCTCAAGAGTCCGCCCATTCCTGGACAGCTTCTATCTTCATGAGATTCCGGCATAAATCATTGATTCTGCTGCTTATGGCGGCTATGGCAGTGGCCCGTGCGAACGGCTCAACGGAGCCGGTGCATGCGCAGCATGGGGTCGTAGTGAGCGTTCACGAATTAGCCTCGCGCGCCGGCGTAGAGATGATGCAGGCCGGCGGCAACGCGGTCGACGCCGCTGTGGCTACCGGATTTGCGCTGGCAGTGGTTCATCCCGCAGCAGGAAATCTGGGCGGTGGTGGATTCATGCTGGTTCGCATGGCGAACGGCGGCACCCATTTCATCGATTACCGGGAGAAAGCTCCAGCGGCGGCCACGCGCGATATGTATCTGGATGCGCACGGCAATGTGATCGAAGGCGCGAGCGAAATTGGATACAAGGCGATCGGCGTGCCCGGTTCGGTTGCAGGCATGGTCTACGCCGAGCAGAAGTATGGCAAGTTGACGCTCAAACAAGTGATGGCTCCGGCGATCAAGTTGGCTCGCGACGGATTTGCCCTGAGTTGGGGGGAGGCTCGCGATTTCCAGGATGAATATCTGGCCAAGTTTCCCGAATCACGGCGAGTCTTTCAGCGCGACGGCAACTACTATCAGCCTGGGGAGGTTTTCCGCCAGCCTGATCTCGCCCGCACGTTGGAGCGCATCGCCGCCAAGCCCGATGATTTTTATCATGGCGCCTTGGCTCGCGATCTGGCGGCCGCGATGCAGAAGGGCGGTGGCCTGATCACCGTGGATGATCTGGCGCACTACGAAGTGAAGGAACGTGAGCCGATTCGGGGGACCTATCGCGGATATGACATCATCAGCGCCCCTCCGCCATCTTCCGGCGGCGCCGTTCTCATCGAATCGTTAAACATTCTCGAAGGCTATGATCTCGCCAAGTTGGGAGACCGCTCAGCTAAGTCGGTTCACTATACGACTGAGGCATTCCGGCGGGCGTTTTTCGACCGCGCGGAATTCATGGGCGATCCTGACTTTTCGAAGATCCCGATTGCACAACTCATTGACAAGAAGTACGCAGCCGCTTGGCGCGATTCGATCGATGCGGACCACGCCAGCGCCAGCAAAGAACTGAAGCGGCCGTCGATTTTCAGCGAGCTTGAAACTTACGCTGCCACGCACTCGCAGCCGCAGGCCAATCATGAGTCGCCGCATACTACGCACTATTCCGTGGTGGACGCAGAGGGAAATGCGGTCGCGGTAACTACGACGATCAACGACTGGTTCGGTTCGCGCGTCACCGCCGAGGGCCTGGGATTTCTGATGAATGACGAGATGGATGATTTCTCCGCCAAGCCGGGCGTACCGAACGCGGACGGGTTGATTCAGGGCTCGGCCAATGCGATTGGCCCGGGCAAGCGGCCGCTATCGTCGATGACGCCGACGATTGTGACTCGTGACGGCAAAGTGTTTCTTGTGCTCGGCTCGCCAGGCAGTTCGAAAATTATTACAACGGTAGCCAATGTGCTTATGGGCGTGATCGATTACCGTATGAATATTCAGGAAGCGGTGAACGCTCCGCGCTTCCATAACCAGTGGCTGCCAGATGTGTTGAACGTCGAGCGCTGGTTTTCGCCCGACACGGTGCAAGCGCTGCAAAAAATGGGATACCACGTGCAGTTCGGCCTGCGCGACGGACCGGACGTCGGAGGTTATTGGAGCGATGCGGAGTGCATCGCCGTCGATCCCCATACCGGAGAGCGTTTAGGCGCAAGCGATGGCCGAAATAACGGGAAGGCCGTTGGGTATTAAATTATTGTTGATTGCTGACAAGGACCAAGCATGCTGAAAGCGGTATCGACTTATTTGTACGTGAAGGAGCGGCTGCATCCCGGAATTCTGGATGGCCTGACTCGCAACGGAGTGCAGGCAATCGAGATTTTTGCCGCGCGACAGCACATTGACTATGCCAACCGCAAAGCTCACGTAAAAGAAATCGCCGAATGGTTCCGCGGGAGCGGCGTCCCTTTAAATTCCGTGCATTCTCCTCTCTATGCGGACTACGAGTGGGGACGTACTGGCGCGGAGCCGATCAACCTTGCGTCCACGGATCGCGCGGGACTGGTAGACGCCATGGATGAGGTGAAGCGCGCGCTGGAGATCGCCGAACAGATCCCGTTCCGCTTTTTGGTGCAACATCTCGGCTTGCCGAATGAAAGTTTCAGTGAGAAGAAATTTGAATCGGCGATGACATCCATTGAGCACTTGCGCGCATTTGCCAAGCCCCTCGGCGTTCGCATTCTGCTGGAAAATATTCCCAACGAACTTTCCACGCCGGAGAGATTGGTCGAGATGATTCACGCCGCCCACTTCGACGACGTGGGCATCTGCTTCGACTTTGGGCACGCTCACATGATGAGCTCAGTAGGAGAAGCTTTCGAGATCGTGCGCCAGCAGATTTGCTCGACCCATGTGCACGACAATAACAAAGACCGTGATTCGCACTTGTGGCCGGGAAAAGGAACGATCGATTGGAAGCAAGCGATGGAACTGCTGCGTTCTGCGCCGCAGACGCCAGCCTTAATGCTGGAATTAGAGGGCGACGAGAAAGTGAATCCACTGGAACAGCTCGGGCGGGCGTTCGATAAGCTAGAGACGGCCTGATGCATTGAGTCATTGAGCGATCTGGTGATTGGGAAATTTTAAAACTCAGCCCAATTGCATTTTTTCAATAGCCCAGTGGCTGAATTGCACAATTACCCAATTCTTATGTCCCCTGTAACCACTATTGCAGAAATCGGCAAGCACGAGGGCCAGTCGGTCACGCTTCGTGGCTGGCTGTACAACCTGCGCGCGAGCGGAAAGCTTTTATTTCCACAATTTCGCGACGGCTCCGGCGTGATTCAAGGAATAGTTCCGAAGAACGCGGTTACGCCGGAAGTGTTCGAGGCGATAAAAACGCTGACCCAGGAATCCAGCGTTATCGTCGAAGGCAAGGTTCGCGCCGATAAGCGTGCGCCCGGCGGCTACGAACTCGATGTGTCGAACGTGCAAGTGGTGCAGCGTGTCCCGGAATCCGATCCATACCCCATCACTCCGAAAGAACACGGCACCGAGTTTCTAATGGAGCACCGCCATCTCTGGGTGCGCTCGCAGCGGCAGGCGTCAATTCTGCGGGTGCGCGCGGAGATTATAAAAGCCGTTCGTGATTTTTTTGATGAACGCGGGTTCACTCTCACCGACCCGCCGATTCTTACGCCTGCCGCATGCGAAGGCACCAGCACGCTCTTTCCCGTGGACTATTTCGAGGAGCAAGCCTACCTCACGCAATCGGGACAACTTTACATCGAAGCGACCGCGATGGCCCTTGGCAAGGTGTATTCGTTCGGCCCAACGTTTCGCGCGGAGAAGTCGAAGACGCGCCGCCACCTCACCGAGTTTTGGATGGTCGAACCGGAAGTCGCTTACGCCGAACTCGACGACCTGATGGACCTGGCTGAGGGACTCATTACCTTTGTCGTAAAGCGCTGCCTGGAACGCCGCCGAGTGGATCTGCAAGCCATTGGCCGCGACATTTCAAAACTGGAAAAGATCGTGCCGCCTTTCCCCCGAATCAGTTACGACGATGCCGTCAAGAATTTACAGGAAGGCCATACCAAGGGCGCACTGGAAGCGAGGTTCGAGTGGGGCGGCGATCTCGGTTCGCCCGACGAAACTTACCTTTCGGCGCAATTCGACAAACCGGTGATGGTGCATCGTTATCCCGCGAAAGTGAAGGCGTTTTATATGGAGCCCGATCCGCAGCGGCCCGAGTTAGCCCTATGCGTGGATGTGCTGGCCCCGGAAGGCTACGGAGAAATCATCGGCGGCTCGCAGCGCATGGCATCGCACGAATTGTTATTGCAGCGCATTCATGAACACGGATTGCCCGAGGAAGCCTTCAAGTGGTATCTCGACTTGCGCAAGTACGGCAGCGTTCCGCATGGCGGCTTCGGCATGGGCATCGAGCGGGCTGTCGCCTGGATCTGTGGCCTCGAACATGTGCGGGAAACAATTCCGTTCCCGCGTATGCTGAACCGGCTTTACCCGTAAGAATTTGAGACATTGGGCGATTTGGAGATTGGGCGATTTTAGAGACCACAATCCTAGCCGTCTGATTGCCAATCGCCCGATGACCCGATCGCACAATCGCAAAATGCTATGACAACCTTAAGCACCACCAACATCATTCCCAAGAAGATTCGCGTGATTGGAGTCCCGCTGGACCTGGGGCAATCGCGGCGCGGCGTCGACATGGGGCCATCGGCCGTTCGTGTGGCCGGGCTTGAGGCGCGTCTCGAGGCCCTGGGACATGAAGTCGAAGATGGTGGCAATGTCGCTGTCGCTATCCCGGAACAAAAAAAAGAAGGCGACACTCACGCCAAGTATCTGAAGGAAATCACGGCGACTTGCACCAAGCACGCCGAGCTGGTGATCAAGACTCTGGAAGCTGGAAAAATTCCCGTGACGCTAGGCGGAGACCACTCTGTCGCCGCCGGAACGGTCGCGGGCGTAGCGGAGTTCTATCGGCGGCAAAATCAGCGCATCGGACTCATTTGGATCGATGCCCACACTGACATCAACACGCCGGACAGTTCGCCGAGCGGCAACGTGCATGGCATGCCCCTGGCTGCGATCATGGGTCTGGGTCCGCCGGAGCTATCGAATATTCTGGATTTTTCTCCCAAGGTTAAGCCGGAGAATTGCGTGCTGGTGGGAGTGCGCGACATTGATGCGATCGAAAAAGAGAATGTCCGCCGGGCCGGCATCGGCGTCTTCACCATGCGCGACATCGACGAACGCGGCATGCGCACCGTGATGGAAGAAGCCCTGCACATGGCTGGGCGCGGCACCGCTGGTTATCACATCTCGCTCGACATGGATTGGATCGATCCCGAGGACGCGCCGGGTGTGGGCACTCCCGTGCGCGGCGGCGCCACCTATCGCGAAGCTCACCTGGCGATGGAGATCATTGCCGACCACGGACGAATGTTGAGCTTTGAGATTGTCGAAGTGAATCCCGTAATCGATGAACACAACCGCACCGCGGATCTGGCAGTCGAGTTGGCACTGTCGGCTTTCGGAAAAAAGATTTTATAAAAAGTTATGAGCAAGCTTCGAGTCGGAATTCTTTTTGGCGGACGCAGCGGCGAGCATGAAGTTTCTTTGCTTTCGGCCGCATCAGTCCTTAACGCGATCGACAAAGACAAGTATGAAGTCGTTCCCATTGGCATCACCAAAGACGGCCGCTGGCTGACTGCGGGAGATGCTGAGAAGTTATTGCAAGGCAAACTGGTGATCGAACCGCGTCACCTGCGTGCCGGCGATCCCGACACTACTCAGCCTGCGGCGGTGCTCGCCCGCGGAGAAGCGGTCGTAGTACCACCCGAGCCCGTGCACCGGCAAAGTGGTCTCGTTCCTTTCCAGACAGATGCTGCGCTCACGCGGCGGGCCGCCGATCGCGCCATCAATGTCGATGTGATTTTCCCCGTGCTCCATGGCACCTTCGGTGAAGATGGAACGATTCAGGGCCTGCTCGAACTCGCTGACATTGCTTATGTGGGCGCGGGGGTATTGGGCTCCGCCGCGGGTATGGACAAAGATGTGATGAAGTCGTTGTTCATTGCCGCTGGAATTCCGATCGTGAAGCACATAACAATTCTGCGCAGCGCCTGGCACAAAGAACCGAAGAAAACTCAGAAGCTCGTCGAGAGCAAATTGCGATATCCCGTATTCGTGAAGCCCGCGAACTTGGGGTCGTCTGTCGGAATCAGCAAGGCCCACAATCGCAAGGAGCTCGGTCCGGCCATTGAGGAAGCCGCGAAATTCGACCGCAAGATCGTCATCGAGCAGGGCGTAGGCGGCAAGAAAAACAAAGCACGCGAGATTGAATGCTCCGTGCTCGGCAACGACGAGCCGACAGCATCGATACCTGGAGAAATTGTTCCCGTAAAAGAGTTCTACGATTACAACGCCAAGTACCTGGACGAAGGCTCCGAACTTATCATCCCTGCGAAACTAACCAAAACTGAAACAAAGAAAATCCAGGAACTGGCCGTGCGCTCCTTTAAGGCGGTGGATTGCTCCGGCCTGGCGCGCGTCGATTTTTTGATGGATCCGCAGACGCGAAAGATTTTTTTGAACGAGATCAACACCATGCCGGGATTTACTGCTATCAGCATGTATCCCAAGCTGTGGGCGGCTTCTGGATTGGCTTATGCGGATCTGATCGACCGGCTGATTCAACTTGGAATCGAGCGCCACACCGATAAAAAGAGAAATCAGTACAGCCGTTAACGTTCCTCCACTAGGTTCTCAGGGCGTCACCACGAGAGGAAGTTCGATGAAGCTGGCTTCACCCGGCGCATGATGCACGTGCTGGGTCGCCTTGTGATAATCGCCGGGCTTGGCCCAAAAAATATTGGCGACAAAGGTCTGCGGATTCCTGTCGTACAACGGGAACCAGCTTGACTGAATCTGCACCATGATGCGGTGGCCGGGCAGAAACACATGGTTCGCTGTGGGAAGGTTGAAGCGATAGAGTAGAGGTTGCCCTGACGCAATGGCTTTGGGCTTCTCCAGATTCTCACGATAGCGCCCGCGGAAGATGTCGGCAGAAATCATCAGTTGATATCCGCCCATAGCACTCTGGCCAGCGACTTCATCGGGATATACGTCGATCACCTTGACCACCCAGTCGGAGTCCGTGCCGCTGGTGGAAGCCACGAGGTTCGCAACCGGCTGCCCGCTGATCTTCATCGGCGCAGTCAAAACGTCAGACGTGAATACGGCGACGTCGGGCCTGCCAGATTCCTCCCGCTGATCGTCGACCAGCCAGTCAGCCCAGGTGAAACCATCGCCGTAGCCAACGGGTTGAATCGGTCGGGCGCGAAATGGAACCGGCTTGGCTGGATCGGAAATGTATTCATCGAATGGCGCGTCACCAGCCTTCGGCTCTGCCAGACTCAGCTTCAGCCCAGCTTTGAGATAAAGAGGTGTCGGACGCACCGAGCAGCCACTGTCGCAACCAGCTGGCCACGTAGGCAAGCGACGCCATGTGTTCGTTCCAGTTTCAAATGCGTTCACGGGCGAGACGTCCGCTTTGGGCGCGTCATCTTTCAGGTAATGATCCAGGAACGGTCGAAGAATCTGTTGGCGAAAATAAAGTCCGGTATCGCTGTTGAACTTCAAGGCTCCCAGCGAACTGCAGTCCCCAATCTCCTGGCCGTGATGCCACGGGCCTAGCACAAGAAATAATTTGCCGTGGTTCGCCTCATTCTTTTTCAGCGCATCGTAAAGTGCAGGCGCGCCGTAGATATCTTCCTGATCCCACAGGCTGTCGACCAACATGGTAGGAACTCCCAGCGGTTGAGCGGCAAGAATGCGTTCCATCGCCTGATCGCGCCACCACGCGTCGTAGCTGGGATGGTCGAGCAATTTGCGCCAGAAGCCAACCTGCTCGAGTCCGTGGCGGCGGCCCAGTTCGCCGGCTGATCCCGCTTCCATGAAAACGTCGTAGTCGTCAAACTGGTTGCTCCACCATTTCTCGTCCGACGAGCGCGTCGCCTCCTGCTCGTAGATGTAAGGCATATTCTGTTGGCGGAATGCGCCATTGTGAAACCAGTCGTCACCCATCCAGCCATCGACCATGGGATTCATGGGCACCGCGACTTTCAGCGCAGGATGCGGATTGACCAGCGCCATCAACGTGGTGAATCCGTCGTAGGAAATGCCGAGCACGCCGACTTTGCCGTTGCTCTCGGGAATATTTTTTACCAGCCAGTCGATGGTGTCATACGTGTCGGTCGAGTGATCGACGGGCGTGGGATTCAGCGGCCCGTGCAAAGGACGCGTCATCACGTAATCACCTTCGGAGCCGTATTTGCCGCGGACGTCCTGGATCACGCGGATGTATCCGCCTCCAACAATCACGTCCGTCGCGTTATCGTAGCCGTTGAGAATTTCGGACAAGTGGCCGCTCTGCGCGTGGCTGGTTTGCGCCGTCGCGCTATAAGGCGTGCGCGTTAGCAAGATCGGAGCATTCTTCGCGCCCTTCGGCACAAGGATCACGGTATGCAATCTGACGCCGTCGCGCATGGGAATCATCACATCGCGCTTGACGTAGTCGAAGCCGTCGGTAACCGGCGTGAACTTGGCGGGAGATTCGCTGGGGAGCTGAGCGGCCGGTTGCGCTGTCGTCTGTGCGACGCCACACTCGACAAAAGAAGTGGCTGCGAGAAAGAGCGCAAGCACAATAAAGGAAAGTCGACTGAAACGAAGTAAAAGAAAAAGATCGGATAAACGTATGCACCTGGGACTGGTTGAAGAGGACTTGCTCAGCTCTAGCATTCTCACCTCGCGAAATAAGAGTGTACTGGTGGCGAGCACAAGTGACAAATTTTCGCGGGGTGCTTGGCGAGGGGCCAAGGATCTTCTTGACGAAGCGCAGCGGTGGTTGTAACATCAGTTACAAGTCAGCCCTTCGGGGCAGGCTTGGAATTTCATGCAGAGTGGCTGAGGGACGAGCCCTGTGACGCCACGGCAACCGGATCGGGATCATATATCTCGACCGCCAGGTGCCAACTCCCGCCCGGAAACGGGGAACATGAGATTCGGATGCG
>JGI12635J15846_10006168_pt1 | contig 10297 bp, 9 predicted proteins | sample BlaSpr_A8_OM2_M2_FD_15846 | JGI IMG/M metagenome (IMG submission 15846)
TCCAGCTCGATGGGAATTTGCGCCCCGTTGCGCTGCACGGCGTTGAAGAGCGTGCCGCTGATGTCCATGTTCAACGTGTCGCCGAATTCATATAGTTTCGAGGTGCCGCCGGATTCAACGCCGGTGGCGAGGTCGCGCGTATCGTGGCGACCGAAGCTGCTTTTGCCGAGCGACGCGAGCAGATCTTTCAGCGTTTTAAATCCGAGAAAATCGAGCGCCTTGTCTGTGATCTCAAAGCGCGCTTCGACGTTCGGTTGCGCTTCGCCTACTTGCCCGCCGGGCGTTTGCGACGGAGGTGGCGTAATCTGCGCGGGCTGGTTGGGGCGCGAGATGAAGCCCTCCTCCTCCATGCGCTGGATAATTTGTTCGATTACGTCGCTCAGCTCAGGATTTTCCGCGAGGTTGGGATTATTCAGCATCTGCTCCATCAGTTCGGGCGGAAGCAGTTCGCCTTCCTGCAGCGCGCGCAGGATGGCTTCGCGCAGCTCGTCCATCATTTTCTCGCGCGAACGCTCGGGATCCATTTCGTAGATGCCGAATTGCGATTCGTAGCCGCTTTGCAGGAAGAAATCAGACAGACGGCTCATTAGCTCCTGAAGATCGATATCTTCAGCAGCGTCGGGCGCGTATTTCGAATATTTCGTGTATTTCATTTAGCCGCCAAAACCCAGCCAGCCTGCAACGCATGCAACCGAGCGCAACTAATTGAATTGACGGCGCGGCATGCGGCCAGAAGGTTCGCGCGGGTCGCGCGGCTCGGGGGTCTTGCGCGTGTCGGCAAAATAACCGCGCTCCTCGCTGCGATTGATGCGCTTGTGCGCCCACAGTCCTTCGAGGATGAATTCCGCCGCGCTGCTGACGATCGCCGCGTCATCCTTCTGGCTGACTTCCAGCACGCTCAAATTGTCGAACAGTCCCTGAATCTTTTTCAGCTGTGCCAAAACCTCGGAACTGGAAGCGTTCGCGGGCAGTTTCAGCTCGCCCCCCAATTCGAACCACTGAATCACGGGCTGCATATTCGCCCCGGTGAAATACTGCGTGTAAGTCTTGCCGACGGCGGTGCGAATCAATTCGCGGGCGATATTTTCCGCTCCGCGCAGCTCGCCTTCATATTCCAATTCGAATTTTCCGGTCATGGATGGTATTGCGGCGTACACATCGGCAACACGCGCGACGATAGCCGAATCGCGGCTGCGCACGGCGCGCTGCTCTGCGCTACTCAGCACATTTTCCAGCGTGCTAATCGGCAGGCGCTGGCTGACCCCGGAACGCCGGTCCACGCGCTTGTCCTCGCGCGCTTGAAACGCCACTTCTTCCACGATTTCGCGAATGTATTGCGGCATCTCGACGCGCTTTGTCTGCGCGCGCTTCGTCCACGATTCCTGCGAAGTGATGGACATGCCTTCGGCCACCGTCGCGGGATAGTGCGTGCGAATTTCCGAGCCGATGCGATCCTTCAGCGGCGTGATGATCTTTCCGCGCGCCGTGTAATCTTCCGGATTGGCGGTGAAGACCAGCAGCACATCCAGCATCATGCGCACCGGATAGCCCTTAATCTGAATGTCGCCTTCCTGCATGATGTTGAACAGACCCACCTGAATTTTTCCAGACAGATCCGGAAGCTCGTTGATGCCGAAAATGCCGCGATTCGCGCGCGGCAGCAAGCCGTAATGAATCGTCAGCTCATCGGAAAGATTCCGTCCGCTGCGCGCGGCTTTGATGGGGTCGACGTCGCCGATCATGTCGGCGATGGTGACGTCCGGCGTGGCGAGCTTTTCAACGTAACGATGTTCGCGCGCCAGCCAGGCGATCGGCGTGGCGTCTCCTTCGGCGGCCAGCCGTTCGCGGCAAGCGCGGCAAATGGGAGCGTACGGATTGTCGTGAATTTCGCAGCCCTCTATCACCGGTACGTGCGCATCCATGAATCCCACCAGGCCACGCAGAATGCGCGATTTCGCCTGGCCGCGCAGTCCGAGCAAAATAAAATGATGGCGCGAGAGAATGGCGTTGACGATCTGCGGCAGCACGGTATCGTCATAGCCGTGCACGCCGGGAAAAAGCTCGTCGCCTCTTTCTAGTTTGCACAGCAGGTTTTCGCGCAATTCCTGGCGCACACTGCGCTGGGCAACTCTCTCTTCCGACCACTGACTGCGGCGAAGCTCACCGAGAGATTTCGGCAGTGAATTCATGAGGCCCCACTTATGGATGAATTGCCGCGGCGCCCGGCAGCATGAGCGTCTCAACACCATTATAGAGGAAGCGGGGCCGCGGGGATACTTTCCTTTCGATGTGCTAATTCAGGTGACGGCTGTTGCCGGCGGCGCTGCGGTGCGCATGATGGAGTTGGCCGAGGCGTGCAAACATATTCTGCAGCCGCTCGATCAGGAAATCACGGCGGTCGGGCTCGGCGCGGATTTCCAGAAGAGCTTGTTTTTCTTCAAGTTCGAGCGGCAGGCGCGCGGCCATCTGAAAGGAAAGCGGCCAGGGCGATGCCATGCCCGAAGTCGTCCACAGCTGGCCATAAATCAGCGCGTGGCACTCCTGAAAAAGGCCAAGGAGCGCGCCTTCTTCCTGGTGTTGGCCGGCCTTAGGAAGTGCTTCGGGCGCTTCGGAGAGAAATTCCACCAGCGCTTCGTGATAATCCTTTTCATGCAGCAGCTTCAGCGCGCGAAACACGCTGCGGCCCTGCGTAAGAATGTCCAAGCGTCCGTCGTCGTAATCTTTCAGCTTTTGCGTGATGGCGGCGGTGCAGCCGATCGTGGCGACGCCTTTTTCACCTGCCAGGATTACGCCGAATTCGCGATCGTGGGTTAGACAATCGTGAATCATCCGCTTGTAGCGCGGCTCAAAAATGTGCAGCGGCAGCGTAGCGCCCGGATAAAGGACGACATTGAGCGGGAACAGCGGTATGCGCGAGTCTGTCATTTTCCTCGAGCTCGCGACATGGCGAATCTGCAATCGGAACCGGAACTAACGCAGCAGCGCCAGCGCCGCTTGCATTTCGTCGCGCGCGTGCATGTCGCCGGCATTTTGCGCGACGAGAATGCCGTCGGATAAAAGTTTGCGCGCCTGTTCGATCTGGCCGATGCGCGAAAGATGCTGGCCGAATTGGAAGTACCCGGCCACATATTTCGGGTTGGCCTCCAGCAGCTTCTGGAAGTGCGCGGTGGCGGCGTCGTCATCACCCAGCTTCATGCATTCCAGCGCCAGCCCGTAACGCGCGAAAGCGTCAGTGGGTTTCTCGGCGACAAATTGTTCAAGCACTTCGCGGCGCGGCTTCTGTGTTTGGGTCATAGGTTGAAAACGCGTATTATAGCGGGCTTGAGGCGGCGCGCCAAGTACGCACATTTCGAGCGAAACTTTTTCGAATGGGACGGAACGATCGAAGCAAATGACCAAGACCAATAAGAATCATAAGCAAGCCTCGGCGAAGCCTGCGGTTGCGACAACCAAGCTGGCTGGCGCGCCCTCACCGGGAAAACCCGTCAGCGCATCCACTTCGGAAATCGTCGAAATCGTGCTGCCGAACGACGCCAATTTGCTGGGCAATATGCTTGGCGGACGCGTGATGCATCTGATTGACATCGCCGGAGCGCTCGCGGCGAACCGCCATTCGAACAGCCACGTGGTGACGGCCTCGGTGGACTATCTGGACTTTCGATTTCCCATTCACGTGGGCGAATGGATCGTGCTGAAGTCCAGCGTCAATCGCGTGTTCCACACTTCCATGGAGGTGGGTGTTAAAGTGTTCGCGGAAAATATTCTCACCGGCGAACGGCGGCACACCAGCACGGCGTATGTCACATTCGTTGCGCTCGATACCGATCAGCAGCCCCGCGCGGTGCCACCGCTGCTTGTGAAAACAGAGGACGAACGGCGGCGTTATCGCGAAGCCGGCGAACGGCGGCGCATACGGCTGGCAATGCGGCATAAGATGCCGCTATCGGATGACTAGCGCTGGATGAAGTTCCGCGCATCATCCTGCGCTTTGCAAATACTTTTGCACCGCTTCCGCCGCTTGAAAGCCGTTCGCGACGCATTTTCCAAGGGCCGGGCCTTCCAGGTAATTTCCGGCGAAGAATAATCCCGGCGAAGCGCGCTCGGCGTCGCGAATCGCTTCGACGACGTGTCCATGGCCCAGATTGTATTGCGGCAACGCGCGTGGATATTTCCACACGGCGATTTCCAGCGGCGGCCCGGTGATGCCCAGGATGCGTGCATTTTCTTCAGCGACGATGGCTGCGATATTTTCTTCGTGCAGCTGCATGATGTCGGGATCCGTCGCACCGCCAATGAAACTGGTGATGGTGACGCTGCCTTCATGCGCGCGTCCGGGAAAGAGCGACGAATTCCACACCGTGCCCAGCGTGCGAACTTTTTCGCCGCGCGGCACCAGAAAGCCGAAGCCTTCGAGCGGATCTCCAACCTGCTGGCGATAATACGTGCCAGCGACAACGGCAACGGGAGCGTAGGCGATGCCCGAAAGAGCTCGCGCCAGCTGCGGCGAGAAAGTTTCAAGCAAATGTGCCGCTGCATATGCGGGTGTTGCGATTACCACGGCACTCGCGCTGCACGGCTGCTCCTGACCGTTGTGCACGATGCGAATTTCGCCGGCGGCGCTGCCAGCGGCAACGGAGGGCTGCGTCGCGAAATCAACCGACACCGCGCGAGCTTCGTACTGCAGCGCGTCACCGAGTTTCGCGGCCATGGCGCGTGGAAGAGCCGCCACTCCGTGCGTAAAAGAACAGAGCGGCGGTACCCCCAGGCGCGTTTCCTTCGCGGGCCGCGATTTCACGGCGCCGCGCAGGACGCTGCCGTATTGGCGCTCCCATTCGTCAAGAGTGGGGAACGCGGCCTTGAGGCTTAATTTTTCCGGATCGCCCGCATAGACGCCGGAAACGAATGGCGCGACGAGGTATTCCAGAATTTCGTTCCCGAATTTGCGGCGCACGAAAGCAGCGACGGATTCTTCTTCGCTGGGCGGATGCGATTTCTTGAATGGCTCGGAGGCGATTTTCCAGCGCGAGACCGGATTCAGAAGAGTCGAAGCCAGCAGCGCCTGCGGCGACATGGGAACTTTTCGCAAGCGGTGATGAAGCAGGACGTAACGCGGCGCGCGGGGATCGGCTTTTTGCAGCTGCGCTTCCAGGCCCAGTTCGCGAATCAGCTCAAGAAGCTCGGGCGTGCCTTGGAAGCTCTGCGGCCCGGCCTCAAAAAGCAGCCCATCTTTCTCGACCGAATCGATCATGCCGCCGGGAGCTGAAGTCGATTCGAAAACGCCGACGTCCAGTCCGAGCTGCTGCAAGCGATAAGCGCATGCCAAGCCCGAAATTCCAGCGCCGATCACCGCTGCTTGTATGGGATTTTTCATCGGCGCAGCATTTCAGAGGGTCTTCGAGAAAAGCGGCCGCTGATCCATTTGCTGTTCGTGCAAATAGCGGTCGAAGGCCATGGCGACGTTGCGGATAAAAATGCGGCCGAGCGGGGTGACGCGAATTTCCGCCGAATCGAGCACCACGAGTCCCGCGTCGCGCGCTTCTTCGAGACGCTGCAGCTCCGGCGCGAAATACTCATCGAAATGAATCGAAAAGTCGCGCTCGATCTCGTGTTTCGGGATCACCGTGTGGCAGAGCAGGCGGCCGATCACCGCGCGGCGCAGCAGATCGTCAGCCGACAGACGATAGCCGCGCATGGTGGCGATGCCGCGCGTGCCGATCGACTGCTGATAGGCGGGAACTTCGCGGCGATTTTGCGCGTAAGCGCCGCCAATCGAACTGATTGCGCTCACGCCCATGCCGTAAAGATCCGCGCCCGCTTTCGTGGTGTAACCCTGGAAATTGCGATGCAGCGTGCGATTCTTTTGTGCAACGGCCAGCTCATCGCCAGGGCGCGCGAAGTGGTCCATCCCAATATAAAGGTAGCCCGCGCCGAGAAAACGTTCGAGTCCGGCGCGAAAAATGCGGAATTTCTCCATTCCTTCCGGCAGGTATTGGGCAAACGAACCTTGCTGTTTTTTCAACCACGGCACGTGCGCGTAGCTGAACATGGCGACGCGGTCCGGAGCGAGGGTCAGAGTTTTGTCGATCGTGTCCCTGAAACTTTCCGCAGTCTGGTACGGCAGGCCGTAGATCAAATCGACGTTCAGGCTTTCGAAACCGAGTTCGCGCGCAGCCACGATTAAATCGCGCGTCAATTCGTAGGGCTGCACGCGATGAATCGTTTCCTGCACTTTGGGCTGAAAATCCTGGATGCCCATGCTCAGACGATTGAATCCCAGGCGGCGTAAACTTTCCAGATGCGCGCGACTGGTGACCCTCGGATCAATCTCGATGCCAATCTCCGCATCCGGCGCGAATGAAAACCGCTGGCGCGCATGGCCGAAAAGATCTTCCATCTGCGCGGGAGTNAGATAGGTGGGNGTTCCGCCNCCCCAGTGAAATTGAATCACGGTGCGATTTTTCGAAACGCGCTGGCTCACATGTTCGATCTCTCGTTTCAGGGCGTCGAGGTAGGGAATCGCGACTTTTTTATTTTTCTGAATGGAAACATTGCAGGCGCAGAACAAACAGAGACTCTCGCAAAAGGGGATATGCATGTAGAGCGAAAGCGGCGTAGCTTCTTTTTCCGCGCGCTCGTAAAAACTCTCCAGATCGTCGGGACCGAAATCTTCTTTCCACACAGGCGCAGTGGGATAGCTGGTGTAACGCGGGCCGGGCCGATTATATTTCTCAAGCGTGGCGTCGGTGATTTGGGCGATCTCGAATTGGTCGGTCGGCTTCATTTTGACTTCTGCTGCCGTGCGCCCGTCGCCTACGCTATCCCGGCGCGGGACGGCACGCGCGCCGATTTTCCAGCCGCAACGAACGCCTTGGCGTTTTGCACCGGAGTCGCGGGCAGGATTCCGTGGCCGAGATTCAAAATGTGGCCCACGCCGCCGGTTTTTTCTACTGCGGCTTGCGCGGCCTCGCGCACGGCTTGTTCAGGGCCGAGCAGAATGTTAGGATCCACGTTTCCCTGCAACGCCACCCTGCGGCCGGACCTGTGCTCGAACCTGGCGCGTGCTTCCGCCAAATCCGTGCGCCAGTCCACGCTAATCACATCCGCGCCAGTTCCCGGCAGGCTCTCCAGCAAATGCGCCGAGCCTTTAGCGAACAAGATTTTCGGCACTTCCGCATGCCCGAGCAAATCGTACACCATTTTCGTCGCGGGCAGCTCGAACGCATCGTACTCTGCGCGCGACAGCTCTCCAGCCCAGGTGTCGAAAAGTTGAATCACCGCAGCACCAGCAGCAATTTGCGACTTCAAATACAGTGCAGTCGCGCGCGCGATACGTTCTAAAAGTTCGCGCGCCATCTGCGGTTCGCTGCGCAGCAGTTCCTTCGCGCGCGAGATGTCGCCGCGCGTTTGGCCTTCGATCATGTAACAAGCCAGCGTCCAGGGTGCCGCGGCAAAACCAATTACCGGCACCTCCGGTCCAGCTTCCTTGCAAATCGCGCGAATGGCGTCCCCGACGAAGCCCGTCTCCCGCGACGGATCAAAATCGCGCAAGCGTCGAACCGCCGCCAAATCGCGGATAGGATGCGAAAGCACCGGCCCTGAATCGGGAACATCGAGCGGCAGGCCCATCGCTTCAGCAACGATCAAAATATCCGAAAACACGATGACCGCGTCCACCCCGATAATGCGAAAGGGCTGCAACGACACTTCCGCTGCAATTTCCGGCGTCTTGCAAATCTGCAGAAACGTGTAGTTTTTNCGCAGCGCCTGATACNCCGGCAAATAGCGNCCGGCCTGCCGCATGATCCAAACCGGAACNCGTTCCACCGGCTCANAACGGCACGCGCGCAAAAACAGTTCTTTGCGGTTTTCTGCAGCGGTCATAGCTTCCGTGTAATGATATCAGAAGGGATTAGGGGCCGCACGCCNCTCCCGCGCGCNAACCTGCCTTGCCGGGGCGCTTTCGGCGTTATAATTGATATGCAAGTTTGGGAGTTTTNGCACTTAATGCCAAACCATCTGGGCTATTTGAGCCTGACACTCTACGTGGCGAGCTTTATCTGCTACNCACGGAATTTGTCCGTGCCCAATATTGGGGTGGGACGGGTGGCTTCTGCGCTGCTCGCCGGCGGAATTTTTGTGCAGTATGTATCGCTGTACCAGCGGTCTCTTGCGCTTCACACGGTGCCCTACGATGATTTGTACGGCTCCATGTCGTTGTTTGCGTGGCTGCTCGGCATCACCTATCTTGGGCTGGAATTGTTCCATCGCCAGCGCTCCGTGGGAGCGTTCGTCACTTTGCTTCTGGTCTGCTGGATTACTTTACTTGGGCTGCTCACGCCGCGCTCACTTCCCGTGCCTTCTGTCCCGCGTGGAGCTATCTTCGCATTTCACGTGACCTTGAATACCTGGGCGTACGCGGCCTTCGCGCTTTCTTTCGTGCTCAGTGTGATTTACCTGGTGCAGGACCGCGTGTTGCGTTCGCGTCGGCTCAGCGTGGCCTTCTGGCGGTTTCCCGCCCTGGATGTGCTGGAGCGTATGGCGCGCAGCAGCGTGTATGTAGGATTGGTCGCGCTGATATTCGGCGTCGTCATGGGATTGATTTGGGAGCACCGCCTGCGCGGCAGCTATTCGTTCGGCGATCCCAAGGTAATTGTGACGCTTGCGATTCTGGCAGTGTATGCGGCGTACCTGCTGCTTTCGCGCAGCGCGAATTGGCGCGGGGCTCGCGCGGCGTTGCTCTGCGCGATGAATTTTCTCATCGTGTTGTTCAGCTACACGTTTGTAAATCTGTATCTGACCAAGTTTCACCGTTTCCTCTGATGCCCACAGCCACCAACCCGAACCGCACCGGTGCCATCCGCATTCAAGTGGCGCTGATCGGCTGCAATCATCGCACCGCGCCTGTCGAGCTGCGCGAGCGGATTGCGTTCACTTCGCAGCAAGCTCTGCAAGCGGCCGACGAATTGAAGGAACGCGGAATCCTGGAAGAAGCCGTAGTGGTTTCCACGTGCAATCGCAGCGAACTGTATGGCGTCCCAGGCGATTTCGCGCCGTCCACCGCCGAAGCGATGGAAGAATACTTCACTTCGTTCCACAAGATTCCCTACGACCAGTTGAAAGGCCGTTTTTATCGCTGGGCAGGGCCGGACGCGGTACGCCATCTGTTTCGCGTGGCTGCAGGCCTGGATTCCATGCTATTGGGCGAAGCGGAGATTCTGGGCCAGCTGCGCACAGCTTACAACCTGGCGCTCGATCACGGCGCCACCGGACCGGTGCTGAATCGGATTTTTCAGGGCGCGCTCGAAGTCGGCAAGCGCGTGCGCAGCGAAACGGAAGTCGGCGCGCGGCCGATGTCCGTGGCGCTGGCGGGAGTTAAACTAGCCGAAAGAGTTTTCGGCAATTTGAAGGGGCACGCGGCATTGATTCTGGGCGCGGGCGCAGTGGCGGAGCAGGTCGTCGAGCACATGCGCAATCGCGGCATCGGAAATTTGCGCGTGATCAATCGTTCGTTCGATCGCGCGGCGGAACTCGCGCAGCGCGTGGGCGGTCAGGCAGTCGCGTGGGAATCGCTAGAAGCGGTGCTGGGCGTGCCGGATATTATCGTCACGTCTGTAAGCGCGACGGGGCCAGTTTTAACGCGCGAGCTTCTGGACCGAGCGATCGCCGCGCGCTCCGGGAAGCCCGTTTTCGTGGTGGACCTGGGCGTGCCGCGCAATGTGGCGGAATCCGCCGCGGGACTTTACAATCTGTATCTTTACAATATCGACGACCTGGGCGAAATCGTCGAGCAGAACAAGAAAGCGCGCGAATCCGAAATTCCGCGCGCCGAAGCGATCATCGCTGAACACATTGACAAATTCGAAGCGTGGCGCGGTGCGCTCGAAGCCGGCTCGATCGTAAACGATCTGCGCGAGCAATTTCACCAGCATCGCGAGATGGTGATACGCGAGAAGCTGAAAGAAATGGACGCGGTTACGCCGCAGGAGCGCGATCGCATCGCGCGCATCACGGAGGAATTGATCGAGCGCCTGCTGGAAGAGCCGCAGCAGAAATTGCAACACGGCCGAGGAATGCGCGGTCGGCTGGCGGGGCTGGAAGCCATTCGCCACTTGTTTGGGCTCGAGGACCGCAAACAGTGAAGCCGCTGCGCATCGGCACACGCGGCAGCGCGCTGGCATTGTGGCAGGCCAATTATTTTCGCGATGCGCTGCAGAAGACGTGCGGCTTGGCCTCCGAGCTTGTGGTAATTAGGACGTCCGGCGATCAAAATGTGGCCGATCCGGCGCAACAAATCGGC
>JGI12635J15846_10006169_pt1 | contig 10297 bp, 9 predicted proteins | sample BlaSpr_A8_OM2_M2_FD_15846 | JGI IMG/M metagenome (IMG submission 15846)
AAGCAAAAGAAGCCAATAAGGGAAAAGAATTCCGGACGCGCTGGCTCGACGGGCGCGAAAAGCAAGCCGTCCCTCTTGACGCAGCCTCCCAAAGGAAGAGGTCGGGTCACCTATGAGAGGTTGATGAAGGCGGCTGGTGAACTGCTCGGCGAAGAAGGCTTTGAAAGGCTCTCGACGAATGCGATTTGCGCGCGCGCGGGACTCACCCCACCGGCGCTATATCGGTATTTCCGCGACAAGTACGAAGTGCTCGAGGCGCTTGCACGTCGGTTGCTGAAGAGGCAAAACGATGCGTTTGCCGCCTGGTTTCTCCAGGGCGGTACCTGGGCGGATCCGGCTCACCGCGCCGCCTCTCTTGAAGATTGGTTCCGCAAGAGCGTTGAGGTGACTTCGAGTGAACCGGGCGCGATCTGGACGCTACGGGCGCTGCGAGCCGTACCCAAACTCGCTCACATCAGGCTGGAATCGCAGCGGCAGACGACGGACCAGATGTTCGAGTTCTATCGCCGCATATATCCTGATATTCCGTCCGAGATCCTCTGGTGTCGTGTGCGGGTCGTGGCGGAATTCGGCTTCGTAGTAGACGAATTGGCGCTCGAAGAAGATCGCGTACCGCCCAATTCACTGTTTCACGAGGCCGCGCGCGTCCTGGGCATCCCGTACGACTATGAGCCTCCCGGCAGCAAGCCTTTGGGTGTTAAATCCGTGAGGTGACTGCCATAGTGATTGCTATCGTATCGACGTTGGCTTTATAGTCGGTTCCGAAATCGGCGCCACGGTCACTAGGCGCGCGGGGCTAGCGATGGCGACACGGCGAGGGAAAAGCGGCTCGAAGCGGTTACTGATTACGGGTGGCGCCAGCGGAATTGGCGCCGCGACCGCGCGGCTCGCCGTAAAGCACGGTCATCAAGTCATGATTGCGGATGTGAATGCGAGCGGGGCTCGCTCGGTCGCCCGCTCAATCGGTCGTGGCGCATCGAGCGTCGCACTGGACATTACTTCGGAACCGCAGTGGGAGAAGGTTCTGGACGAGGTCTGGAGCAGATTTGGCGGACTTGATGTACTTGTCAGCAATGCGGCGACCGTAGTCACTGGAAATGCGATCGACGTGCCGATTCGGCAACACCACAGAATGATTGATGTCAATTATCTCGGCACTTTGAAAGGGATGCTGGCCGCGGTGCGCAGATTTCAGGCTCAAGGATCTGGCCATCTCGTCACGGTCTGCAGTATGACCGCGTTCCTTCCGTTCCCGGGGATTGCCACCTATGCAGCGGGAAAGCACGCATTGCGAGCCTTTCACCATGCGCTTTCGATCGAGCTGCGCGAGAGTCCACTGCACTTCACAATCGTACATCCAACCTCCGTCGAGACGCCGATGCTCGAGCAGGAAGCTCGCGACGACGCGGTTGCCATGGCGTTTGCGCGTCCCGCCGTCACTCCGCAATTTGTGGCGAAAGTGATCCTGGAGGCAATGGATCGGCGTGCCATCGAAGTATTCATGCCTCCAGAGCGAGCGCGGTTTGTGCGGCTGGTTGGCACCAATCCCAAGGCATTGCGCAAACTGGTGGTCGATAGCCAGAACGACGGGAAGAATCGCCAGCTTGCGCGCCGCCGCCGACTACTCAAAGGCGCAGTCGCGGACGCTGTCAACTCGCGCCGTTAGCTGAGCTTTCGGGAGACAGCATGGCACACGATCCCTACCAACGTCTTGATGCCCTCGGAATTCGCCTGCATACCCCGTCCGTGCCTTCCGCGAACTTCTTACACGTAGTGGAGATCGGTGACGTGTTGTACGTGTCCGGGCAGGGTCCGCGAGAGGCCAGTGGGCCCGTGCATACGGGAAAAGTCGGTGCGAGGGTCTCGACCAAAGATGCCCACCAACACGCGCGCATTGTCGGCATCAATCTGCTGGCGGTGCTCCACCATCATCTCGGGGATCTTCGCCGGGTCCGACGCATCGTAAAGCTGCTCGGTATGGTCAATTGCGCCCCCGACTTCACCGAGCATCCCGAGGTCATTAACGGCTGCTCGGACCTGCTCGTCGACGTGCTGGGGCCAGACGTGGGCAAGCACGCGAGGTCTGCTGTGGGCTTCGCGTCTCTGCCTCGCCAGATCACCGTCGAAATCGAGATGATCGCCGCCATAAGACCCGCATAGGCTACGGCCGGTCTGCGGGTGTGCTGGAGCTGGCGGGATGATGCCAAGCCGCGTCGAGGCCGGCTGGGTCTCAACAGGTGTGGAAACCCGTTGCCAACGCCGGGATTCCGCTGTCGCGGATGGCTCTTTTGCCGACCTGCCGGTTCAGATGGCCAACTTTCCGAGAATTGCAACGCGCCAAGGCAGTTTCGAATTCCGTTGTCATGGTCAGGGCTCGCTTACGGCGCTGCGGTTGATTCGATGTCGCGACCTGGTCGCGACCTCATAGCGCGGCGCGAAGAGAATGGAATATAGTAAATACTATACATGTTTGGATTTTCTTGGTATGTTCGATGCGTGGCGATCTAAGAAACTGGCCGTGCGCCGCTGGATAGACCAAATCTGTCGTATATGGCGCTGTATGTAGCGGGGCGAAATCGAACACCGTTTTTGCGAAGACATATACGGTTTGCTATATCTTCATAAAAAAGCCGGGGAGCATCATGATGAGATCGTGGCTAAGTCGGCAGAATGTGCGGGCGACGTGGCTGGCGACGTGTGCCTTGGGAGTTCGTGCATTGGCGCACGCTCAGGCACCTTCCGGTGACACCACCGGATCCGGTCAGCTCGACGAGATCATCGTCACGGCACAGCATCGCTCGGAGAATATCCAGGACGTACCGATCACCATTCAGGCGCTATCGGGCCGGGTGCTCGAGAATCTTGGCGTTCAGAACACCGTGGATCTGGCCAATGTTACGAGCAATGTCACCATTACGCTCCCGCAGGGGCAGGGCAACCAGCCGCAGGTGACGATCCGAGGTATTGGCCTCAACGAAAACAATTCAAATGATTCGGGGCCGAATGGCTTCTACGTCGATGACTTCTACATGAGCGCCCCAACGTCGCAGGCATTCGCGCTGTTCGATATCAGTCGCGTGGAGATCCTTGAAGGCCCACAGGGCACCTTGTATGGGCGCAACAGCGCGGGCGGCGCCATCAATATTATCACCAACAAGCCGACGGATAGCTTCGACGGTTATGTCGATGTGGCCTATGGGAATTACAACACTCAGAAGTACAGCGCTGCGATCAGCGGACCGATTACCGACGGCCTAGATGGGCGACTCGCGTTCATCCATAACTATTCGGATGGCTATGCAGACAATACCTTGCTGCACCTGAACCAGAACGGTGCAAACGACTATTCCGTTCGAGGGTCACTCCTGGCGAAACCAGGGAACGACGTGACGATTCTGGCCACTACTCACTATTCGGAAGTGGATCGCTTGCCTGACATCTACGGTCATCTTGGGGCGTTCGTTCCAGGCACCCAGAAAAACGCCAATCCAACCGTGTGTTCGATGGCACAGATTTTTGCCGCGCAAGACCCATGCGTCGACATTTTTGGTCAGCCGACCACCCCCGGCTATTCGTCGGCATCACCTCTTACTGCACATCTAAGGGTCACCGATCTCGGCGAAACGGTCCGCGTCGACTTCCCGGTAGGATCGGTTGATTTCACGTCAGTCAGTGGATTTGATTACAACTATCGCTATCTGCCGGAAGATAGCGATTCTTCGGCGTTTCAAGAACTCAAGGTCGACTGGGAAAACGACAGCCGCGAGTTCACGCAGGAGCTGCGGGCGCACCAGGCGTTTGACAAGGGCAACTGGGTCGCGGGCCTATATTATCTGGTAGAGAATCTGCATCAGGCACAGGAGGTGAACATCCTGCTCGACTTGGATCGATTCTTCGGCCCCGGCGCAGGCGATGGTATCGCCCAACAGCAGGCCGTCAATAACATCCAGATCACCAAGGCGTGGGCCGCTTTCGGACAGGGAGAATATAATTTCACCGATACGCTCAAAGGCGTTCTCGGCGCTCGTTTCACCAAGGAGAGCCAGTCAATGTCCTTCGTGTCTGCGTATCGCCTGCAGGAGGGCGGGGAAGGGAATTTCACGCCCTTCGATCCCTACCTCGACTCTAGCAATTCCGTCAGCAATTCGAATGTCTCGTGGCGCACCGGGCTCAACTATACGCCGCTTCCGGACCTGCTGTTCTACGGCTCGGTTGCGACCGGCTTCAAAGCGGCAACCTTCAACGGTGGCTTCTTGAGCACCGTCCCAGCCCAGGCACAGCTGCAGGAAGAACCTGTCCTGCCCGAGAAGGTAATCACGTATGAAGTGGGTGCGAAGACTCAATTCTTCGATCGTATGGTGACATTCAACGCGTCGGCCTTCTACAATGCTTTTGACAATCTACAACTGTTCGCGCTGATCAACACCCCGATCGGCCCGACCAATGTATTCACCAATGCGGAGAAGTCAAACACCTACGGCGCGGACTTTGAGTTCACCGTCCGCCACCCGATTCCCAACCTGACACTGAGCGCGCAGGTGGGGCTGCTTCGCACAAAGATCACCGAATACCAAACGGGGAATATCGCAGGAGTCCCGAACCTGACAGGCGTTCAACTGGCGTACTCGCCGCATCTCACGTCGTTCCTGCTAGCCCAATATGAAGTGCCCATCGGGGGAGAAAAGTCGATCAGCTTTGAGTACAGCGGAGTATACAAAAGCTTTGAGTACTTCGATCCCACAAACGATCCCTACATCACGCAACCGGGCTACTGGTTGCAAAATGCGCGGGTCGCATTGAAGCTCGACAAATGGGAGCTATCGGGCTATGTGCGCAACCTGGCCAATAAATACTACCGCGTAGATGCATTTGATTCGATCGAACCGTTCGGATATGTCCAGCCGAATTGGGGGCCGCCGCGAACATACGGATTCGAGGTTCGCTACCGCTTCTGAGAAACCGACCCAGGGACGGGGGTTGCGAAGATTGAAGGCCTGAGATAATCGATCAGCCGTGCATCAATCGCGGCTGAGCGGGGCCGCGGCTCGGGATCGGAATCAGGCTGGTGGAGTCGGCCGAATCGGACGCGTTGCCGTTGACCCGAGGGGCCGCGTTTTCTTTGAGGCGATTGATGAACCAGCGTCCCGCCGGGCCCACGGGGCTGTTGGTCAGATACACCGCGGACATGGCGATGACATGGCCCCCGGGCGGGTCGTCCTCGACCCGGACCTCGACCAGCGCGCCGCTTGCCAGATCTGCCTCCACCAGGTGCAGCGGCATGATCCCAAAGCCAAAGCCTGCGCGCAGAAAGTGATGCTTGGCAGCGAGATCGCAAAGACGCCATATTCTCGGGGACAGCAACCCCAGTCTGCCGCCTTGCCAGCTACTGGAGTGATCGGCGTGCACGAGCTGGATATGTTCGCCAAGCACGCTCATCGGGATCGGCGCGCCATAAGCTGCGAGCGGGTGCTGCGGCGCGACCACCTTGATCGCTCTGACCGTCAACAGGCGTTCTTGGCTGAACTGCGGGGGCACCGGCGGCAAAGATCCCATCAGACCAATGGCGCAGCGCCGCTCGAGCACGGGGTCGGCCACGGCCTCCCACATCTGGACGTACAGCCTGAGCGGAATCGCAGGGAACTGAACTTGAAAAGCGGCCACGGCGGAGGCCAACACCGCTACCGGAAACATGGCGTCCGCGACCAGGCTGAGCTCGGTCTCAAGTCCATTCGAAAGACCCTTCGCCCGAGCCTTGAACAGGTCAACTTCAGTCGCGACCGCGCGGGCACGCGAGAGAAGTGCTTGGCCCTGATCGGTCAACGTCGGCACCCGACCGCTACGATCGAAGAGCCTTACACCGATCTGTCCTTCCAGATTCGCCAGCGTCTGGCTCACGACCGATTGGGCGCGCCTCAGACGCCGGCCGGCGGCCGAGAAGTTCCCCTCCTCCGCCGCTGCGATAAAGGTCCGTAACTGATCCAGCGAGACTCCATCTAGCATGTATTTTCTCCAGCGCTCTAGTTGGATCGAGCCTGCATCATGCGGCGGTACTGGACCGGCCGGACACAGAGTCGTACCAGCGCTTAACGGCATTGTGCTCCGGAGAAGCCGACAGCCCGAGCGTGTTGGCCGCAAAGTCCACTGTGACCCGTGCGGTAATATCGGCCGCGGAGAAGTCTTTGCCCGCGACATAGGGGGACCTCCCCAACCGCTCGTTGAGATCGACAAAGAAGTTCTTGACCCGCCGTACGCTACGCTCGAACAGGGACGGAATCTGATCGTAGTCGTGTGGGCCCGCGATCGCACGACCCTTTAGGCCCTCCACCTTGTTGCGGATGCCCTCCATCACTGCGGCAAATCCGTCGAGTTCCATGCGACGTTCCCACATAATGACCAATGCTCTATCCTTCGGCGTCGCGCCGAATAGCGGGTTCGCCGGGAACGTTTCGTCCAGATAACGCGTGATCGCGGGGACCTCGCCGATGGCGGTGCCATCTTCGAGCACTAACGTCGGCACCACGCGGCGCGGATTGATCGCGCGGTAGGACTCCGAGTGCTGCTCTCCCTTGGCTAGGTCGACAGGGATCAATTTCACTGTCAATTCCTTCTCTGCCAGGACAATGCGCACACGACGAGAGTTGGGCGAGGCGGGAGAGTGATAGAGCGTCAAGTTAGTGGATGACATGGCGTACCTTTACAATTCCAGTAATAAATAGCCCGTCGTTAGAGTTTGGAGCCACCGTCGACGTGTACGGTATCGCCTGTTATCCATCTCGCCGCATCCGAAGCCAGAAAGGCGATGACCCCGCCGATGTCGTCCGGCTTCGCGATTCGCTTCAACGCTTGCATACCGAGCGTTATCTCGCGTCCAGCCTCGGTTTTCGTGAAATTGGACATGCCGGTATCGACGACACCGGGGGCCACGGCATTGACCCGAATGCCCTTGGGTCCGAGCGCCGCTGCGAAATGTTTTACGATGGTGTCGATAGCGCCCTTGGTGGCAGCGTAGGCAGAAATATTGTTCACGGAAGCGTGAGCGGCCAGCGATGACACGAAGGTGATGCTGCTGTCTTCAGATAATATGGGCAGAAGCTGCTGCACCAGAAGATACGGAGCGCGTACGTTGACCGCAAAGAGCTTGTCAAGATCGTCGACTTTGACTTCCTCGATGGGCGACGCAAGTGAAATTCCGGCGTTGGCGACGAGAATATCCAGGCGCTGCCCCACAATGCGTCGAACCTGGTCGGCCAACCGATGCGGGCCGTCCTTCAACGCCAAATCAGCGTTCAGTTTCTCGGCGCGACCGCCGGTGCGATGAATCTCCGCGACCACGGCGTCAGCCTCCTTCTCCGAACTCGAGTAATGAACGAGAATCCGCGCACCCGCCTCCGCCAGCGCAAAGGCGGTTGCTCGCCCGATGCCGCGCGACGCACCCGTCACCAACGCTGTTTTTCCTGAGAGATTGTTCATTGAGGTTTCCTCTTAAAAGAATCGTTGGGCGCGGCCATTGCTCATAGGTGACCGATCCGGTCGCGAGTCCAGCCCCCGCCGGTTGCCCGTACCAGCGCGACGGCGGCGTTGAGCTGCAGGACCCGGGCAGAGATCGCGTCGCGCTCCTCCTGCAGGGCTGCCGTATGAGTGGTGGTCACTTCGATATAGTCCGCGACGCCCTCGTCGTAGCGCCTGTCAGAATGATGGGCTGCGCTCGCCGCCGACTTCGAGGCCGCTTCGTCCGCGGTCACCTCGTCGGCGAGATGATGCAGAGCTGCGAGGTTGTCCTCGACCTCCTGATAGGCGGTGAGCGCAGTTTTGCGGTAATTCGCGACGGCTTCATCGTAGCTCGCGCGCGCCTGTTGGTTTGCCGCCGAGCGTGCGCCGAAGTCGAGCAGTGGGACGGTTGCGGAGGGGCCGAGGGACCACATTCGGCTCGGCGCCTTGAACCATTGCGAAGAGTAGACGCTCTGGAAGCCGCCCTCGCCCGTCAACGAGAACACGGGGAACCACGCCGCGCGCGCGACGCCGATCTGCGCATTCGCCGCCGCCACCGCACGCTCCGCACGCGCGACGTCGGGGCGGCGTTGCAACAGCGTCGAAGACAAGTCACTGTCGATCACCGGAACGGAGCTCGCGAGTCGTGCGGGCTCGAGCCCAAACGTCGAAGGCATCACACCGAGCAGCACGGCGATTGCATGTTCGAGCTGTGCGCGATCGCGGTGCACCGAGGCGAGCTGCGCACGGGCGTTTTGCCTCAGCGTGTCGGCCTGGTCCACGTCCGTGGCAGCCGCAGTCCCCTCCTGGTAGCGGTTGTGCGTGAGCTCATAGGCGCGGTCATACACCGTGATGGTGTCCGCGAGCAACGAAATGGAGGCATCGTCGCCGCGCAGACTGAAATAGTCGCTCGCTAGCTCCGCCTGCAAAGACAGAGCGACCGCAGCGGTGTCCGCCTCGCTGCCCTGCGCCTGCGCGCGCGCGGCGGCGGCCGTATTACGGAGGCGGCCGAACAAGTCGATTTCCCAGTTCAAGTTCAGCGTGGCGAGAAAGTTATTCGATGTGACTGGGACATTGCCCAGGAGGTTTTCGAACGGGGCCGTGGCCGAGCTCCGGCCGCGCGCGGCGGAAGCGCCCAGGCCGAGTGTTGGAAACTCATTGGAGATGTCCTGACGTGCGACGGCGCGCGCCTGCTGGAAGCGTGCCACCGCCGCCTGCAGGTCGGGGTTGGCTGCGTTGAGCTGCTTTTCGAGCTCGTTGAGCTTGAGGTCCCCGAACACCTCCCACCACGGACCGCGCTGTTGACCGTCGGCGGGTTGCGCCGGCGCCCAATCGCCGGCTTCCTTGTAGCGGGTGACCTCCTCGGTCGCGGGCGGCTTGTACTTCGGAGCGAGCGAGCATGCGCTCAACACGCTCGCGACCACGCCTAAGTAAATCGCGGCGAGCCGGCTCACGATTTCGCAACTCGCGCGGGCTTCGCCGAAGGCGCCACGCGTACGCTAAGGCCGTCGGTGAGGGAATCGGGGGGAGACAGGATGACCTTGTCGTTCGCGCCGAGACCGCGAACGATCTCGACATCGGAGCCGTAGTCGCGACCGACCTCCACGGGCTTCAACACGACGCGGCCGTTCGCATCCACCGTACCGACGTGCAAGCCATCGCTGCGGAACAACAATACGTTCGCCGGCAGCTTGTAGGAGACGGCGCCCGCTCCGGGAGGCAGCTTGAAATGCACCTCCGCGTACGCGCCGGGCAGAAGCTCGCCGCTCTTGTTGTCGATGACGAGCTGGGCAAGCAAGGTGCGCGTGGACACCTCGATGGCGCTCGAGGTGCTGTCGAGCGTCGCGACATAGGTCTTGCCGGGGCGGTCGGGGAACAGCAAATCAGCCTTGAGGCCAGGCTGCATGACCGCGGCATAGGTCTGCGGCACGCTTACATACAGCCGCAGGCGGTGCATGTCAGCGACCCGGAACAGCGCCGGCCCGGTATTCTCGCCCGCGGCGATGAGCCGGCCGATGTCCGTGCTTCTGGCTGTGACCACTCCATCGAAAGGGGCGGTGACCTTCTCGAACCCCGACAGCTCGCGCAGCCGCTGCACGTTCGCGCGGGCGGCTTGCATCTGCGCATCGCCTGAGGCGGCGAGGCTGATTTTCTCATCCGCCTCCTGCTTCGAGACGGAATCGCTGGCGCGGAGATTCCGCCAGCGCTCCGCCGTCAAGTCGGCAATCTTCTGGTTGGCTTCGGCGGTGGCAAGATCGGCCTGTGCCTGCCGCAGCTGCTGGTCGACTTCCGGCGATTCGATTTCGGCGAGCAGCTGTCCCGCCTTCACCGGGGTCCCGATGTCGACCAGCCAGCGCTTCAGATAACCGCTGGTGCGGGCGTAGATCGGCGCCTCGTAGTTGGCCTGGACGTTGCCGGGCAGAATGAGCTCGCTCAACTGCGATTGCGCCGCCGGCTGGGTGGTCGCAACGGTGATGACGGCCGCCGCTTCCGTGGACTCCTGGAGTTTCGCCGAGGCGCGATGCGCGGAAAGTCCTGACCAGACGACTACGATGAGCGCTGTCATGCCCAGTACGGCACCCGCCCGGCGCAACTGCCGCGCGCCACTGTGGGTGTCGGATGGCGCCAGGTTGCTTCCGGCTCCCAGTTCGTTCGACCGTATCGGTTGGTCCATGTTTGTCGTCTCAGTAGGCTGGTGCAGTGAGTGTTGTTGCGTCGGCGGATCAAGTCGCCACACTCGGCGTCGGGGCTTCGCTCGATTTATCGCTGCGCCGCCCATGAATCGCGGCGAAGACGGTCGGCACGAAGA
>JGI12635J15846_10006171_pt1 | contig 10294 bp, 8 predicted proteins | sample BlaSpr_A8_OM2_M2_FD_15846 | JGI IMG/M metagenome (IMG submission 15846)
CCAGAAGAGGACTCGAACCTCCACAGTGTTGCCACCGCTAGGACCTGAACCTAGTGCGTCTACCAATTCCGCCATCTGGGCAAGAGGGGCGAAATTCTAAAGGATTGGACTAATTTGTCAACCAAGCAAAAAGCAAAAACGAAGTCGCTGCGCCTTAGCGATCCCAAGCTGGAGCGGGAAAAAACCAGCTACGATAATCCGCTGCCGAGCCGCGAGTTCATCATCCAGGTTCTCGAGGCCGAGGGTGTCCCATTGGCGGAATCGCGCTTGTTAGAACTACTCGATATCACGCCCGAAGAAAACGAAACCTTTGCGCGTCGCCTCGCGGCGATGGAGCGCGACGGCCAGATCATGCGCAACCGCAAGGGCGCATTGTGTGTGGTAGCCAAGCTCGATCTGATCAAGGGCCGAGTGCAAGGTCACCCGGATGGCTTCGGTTTTCTCATCCCGGAGGATCAAAGTCCTGATCTATTTCTCGGTCCCAAGGAAATGAACAAGGTGCTGCATGGTGACCGAGTCATCGGTCGGGAGATCGGCCTCGACCGTCGCGGCCGGCGTGAAGGGGCGATCGTCGAAGTGCTTGAATCCACCAACCGCAAAATAGTCGGCCGCCTGCATGAGGAGCACGGCATTTACTACGTCGTGGCCGAAGAGAGGCGCATTTCGCAGGATATTCTCGTCCCACCGGGGGAGCTGGGCGGGGCGAAGCCGGGCCAAGTCGTTATCGCTGAAATTGTGGTGCAACCTTCGCGCCAGGCAGAACCGATCGCCCATGTAGTCGAGGTGCTGGGCAACTATGGCGACCCCGGTATGGAGATCGAGATCGCCTTGCGCAAGCACGATCTGCCGCATGTGTTCTCGAAAGACGCGCAAAAATTGGCTGCAAAGTTGCCCAGGGAGGTACGCAAAACCGACTTTAAAGATCGGCAGGATCTGCGCCATCTTCCGCTCGTCACTATCGATGGTGAGACCGCCAGGGACTTCGACGATGCGGTCTATAGTGAACCGCTGCTGCCGCCCTTTGAGAAGGGCGTGCGCAAAGGTGACTTCCGGCTGATCGTCGCCATCGCAGACGTCGGTCACTACGTCAAGCCGGGCGATGCGCTCGATCAGGAGTCACGCGAACGCGGTACGTCGGTGTACTTCCCGCGCCGGGTTATTCCGATGCTGCCCGAAGAGCTTTCCAATGGCTTGTGCTCGCTCAACCCACAAGTGGATCGTCTGTGCATGGTTTGCGATATGGTGGTCGGCGCAAAGGGCGAGGTTAGGCAATACAAGTTCTATCCGGCGGTAATGCATTCGCATGCGCGGCTTACTTACACCCAGGTTGCGGCGATGCTTTACGAGAAGGACGCTGTTGCGCGTGAGCAGCACGCGGCGCTGCTGCCGCAGCTGGAAAATCTGGACAAAGTATTTCGATCTTTGCTCAAGGCACGCGACCTACGCGGCGCGGTAGATTTCGATTCGCAAGAAACGCAGATGATGTTCAATGACGCAGGCAAGATCGATCGCATCGTATCGGTCAAGCGCAACGACGCGCACCGCCTGATAGAGGAGTGCATGCTTGCGGCCAACGTCTCCGCAGCGGATTTCCTCGAGTCGCATCACCACCCAGCGCTGTATCGCATCCATGAGGGACCGACGCCGGAGAAATTGGAGCGGCTCCGCGACTTCCTGCGCGGTTTCGGATTGGATCTCGGCGGGGGGGATGAGCCTCATCCGAAGGACTACGCCAAATTGCGCGATCGCGTCAAGGATCGTCCCGATGCGGCTCTCTTGCAGACGGTCATGCTGCGCTCCATGCAGCAGGCGGTCTACAGCCCGGATAACGTAGGCCACTTCGGTCTCGCCTATCCCGCCTACGCGCACTTCACTTCGCCGATCCGCCGTTATCCTGACTTGCTGGTGCATCGGTCCATTAAGGCCGTGCTGAACGGCGCACAGTATTCACCCGGCAACTGGGACGAGGTCGGTGTGCACTGCTCGCAGACCGAGCGGCGGGCCGACGAGGCCACGCGCGATGTCGAAGCCTGGCTCAAGTGCTACTACATGCAGGACAAAGTGGGCGACACATTTATGGGAACCATTGCCGCGGTCACCAGCTTCGGCATTTTTGTGGCGCTCGACGACATCTTCATCGAAGGTCTGGTGCACATCTCGGAGCTTGGCAGCGACTATTTTCATTTCGACGCGGGCAGGCACGAGTTGCTCGGTGAGCGCACGCGCAGGAGTTTCCGACTCGGTGACCGCCTGCCGGTGACCGTGGCCCGGGTCGACATGGAAACGAGCAAGATCGACTTTATGTTGGCCGAGGCGGCGACCGGCGTACCCGCCACGCCTGCTGCGCCGGGTGTTCCCAAGTTACGTGACAAGAAGAGAGAAAAGCCCGTGGCGGCGCGCTTTGCAAAAGACGATAGGCGGACCAAGCCGGCCCATGGCCAGCAGGCCGAAACCAGCCGCGCCCACGGCAGGACTTGGCCTGGTCAACCCAAATCCAGGAAGCCGCGGCGCACCTCATGAGCCAACGCCAGAATATCTACGGCTTTCATGCCATCCTCGCGCGCTTGAAACGCCATCCGGAAACCTTGCGCGAGATCTATCTCGATGAAGCGCGCCACGATGGCAGAGCGCGTGAATTGACAAACATCGCCGAATCCCTGCACGTGCGCGTCATGCCGGTGCCTGGGCAACGCCTCGACGGGATGGCATCCGGCGGAAGACACCAGGGCGTCGTCGCGGCTGTCGATCCGCTCCCATTGCATCGCGATGTATTCGAGTTGCTCGACGACTTGCAGGATGCTCCGCTGCTGCTGGTTCTCGATGGGGTGCAGGATCCACACAATCTCGGCGCGTGCTTGCGCGTTGCCGATGCCGCCGGCGTGCACGCAGTGATCGCTCCCAAAGACCGTTCGGTCGGTCTCACCGCGACTGTGGCCAAAGTGGCGAGCGGCGCCGCCGAAACCATTCCGTACTTTGCTGTAACCAATTTAGCCCGCACTTTACGCGAACTTAAGGAGCATGATGTTTGGCTTGCCGGTGCTGACGGCGATGCGGCCGAGGATATCTACACGGCCGAGCTGCAGGGTCCGCTCGCCTGGGTCATGGGCGCCGAAGGAGCGGGATTGCGACGGCTCACCCGCGAATCCTGCGATCTCCTGCTGCGTATCCCCCTGGCGGGTACGGTCGAGAGCCTCAATGTCTCGGTAGCGAGCGGCATTTGTCTGTTTGAAACGCGCCGGCAACGGCTAGTTGGCGCTTCTGCGTCGAAAGCACAGTCCAAACATTCTGTTTAGCCATGAACTCATGGGTGGATCCACCGCGTTGCGCTGAAACTGCGCTTCGTTGAAAAGAATCGATCGCGCAACAAAGATAGGGCGATCGGCAAACCACTTCGCTTCCCGCTTGTCTATGCTGCGTGAGCACGAGCAGCTTCGTTTACCTTCTGGAGAAAGTTCTGTGATCGAGCGTATCAACAACAAGCGCCTTGTCTGCCTTGCCCTGCTGGCCGCGTGGGTCGCTCTCGGCCTGTCGATCTCTGCGGTCCAGGCGCAAGGCGTATTGCCGAAGGGCCTTACCCAGGTGAGCAGCGTAGAGGGCGTCACCGAGTACCGACTAGGCAACGGCCTTCGCGTGCTGCTGTTCCCCGATGAATCGAAACAGACGACGACGGTAAACATTACCTACCTGGTCGGTTCGCGGCGCGAGAATTACGGCGAGACCGGTATGGCGCACTTGCTCGAACATCTCATGTTCAAGGGTACGCCAAAGCATCCCAACATCCCGCAGGAACTGTCGCAGCGCGGCGCACGTCCCAATGGCACGACTTCGGAAGATCGCACCAACTACTTCGAGACCTTCCCCGCCAGTGAGGACAACCTTGATTGGGCGGTGGGACTGGAAGCCGATCGCATGGTCAACTCGTTCATCGCCAGGAAGGACCTGGACAGCGAAATGACCGTGGTGCGCAATGAGTTCGAGGCGGGCGAGAACCGGCCGTTTAGCGTGCTCATGAAACGCTTGGATGGCGCTGCTTTTGATTGGCACAACTACGGTAAAGACACTATCGGCAACCGCAGCGATATCGAAAATGTCGATATCAGCCATCTACAGAATTTCTACCGGCTGTACTATCAGCCGGACAATGCGGTGCTGCTTGTCGCCGGCCATTTTGATCCGGCGAAGGCGTTGGCCCTGGTGGCGAAATACTTCGCCCCGATCGCTAAACCGAAGCGCCTGCTGCCGGCCGAATATACGGTCGAGCCGACACAAGATGGCGATCGCCTGGTCAACGTCCACCGGGTGGGCGATCAAAAATTGCTCCTGGCCGGCTACCACGTGCCCTCAGCGCAGCACGCAGATAACGCGGCGCTGCGGGTGGTGGCATCGGCACTCGGCGATACGCCCAATGGCCGTCTCTATAAGGCGCTCGTGCAGAGCGGCAAAGCGACCGATGTGGGCGCGTTTTCCACATCCGGTTACGATCCCGGGCTGCTGCGCTTCTATGCCGCCCTGCGTAAAGACGATTCGATCGACGCAGCACGTGAGGCGATGCTCCAAGTCATCGAAAGCTTCGCCGAACAAGCGCCCAGCGCACAGGAGATAAATCGCGCCAAGATCCAATACGCCAAGGATTTCGATCTGCTCTTCGCCAATCCCGAGCAGCTCGCGCTGGCGCTGAGCAACGCCATCGCGCAAGGCGACTGGCGGCTGCTCTTCCTGCAACGTGATAGCGTCAAGCAAGTGAGTGCAGCCGATGTGCAGCGCGTGGCGCGCGCTTACCTGAAGGCGGACAACCGCTCGGTCGTGCAGTTTGTACCCGCCGACAAGCCTGACCGCGCCGAGATTCCGCCACGGCCCGATGTTGCCGCGATGCTCAAGGACTTCAAGGGCGATGCGGCGCTAGCGGCTGGCGAAGTGTTCGATCCGGCGCCGGAAAATATTGAAAAGCGCACCGTCCGTGCAACCTTGCCTGGCGGCCTGAAGCTCGCACTGCTCAGCAAAAAAACCCGCGGCGCGACAGTGCATGCCATGCTGACCTTGCACTTTGGTGACCCGCAAAGCCTGCAGAACAAAGCCACTACAGCCATGTTGGTCGGCAGCATGCTAAGTCGTGGCACGAAGCGCTTGAGCCGCCAGCAATTGGAAGATGAATTCGATCGGTTGAAAGCGCGTGTCATGATCACTGCCGGTCCGGACATGGCTACGGCGAATTTGCAAACGACGCGAGAGAACCTTGCAGAGACGTTGCAGCTCGTTGTTGAAAGCCTGCGTCAACCGTCCTTTCCGATTGCCGAGTTCGAGCAATTGCAGCGCGAGATGCAAGCTGAAATCGAAGGACAGATGCGCGAACCGCAGGGTCTTGCCGTCAACGCGTTCCGCCGCCATTTCAACGCTTATCCAAAGGAGGACCCGCGTTACGTTGCGACGTTCGAAGAGCAGCTTGCGCAATTGCGGGCGGTGACGCTTGACGATGTGAAGCGCTTTCACAGCGATTTCTATGGCGCCTCGAATGCCGAGTTGGCGGTAGTAGGCGACTTCGACGACAGGGTGGCTACCCAGCGGGCCGGCGAGCTGTTGGGCGATTGGAAGAGTCCGCGCGAGTTCGAGCGTCTTGCCCGACCGTACCATGAAACTGCGTCGGTCGACCAGACGATGGAGACCCCGGACAAGGCCAATGCCTTCTTCATCGCCGGGGAACCGCTCAAGCTGCGCGATGACGATCCTGACTATCCGGCGCTGACGCTCGCTAACTACATCCTGGGCGGCGGATTTCTCAACTCACGCCTCGCGACGCGAATCCGCCAGAAAGACGGACTCAGTTATACCGTGGGCTTGCAGTTGACCGCCCCGTCACTTGACGATTCGGGAAGCCTGAGCGGTTACGCCATCTATGCACCGCAGAATCGCGACAAGCTGCAGGCGGCATTCAAGGAAGAGCTCGCACGGGCGCTCAAGGAAGGTTTCACCAACGACGAAGTTGCGGCCGCAAAAAATGGTTTCCTGCAGTCGCGCAAGTTGGCGCGCGCCCAGGATGGTAGTGTGACTGCCGCGCTCGCTTCCAATCTATTCATCGACCGCACGTTTCTATGGGCTGCCGATTTCGATAAACAGGTCGCGGGGCTGAGTCCGCAAGCCCTGCTCGATGCGATGCGCCGGCACATCGATCTTGCCAAGCTCAGCGTCGTCAAGACAGGAGACTTCACCAGGCTGAAGCCATGACTTCTGCGCATCGAGGGTCCTCGGTTACCAAGTATTTGGAATGAGGAATAATTTAACAGTATAATGACGAGCTGTTTGCAGCGCGTGCTGCCGGCGACCGTACAATTTGCGGTCCCGCGACCGTAGGACCAAACCCTTGCTCCACCGCGCGCCCATCGCGGGGGGCTTTAATTCCATAAGGAGAGTTCATGCGGCATTACGAGATGGTTTTCATCGTTCATCCCGACCAGAGCGAGCAGGTGCCCGCCATGGTTGAGCGCTATCGCGGCATGGTTACCGCAAGTGGCGGCAAGATTCATCGCCTCGAGGACTGGGGTCGTCGTCAGATGGCCTATCAAATTCAGAAGATGCACAAGGCGCATTACGTGCTGATGAATATCGAGTGCGATCAGGCTACCCTCGATGAGCTCGAGCACGCCTTCAAATTCAACGATGCAGTGTTGCGTCACCTTACCATCGCAGTGCGTGAAGCGGTCACCACGGCCTCCGCGATGATGAAGGAGGAGAAATCCCGGTCCCTTACCAGTGCGCCCGCAGCGGAGGGTGAGGCACGCGGCGAAGGACGAGGCGAGGCCAGGGGCGAAGTGAAGGAAGCGCCCGCAGCGGCGCCGGCTGCCGCCTAAAGTTTGAATCGCAACCAGGTTGTCATCGAAGGAACGATTGCCGAAGCTGTGCAGGTGCGCTACACCCCCGCGGGCATCCCGGTCAGCGAATTTCGTCTGATTCACGAGTCCCGGCAGTCGGAAGCGGGGCAGGAGCGCGCCGTGCATGTCGAACTTTCGGTACTGGCCATGGGTGATGTGGCGATAGGAATCGCCAAAACCCCGGGTGGGAGCGAAGTAGCCGTGAAAGGCTTTCTTTCCCGCCGCAGCCAGAACAGTGATTACCCGGTGCTACACGTCAACCAGTTTAAATTGATCAAGTGAGGTCACCATGCCACGTCCCATGGGAAGAGGCGCTAAAGGTAAGGGCAAGGGCAAGTTTGCCAAGAAAGACGGCAATCGCGGAAATCGCGGATTATTCCGTCGCAAGAAGTTCTGCCGGTTCACGGTCGAACACATCAAGGAAGTCGACTACAAGGACATCGATATCCTGAAGGACTTCATCAACGAGAACGGCAAGATCATCCCGGCTCGCATTACCGGCACGAAGTCGCGCTTCCAGCGCCAGTTGTCTGTGGCGATCAAGCGGGCGCGCTTCCTGGCGCTGATGCCCTACACCGACCTGCACTGAGGAGCCGTCCATGCAAGTCATACTGATGGAAAAAGTGGGCAGTCTCGGCCAGCTCGGTGATGTGGTCAAGGTTAAGGAAGGCTACGCACGCAACTATCTGATCCCCCATGGCAAGGCGAAGCGCGCGACGGAAAAGAATTTGGCCGAGTTTCAAGTCAAGCGCGACGAGCTGGAGAGGCAACACGCACAAACGCTCGTCCAGGCACAGGAGCGCGCCGCCAAGTTGGAAGGCTATCTGGTGCAGATCAGCCAGAAAGCCGGCGTGGATGGACGTCTGTTCGGCTCAGTGACGGGTGGCGACATCGCCGATGCACTGAAGGCACAGGGTTTTGAAGTGACGAAAGCGGAAGTGCGGCTCCCCAATGGACCGCTGAAGCAAGTTGGCGATCATCCCCTCGTGATCGCGCTGCACAGCGATGTCACGGCGACGATTACCGTTTCGGTGCTCGGCGAAGCGTAATCGGTCGCCCCTCCGAAAGCCCCGTCAATAAAGGGTCCGCGAGGGCCCTTTTTGTTTCGCCGACAGGTGATTACACTAGCCGCTGCGCCAAACCTCGAACAAGAGTCTCGTGGCCGTCAATCTCGCTCCCGTCGGCGCCGACAAACAGCTCGACGTCATCAAACTGCCGCCCCATTCCGTGGAAGCGGAGCAGTCGGTGTTGGGTGGCCTGCTGCTCGACAATTCGGCATGGGAGCGCATCGCCGACCACATCTCCGAACTCGACTTCTATCGCTACGATCATCGGCTGATCTATCGGCACATCAACAAGTTGATCGAGGCGGCCAAGCCGGCAGACGTCATCACCGTCGCCGAGTCGCTTGAGCGCTCCGCGGAACTTGCCGACGCGGGAGGAATTCCGTACATAGGCGCGCTCGCCAAGAACACGCCGTCCGCGGCCAACATCCGCCGTTACGCCGAGATCGTGCGCGAGCGCTCGGTGATGCGCAAGCTGGTCGAAGTCGGCACGGCCATCGCCGACAGCGCGTACAGCCCGGCCGGGCGCGATGCACGGCAACTGCTCGACGAGGCGGAGACGAAAGTGTTCGAGATCGCCGAACAAGGCGCGCGCGGCCAGCAGGGGTTTGTCGAGCTGCAGCCGCTGCTGACTCAGGTGATCGAGCGCATCGACGAACTCTATCACCAGGACAATCCCTCGGATGTCACCGGCACGCCGACCGGCTTTACCGATCTCGACCACATGACCTCGGGGCTGCAGCCGGGCGATCTGGTCATCGTCGCCGGGCGGCCTTCCATGGGCAAAACCGCGCTGGCGCTCAATATCGCCGAACACGTCGGCGTGGAGACACGGCTGCCGGTAGGCGTCTTCAGTATGGAAATGGGCGGTACCCAGCTGGCGCTGCGCATGCTCGGCTCCGTCGGCAAGCTCGATCAGCACCGGCTGCGCACCGGCCGGCTGCGCGATGAAGACTGGCCGCGCCTGACTCACGCGGTAGGCAAGCTAAACGATGCGCCCATTCATATCGACGAGACACCGGCGCTGAATGCGCTTGAGTTGCGTGCGCGCGCGCGCCGTCTGCATCGACAATATGGCAGGCTCGGTCTGATCGTCGTCGATTATCTGCAACTGATGTCAGCCTCGGGCGCGGGCGAGAATCGCGCCACCGAAATCTCCGAGATCTCGCGTTCGCTGAAGGCCTTGGCCAAGGAGCTGAGCGTACCTCTGATCGCTCTGTCGCAGTTGAACCGCAGCCTCGAGCAACGCCCCAACAAGCGCCCCGTGATGTCGGACCTGCGCGAATCAGGGGCGATCGAGCAGGATGCCGATCTGATCTTGTTCATCTACCGCGATGAGGTCTACAACCCGGACACGCAGGAAAAGGGCATCGCGGAGATCATTATCGGCAAGCAGCGCAACGGCCCCATCGGTACCATCCGGCTCACCTTCCAGGGCGAATACACCCGTTTCCAGAACTATGCCAACGCAGGAAACTATTGAAGCCCAGGGCGCAGTGTTGAAATGGATCAATGGGTCATGAGAGGGCTTCGCCAAAGCGCCGGAGAGCCGGCAACGGGCCGGCGTTCCCCTGCGCCCATCTTGCATCGTTCATCCTACGGCCCCTGACAAATGCGTCCCCTTCAGGCCTGCATCGATCTCGCTGCACTCAGGCACAATCTCCTGGCTGTCGAGCGCTATGCGCCGAGCTCGCGAGTGATGGCCGTGATCAAGGCGAATGCGTACGGGCACGGCCTGATGCGCGCTGCTTCGGCGTTGCGTGACGCCGACGGTTTTGCCGTAGTCGAATTGGATGCCGCGGTACGCTTGCGCGAAGCGGGCTATGATCAACGCATCCTGCTTCTGGAGGGATTTTTCTCCACCGACGAGCTCGATGTCATCGCCGACTGTCGCATCACGTCCGTGATTCACTCAGTCGAGCAGGTCGCCATGCTTGCCGGTTCTCATTTGACTGCGCCGCTTGACGTGTTTTTGAAATTCAATACCGGCATGAATCGCCTCGGATTCGCAGCATCGGCGTTCAGCAAAGTGCATGCTCAGCTATCGGCCCTGCCGGCAGTCGCTAGCGTCACGTTGATGACGCATTTTGCCAACGCCGAGGAAAAGGGTGGGGTGGACGCCCAGCTGCATGCTTTCAATGTGCTCACGGACAAGATGGCGCTGCCCCGGTCTCTCGCCAATTCGGCGGCACTCATCATGGAGCCGCGCACTCACGGCGATTGGGTGCGGCCCGGCATCATGCTGTACGGTTCATCGCCCTTCGTCGAGCGAAGCGCCGAGAGCCTCGGTTTACGTCCGGTGATGCACCTGACGAGCCAGCTGATCGCCGTGCAGGAGCTTGCGCCAGGGGATAGTGTCGGCTACGG
>JGI12635J15846_10006182_pt1 | contig 10286 bp, 8 predicted proteins | sample BlaSpr_A8_OM2_M2_FD_15846 | JGI IMG/M metagenome (IMG submission 15846)
AACAACGCGGTAAACTCACGCAATCCCAGCAAAGGGAGGAAACGATGATTTCATATCTCAATGAACTGTACGCGCACCAGGCGTGGGCCGATGCCGAGCAGTGGCGCGCGTTTGAGGCGCATCCGCCAGCACTGGCGGACAAAGCCATTCGCGAGCGACTGCTTCACATTCACCAGGTGCAGTATGCATTTCTATGGATCATCGGACCGGGGACGTCGGGGTTTGAGTTCAAGAAACTGGAAGACTTTTCCAGCATGGCCGCGCTGAAGCAATATGCGCAGCGCTACCACGAGGCGATCAACGTGGCACTCAATGGATTCGATGAAGTCAAACTCGAGGCACTAATCGAAGCTCCATGGTTCGAACCGCCGGTCAAACTCAGTCGACGCCACGCGTTGACGCAGGCGGCGATGCACAGCCACTACCATCGCGGACAAAATGCTACGCGCTTGCGGGAATTGGGCGGCGTGCCTCCGATGACGGACTTTATCATCTGGTTGCGGAACGGGAAACCGGCCGCACGGTGGACCTGAACCACTGCGTCAACTGCGTCGTCTCACGCGGGAAAAAACCCTTTCGAGCTTCGCTCGAATGGACAGCCGAGGCGGCTGTCCCTACGCAAGCTATTCGGAGACGCTGTGCTCTTCGTTTTGCGCGCGCAGGACGCGGTCGACGGAATAGGGTGCGCGGCGGCTGGGCTCGTGATAGTGGCGGACTTGCATTTCTCCGAGCAGACCGATCGCCAGCAGGTTTAACCCGCCAATCAGCAGCCCCATCGCAGCCATCATCAGCGGACCATGTTCGGCCATCACAGGAATGTGGCGTAGGAATTTCTCCACGCCGAGCCAGAGCACAATGGCGCTGCCACCGAAGATGCTCATCATTCCCACGCTGCCGAAGAAGTGCAGCGGGCGGGATAGATAACGCAATAGAAAACGAATGGTCAGCAGGTCGAAGAAGACGCGGAAGGTACGCGTGATGCCATAGTGCGAGACCCCGCGCTCCCGGTTCACGTTGCGGATCGCGACTTCGCAGATGCTCGCGCCGTGCCACGAGGCCAGCGCCGGAATGAAGCGGTGCAGTTCGCCGTAGAGCGGCACCTGCTCGAGAATGTCGCGGCGATAGGCTTTGAACGTGGTGCCGAAGTCGTGGATGTCGACGCCGCTGATCTTGGCCATCATCCAGTTGGCGATGCGCGAGGGGATGCGGCGCATCCAGAAATTATCGACGCGCACTTTGCGCCATCCGCTTACGATGTCGTAGCCGGCGGCAATCTTTTCCAGGAACAGCGGGATGTCGTTGGGATCGTGCTGCAGATCGCCGTCCATGGCAATGATGTACTCGCCGCGGGCATGGTCGAAGCCGGCCGCTAATCCTGCAGTCTGGCCGAAGTTGCGGCGGAGTTTCACTACAGTGACGCGGCTGTCGACCGCCGCGATTTCGCGCAACATGGTAAAGGTGCGATCGGCCGAGCCATCGTCCACCAGAACGATTTCGAAGGTTTCGCCGTGGGCCTCCATTACCGCCTTCAGGCGATCGTAGAGGTCGGTGACATTCTCCTGCTCATTGTGCAGCGGAACTACTATGGAATACTTGGGCACGGTGTTTCAATTATAGACTGAAAAGCAGTTCTCAGTTCCGCTTCTCGGTTCTCACTTGGGTACCTTTGGTCAGCGACTGGGCTTCTTCGTTTGTTGGCTCAACTCTCGGGCATCAACGCGATTTCCTATGACTGCTGACTTTGGATTTTTTGTGGTGAAAAAATGTTGCGCCGCGAGCTCGGAATGCTACAGGAGCGAATTTCATTCCGGGAATTAAGGTAGACTCTTAGAGATACCCCTCCACCCGTTCTCTGAAACCCTTGACTGACGTTGGGTCTGGAAAAATGCTTTGCAAAATCTTGAACCCGAAGGGTTTAGGGGTTAACATCCTGAATACACAAGACTTAGGACTCATTCGCGGCTGGTGCCCCACACCGGCTTACACCTTGGCGATGATCTTCTGTTTTATTTGCGCGGTCAAGGTTGGATGTCACAGCACGGCGTGAGACAATACCGTCATGACACAGACCAGCCTGCCCCAGCCGCATGAGCAGCGCAAGGTTGAAGCACTGCTCGTGAAACTCTCGAAGGTGAAGCCGATCTCCGCTAAACTGGCTCCGATTGTGCCAGCAAAAGCTGCAATTCGAGCTTGCACCGCAAACTCGCGAGTATTTTTCTCGACATAACGAATCGGTAGATCCAACCGTGCCCCACAGCTCAGCCTGTGGGCTTTTTGTTGGTCCGTTCAAGGATTTTTGCAACCGGTGAGCGGGTACGCGGAGAGGGCCGCAATAGCGAGGCCGACCCAAAAGTCAGCGCTGGAATCGAGAAGAAATCTGCCCCCAAAGGTCTGCTGCCGAGTCTTCTGGCCGTGAAAAGCAATAAGTTCTCACCCTGGCGTTGCAAGAGGCGCGCCGTTAGGATGAGTGCCCCCCACTTCCAATCCTTACCCTTGATCCTTTAGCTTTAGCTTCGCTTTGTTCTCTTCCAGGAAGGCCTTGATTTCGCTGGCTGCGCCCAGCAGGCGGTTCCATTGCTCGTAGTAGAGAGTGACCGGGAAGCGGCCCAGACCGTAGACGCTGACGCCGCCCTTTTCGCCGACTTTGAAGATCAGGTCACCGCTGCGTTTCTTGGTTTCGACTTCTTTTTCGAGCTGCGACAGCTTCGCTTTCAGTTCTTCGTAGGTGGGTTCTGCCATGATTTCCTCGCTTGTGAGAATGGGTGCATTCGCCGCGGCGAATCGGCCTACGGCCATGATGAACGTCTCTATAGTAACTTGGCCGCCGTTGCGTTGCGTTGGATAACCGTTATAAGCTCAAAAAGTCTAATTCAATAGTAGGAAACTTTCCTAGGGTCGAAAGACTCTAACCTCGAAGCGGAAAGCCTTATGCGGTTGTGGGTCCGATGGTCGGCGTGGTTCTGCGTGTCGCTGATGCTGTGGGCGGCGGCGGCGGAGTCTACCCATTATCATCCGACCGGCACCGACTCCGCGTCCTGCTCAATCTGCGTGGTGGCGCACAGCTCCAGCCCCACCCTAAGTTCCGGCCGCAGCGCTCCGTTGTTTGCCGCGATCGGCCTGCTGCAAGAAGAAGACGTCATCGCGAAGGCCCGGTTCGAGTTCTCCGAGCGCGGCATTCGCGGTCCTCCTGTCCTGTAGGGAACCTTCCGATTCGACACCCGGCGCCTGCGCCGGCGATTCCCTACTTTCTATCGTTTCTAAGGAGGATTCGTGCTTACGTCATACAAGCAATTGCTGGTCGCGCTACTTGGAGTCACTTTCTGTCTAGCTGGCCATCTCACCTACGCGCAATCAAACTCCGCCTCGATCAATGGCACGGTTGTTGATTCGACGGGCGCCGTAGTTCCGAATGCGAGTGTCGAGCTTCATAACCCGGTCAGCCACTTTGACCGCTCAACCACTACCGATAACGACGGGAAGTTCACCTTCTCTAACGTTCCCTTCAATCCTTACCATTTAAGCGTTACTGGCACGGGCTTTGCTCATTACGCTCAGGATGTCGATGTTCGTTCCGCCGTACCTATGGACATTAAGATCGGCCTTCAGGTCGCCGGATCCACGGAAAGCGTCACCGTGGAGGCTGCGGGAGACTTGCTGGAGAACGATCCCACAGCACACACGGACGTTGATCGGGGATTGTTCGACAAGATCCCCTTGGAAAGCACGTCGTCGTCCGTGAGTTCATTGGTCACGCTTGCTACTCCGGGAGTCGCGGCCGATTCCAATGGCCTTTTCCATGGCCTGGGTGATCACGCGGAAAACTCATTCTCGGTTGATGGTCAGCCGATCACTGACCAGCAGAGCAAAGTCTTTTCGAACCAGATTCCCGTGGATTCGATTGAGTCGCTGGAGGTCATACAAGGCGCACCGCCGGCTGAATATGGAGGCAAGACGAGCCTGGTGATCGTGGCCACGACACGTTCGGGGCAAGGTGTGACCACGCCCCACGGGAGTGTGAACTTGTCTTATGGTTCCTTTGGCACTTCGAACGTTGGCTTCAATCTTGCTTACGGCGGACAAAAGTGGGGAAACTTCATCTCGGCGAATGGGCTGCAGAGCGGCCGCTTCCTCGATCCTCCAGAGTTCATCGTGTTCCATGACAAGGGCAACGAAGAGAACGTGTTCGACAGGGTCGACTACCAGTTCACTACAGCCGATTCCCTTCACCTGAACTTCGGTTACTCGCGTTCGTGGTTTCAAAATCCCAACACCTACGACCAGCAGTTTCATACTTGCAACGCGGGGTTTACTTGCGTTGGCGGTCAGGGCGTCAATCCGGTGACGATGACAGCTCTTGGTCAAACGGATCAGCGCTCGAAGATCGGAACGTTTAACATCGCGCCATCGTGGACCCACGTCCTGAGCTCGTCCGCGGTGTTGACGTTTGGCGCTTTTGTTCGAAAAGACCAATACAACTACTATCCCAGCGCCGATCCCTTTGCGGATTTCTCCCCTGACCTGCAGGCTCAGACCATCACGCAAGACCGGAAGCTTACCAATGCCGGTCTGCGGGCGGACATGTCTTACGCGAAGGGTATCCACAACATTAAGATAGGAGCTACCTACCAGCAGACATTCTTGACGGAGAATGACACGCTCGCCACCGTCGATCCAGGTTTCTTGGGATTATTCAACCAACTGGATGCGAACGGCGCACCCCAACCGGGGACATCGTGTCTGGATTCCTCGGGCAATCCCACGGGGCCTCCTTGCACAATCCTTGCAGCCAGCGACCTGACGCGTAAAGGAACTCCTTTCACCTTTCACGGTCATACGGACGTGAAGGAAACCGCGCTCTACATCCAAGACAGCATCACGAAGGGAAATTGGGCGTTCAATGTCGGGATTCGTGGCGATATCTACGATGGGTTTGTCAAAGATGGCCAAGCGGAGCCACGGGTGGGTATCGCATACAACGTGAAACCGACGAATACCATCTTGCGCATTTCTTACGCGCGCACTCTGGAATCGCCGTTCAACGAAAACCTGGTCATCGCCAGCACCGGGTGCAGCAACCCCGTCATCGCCTTCATGGTGCCGCCGCCGAATATTCCCTGTATCAGTGGGCCGATTCGCCCAGGATGGCGCAATGAATTCCATGCCGGACTTCAACAAGCGTTCGGGAAATATGTGGTGGTGGATGGCGAGTACATCTGGAAGTACACGCATGGCTCTTACGACTTCGGTGTCGTGGCCGCTTCCCCGATCGCGTTTCCGATCGAGTGGCATAACTCGAAAATCCCGGGATATACGCTGCGCGTGAGCGTTCCGAACTATCACGGGTTTTCGGCGCTGGTAGTGATGTCCAGCGTTGCCGCGCGCTTTTTCCCTCCGCAGGTTGGCGGAGTGCCTTTCTTGCCGGCTCCCGCTGTCTTCCGCATTGACCATGATGAGAAGTTCAACCAGACGACCCACTTCCAGTATCAACCGTGGAAAACCGGGCCGTGGATCGGCTTCAACTGGAGATATGACAGCGGGCTGGTGGCCGGATCAATTCCCTGCTCCGCGGCAACGGCAACGTGCTCGGCTTCGACTTCTCCCGCGGATGGGGGAACGGGAGTCATTCCAGGGACGACCACTCCGCTCCCACAAGGCCGAGTGGGCTTCGTGAATAACATCACTACACTGCCTCTGACTGCAGACCAGGAATTTCAGGCAGGACTCACTTGCGACGGTAAACTGGCTGCCCCCAGCCCTTTTGGCGTTGCGCTTGCCACCTGCGACGCAGCCGGGTTGGGATCGATCTACGTCAAGATCCCAGCTCCTGGAACCGAAAATGATGATCACAACCCGCAGCGGATTGCGCCGCGAAATCTATTTGATCTCAGCCTGGGGGACGACAATCTCCTGCGCGGTGATCGCTACAAATGGAGTTTGCGCCTGACCGCCATCAACGTGACGAACAAGAAGGCGTTGTATAACTTCTTCTCCACCTTTAGCGGGACTCACTACGTAACGCCCCGCGCACTCACTGCCGAATTGGCCTTTCACTTCTAACCGCAAGCGTAGTCAAACTGGCGAGGCGGCCGGATACTCGGTCGCCCTTTTTTCGCGTCCGAAGTCTGTGTAAACGAATGTAAAACCTTGGCAATTCGTATAACGGTTGAGCGGGGCTTGGTAGAATAAAAGAAATCGACATTCAAGGCCGCGCATCTATCCGTTCACAAATGCGCATCTATCTATTCACGTCGGGAGAATTTATTGTTTACTAAGCTTGCCGCAAGATTTGGGACTGGTTTTGTGCTTGCCAGCCTGTTGCCGTTGCTGACAGCCGCCCAACAGACCACGCCTCCGTCAAACAACGACTCGTCGACGCAGAGCCAGTCGCAGCCTGCTAAAGATCCGGGTGCACCAACGGTTCAGCAAGCGCCTGCCAATAAGGACAAGCAGAACCCGGCAACAAATGGCAAAGTTGCAGGTACGTCGAACGACCGCTTGTTTTATACCCTGCCAAATTTCTTGAGCCTCGAAACCACCAGTAAGCTTCCGCCAATGACCACGAAGCAAAAGTACGCGGTCGTAGCGCGAGGAACATTCGATTACGTGCAGTATCCGTGGTGGGCTTTCCTGTCGGCAATCAGCCAGGCGGATAACAGCGAGCCAGGATATGGACAGGGCTGGGGCGCTTATGGCAAGCGATTTGCAACCGCAGCCGCCGACGGAACGATTGAAAACTTTACGACCGGCGCCGTTCTTCCGTCGCTTTTGCATCAGGACCCGCGCTTTTACCAATCAAGTGAGGGCGGGTTCAAGCGCCGGGCCTGGTATGCGGTCAGCCGGATCTTCGTGACGCGCGCTGATTCCGGGGCAACGCAGTTCAACTATTCGGAAATTGTGGGCAGCGCGCTGTCGGCCAGCATCTCCACGTTTACGTACCATCCCCGCAGTACCTACATCAGCACACCTTCGAACCCGCATCAGTTTGTTCCTTCCGACCGCACGTTGGCGAACGCCGCGAATGTTTGGGGCTCGCAGGTTGGCTATGACACCATCACGATCGTAGTAAAGGAATTCTGGCCGGACATTCACCGTAAGCTGTCGAAAAAGCACAACGTAGTCACAGGCAGCTCGGCTCCTTAGGACAGGCTTCAGCAGCCGCAAAGACCGCAAGGGCCCGCTTCCCGAGATCTCTACATCATTCGCCTAGGTTCAACAGCCCGGTCCACAACGAGCTCGGGATGCAGGCGGCGGAAGGTTTCCGCCACGTGGCAATCCCAACAGACCGGCTGGTATCGGGAGAAGATTTCGGGAAGCTCTTCAGGGCGGAACTCCTTCCACTCGGTGGTCTTAAAATTCGGGCCCAACAGGGCAGGCGCGTGATCTACCAGGTGTAGTTGGCCGATCGGTTTACGGCAAAAAACACAACTCTTCCCTTCATACCACTGCGAAACGATATTCCATACCAGGCAGTTTGCGGGATCAGCCTCAATTTGCTGCAGGCATTCCTGGCCGCAGTCTTGTCGCTCGGGCCACCGGGAACATTCTTTGAGGCGAAGCGTGGGCTCGGAAAGGAACGCTCCCGCCGCGGCTTCTCCGGCGGCGACGGCGACCGCTTCCGGCTTGTGGGTCTCTGGGCAGGTGATCAGACGTTTTCCGCGGTACTCAAAGTATGCGCGAATTCCAGTGATAGCGCGAAAGACGAAGAGGCCGACAGCCAGCGCAAGTACGGCAAGCGTGATGAGCACTGGAATTGTCATAGAGCACCTCTAGAAAACAGCTGTCAGCGATCAGCTATCAGCTGGATGACATTGCGGACACTTACAGGATGAGGGTTGGAAGTGGCGCGGGCGGTGCTCTGCGTCACCGGAAAATGTGATTGGGCTCACGTGAAAGAGTTGGGCTGCGCCCGGCGGACAGCCGGGGGCGGCTGTCCCCACATTTACAGCGGCGGCAGCACTACTTTAGTCGCCGACTACAGAGCTGTGATGACTTCCGCGCAATTGCATCTTCACCGCGACGGAGAGGCGGCGGATGCCTTCGCGGATCTGGTCCGGCTGACAGTAGGAGAAGTTCAGTCGCATGTGGCGACCGCCTTCGTGGCCGTTGTCAGCGTAGAAACTATCGCCGGGAACAAAGGCCACATCTTCCGCCAGGGCTGCGCGGAATAGCGACTGCGAGTCGGTGGCTGGCGGCAGCGTCACCCAAAGAAACAGACCGCCTTTGGGATGAGTCCACGTCACTTCAGGCGGAAAGTATTCATGCAAAGCTTGGAGCATGGTGTCGCGGCGCTCGCGATAAACCTGGCGAATCAGCTTGACGTGCTGGTCGAGGAAGCCGTCGCGTGCGACTTCGTAGGCGACGTACTGATTGAATGTGGAGGTGTGCAGGTCTGCGGCCTGCTTCAGTTGCACCAGTTTGCTGATCACGTCTTCGGGGGCGACGATCCACGCCAGGCGAATTCCGGGGGCCAATGTCTTTGAGAATGTGCTGAGGTAAATGACGTTGCCCAGCGTGAAACCGTTGTCGCGACGCAGGTTCTCGCGGTCGAGTACTACCAGCGGGGCAATGTGCTCGCCCTCGTAACGCAACTGGCCGTAGGGATCGTCTTCGATGATCGGGATGCCGTATTTGTCGGCGAGCAGAATGAGTTGATGGCGACGGCCTTCCGACAAGGTCACGCCCGCCGGATTCTGAAAGTTCGGCAGCACGTACATGAATTTTGGACCGGCGCGCAGACTGGAATCGAGTTGATCGGTGAGCAGGCCGTCCTCGTCGACTGGGACGGAAACATACTGTGCGCCGTAGACATTAAAAGCCTGCAGAGCGCCGAGGTAGGTGGGAGCTTCGACGAGGATGCGGTCACCGCGGTTGATGAGTAGCTTGCCGATCAGGTCGAGGGCCTGCTGCGAACCGGAGGTGATAAGGACGTTCTCCGCGCTGGCGACGATACCGTAGCGGGCGAGGTTTCGCGCAATCATCTCGCGCAGCGGTTGGTAACCCTCGGTAGCGCCATACTGCAGAGCCTGGGCGCCCTGCTCGGTGAGAACTTTGTGGCAAGCCTCTTCGAAGCGCTTCACTGGAAACACGTCGGGCGCGGGCAGTCCGCCGCCGAAGGAAATGATCTCCGGCTTCTGCGTAACTTTGAGGAGTTCCCGGATGGCGGAACTTTTGACTCCTAGCGTACGCTGCGCGTAGCGCGACTTCCAGAGCGTCGACATTCGCGAATTCCTCCTGCCGAGCAGGTTTCAAGATTTCAAGGTATCAAGGTTTCAAAGTTTCAATGTTTCGAAGGCTTCAAGGTCAAACCCCGATGACTTTGATACCTTCGAAACATTGAAACTTTGAAACCTTGCCGCTTACAGACTTATCAGTCTTCGCCTACCAGCTCTGGCTCGACTGAGACGTGCACATGCGAATGCGCGTATGTGTCGTTTTCTTGCGCGTCGACTACCGCGATGGCTGCCACGTTGACTACCACCTCTACCGTGGCGGAACGCTGCAGTACATGAACCGGACGGCTCATTCCCATCAGGATCGGTCCAATGAGTTCGCCGCCGCCGATCTTCGACACCAGTTTAGTTGCAATATTGGCCGAAGCGAGATCGGGAAAAATGAGTACGTTGGCACCGCCCTTCAGCGAGCTGAAAGGATACTGCTCCTCGATGATCTCGGGAGAAAGTGCTTCGTCGGCCATGATTTCTCCGTCGACGATCAGGGTGGGGTCGGCGAACTTGATCAGTTCCACCGCCTTGCGCACTTTGGTGGAAATGGGATGATCGACGCCGCCAAAGCTGGAGAAACATAACATCGCCACGCGTGGAATCAGATCGAAGCGGCGCGCCATGTGGGCCGTACACAGCGCGATCTCAACCAGGTCTTCCGCCGTAGGCTCGATGTTCACGCTGGAATCGGCGAGGAAGAAGATTTCTCCTTTGCGGGTGATGACGGCGTAGCAACCGGACACTCGGTGCAGGCCTTCGCGCATGCGAACAATTTGCAAAGCGGGGCGAATGGTATCGGGAAAATGCTGGGTTACGCCGGAAACCAGCGCGTCGGCATCGCCCATGTGCACCATCATCGAACCGAATACATTGCGATCGTTAATCAGCGTTTGGGCCTCCTGCAGTGTGACGCCACGCCGCTGCCGAAGACGGAACAGTTCCTGAATGTAGGATTCACGATGGCTGGAGCTCGCCGGATCGATGATCTGCATGCCTTCGAGATTCACACCGAACTCCTGCGCCCGGCTCTGAATTTTCGTGGGCTCCCCGAGCAGGATGGGATGT
>JGI12635J15846_10006185_pt1 | contig 10282 bp, 10 predicted proteins | sample BlaSpr_A8_OM2_M2_FD_15846 | JGI IMG/M metagenome (IMG submission 15846)
GCAAAGCTATCGGATAGCGCGCTCAATGCATGGCGCACGAAGCGTGCGCTATTTTCATTGCTTGGCGCGGGTGCGAGCCCGGCTTGCTCGCGCGTGAGCTGCAGTGTCTGGAAGGCAGCGCTGTCAAGAATCTTCAAATAGGTTTCGGCGGCCTTCTCGCGTTCTACTTCGGGCACGGCTCCCTCGATGAAGGTCGCCACACCTTCGAAACCGTTGCCGGCAAAGATGCGCCAGTACTTTGAGTGTGGACTCGTAGAGCTTGCCGCGCAGGCTTTCACCCATGGCCTCGCCGGTGAGTGCGGAATCCACGAAACGATGAGCAACGGCCGGTTGGGTCTCGCGGTTCAGCAGCGCGGCCTTGAAACGCGTGTAGCCGTCAATCGCGCCATTCTCATCGGCCGGAATGCGCATGTAACGGAAAGCTTCATTGGGCGCGCTGCGCACGCCCGTCATGAAATACCAGCGGCTGTCGAGAGGCGCGCGTAAAGTTGCCCGTGTCCCAAGGCATTCTTGAAGACTTCTCGCAAACGGATTGCGCTACGGTAAGGATTCAACGCAGCCCGGCGACGTATTCCGCCACGGCTTGTATTTCACGGTCCGAGAGCCTGGCAGCGACACCATTCATGACCGTGTTGACTCGCTCCTCGGAACGAAACGCCTTCAGCTGAAGGGCGGTGTAGTCGCTGTACTGTCCCCCAAGACGGGGATATTGAATCGCAATGCCCGCGCCGGTGGGTCCATGGCAGGCCGCGCAAGCGGGCACCCCCGAAGCAAAATTGCCGGCTCGATAGATCTTTTCGCCCAACTGCGCGAGCGCCTTGTCTCTCGCGCTTTGCGGTTTGATCGCTTGTTTTGCGAAGTAGGCAGCAAGATTACCGACGTCATCGGGCGAGAGGCTCGCAGCCATGGCCGACATCGCGGCGTTCTTTCGCTCCCCTGACTTGAAGTGGGCTAGCTGATTTCCAACATAGGCTGCGTGCTGACCTGCCAGGATGGGATTCACCGAAGCGGGGCTGTTCCCGTCTGCGCCATGGCATGCCGCGCAGACCGTGGTGGCGATCTGTTGCCCCTTGGCGGGATCCATGCGGGCGGATGGCGCGTCGGCCGCAGGGACGCTGATTGCAGCGATGACAGTGAAGCCGGCGAAGAGCGGGCTCGCCAATCCGTATCTCATGCTTGCTCCTTTAATCGAAAGCATTCAAGTTTCATTGGCATTTGCAAGCTTTTATTTTATAGTAATTTTTCCGCAGGATTCTAGGGCCAGCTGCTTTGCACACCGTCTCCGCAGTCCACAACCCTTTCCAACAGGCCCGTTTCCTGATCACGGTTAATGATCTGCGCGATCTGCCCCCGCCCCGGGGCGGGGAAATCGCATTCGTCGGACGCTCGAACGCGGGCAAGTCCAGCGCGATCAACACCCTTGCCAATCATAATCGGCTCGCGTTCGTTAGCAAGACGCCGGGGCGAACCCAACATATTAATTTTTTCGATCTCGGAGCAAGTCGCTATCTCGTCGATCTTCCCGGCTACGGGTTTGCCGACGCGCCGGGCAATATCCGCCAACACTGGGAGGAACTGGTTGCGAGCTACCTCCTTACTCGCGAATCGCTAGCCGCCTTGGTGCTCGTTATGGACGCCCGCCATCCGCTTAAGCCCAGGGACCGGCAAATGCTCGGCTGGTTCTCGCCCACGGGCAAGCCGGTCCATATTCTACTCACCAAGGCCGATAAGCTGTCGCGAAGCAGCGCCCTGCAGGTTCTGCGCGAGGTTCGGCTGGAGCTCGGCAAAATGCCGGGCATCCACAGCACGCAACTCTTCTCCAGTTTGACGCGTGAAGGGCTGGATGAAGCGATTTCAACCACCTGGGGGCTTCTGAGCCCAGCGGGCTCCGCGATTCACGTCGCCAACTAGGGGGAGCGTGCAACCCGGCGGTCGAATCGCCTACCCATAAGAAACCCCCGGCTAAGCAGAAAACCGGGGGCTAAACTGCCTTAGTGTTAAGGCATCCCACTTTAGGGAGGAGAAGCGGGAGATGGTGCCTGGCACCATCAAAGACTGAGATTGGCGCTTGCCGAGAAAGTTCCCGCTCATGGCTGAGGCCGTATTGCAGTTATTCAGATGAACAGATGAATACTTACGGAAATTTTCCTTCACGACGGATGCGCCGCATGCGTCGCGACGCCTTTTCCCGGCGCCTCATGGCAGAGAGCCGGCTATCGCCCAATGATTTGATTTACCCGGTTTTCCTGCTTGAGGGTAACCATCGGATTGAGCCGATAAGCTCGATGCCGGGCATTCAACGTAAGTCCCTTGATCATTTGTTGCACGAGGCGGAGCGTTGCCTTCATCTGGGTATTCCCGCCTTGGCGCTGTTTCCCGTTATTTCGCCGCACCTGAAGACACCGCGAGCGGAGGAAGCCTACAACCCCGAAGGGCTCGTTCCGAGCGCCGTGCGAGCGCTCAAATCACGATTGCCGGAACTTGGCATCATCACGGACATTGCGCTCGACCCGTACACGAGCCACGGCCAGGACGGCCTCATCGATGACACCGGATATGTTGTCAACGACGAAACCGTGCAGGTACTGGTGAAGCAGGCACTCAGCCACGCCGAGGCCGCGGTGGATATTGTTGCTCCCTCCGACATGATGGACGGACGAGTGCGCGCAATCCGCACCGCACTGGAGGAAACCGGGCACCTGCATACCCGCATCCTTGCTTACTCCGCAAAATATGCCTCGCACTTCTACGGGCCATTTCGTGACGCCGTCGGTTCGGCGACCAATCTGGGGAAAGGCGACAAGAAAAACTACCAGATGGACCCGGCCAATAGCGACGAAGCGCTGTGGGAGGCGGGCCTCGACCTCGCCGAAGGCGCCGACATGATCATGGTGAAGCCGGGCATGCCTTATCTTGACGTCTTACGGCGAGTCAAGGACGAACTCAAGGCACCGACTTTCGTCTATCAGGTGAGCGGCGAATACGCCATGCTGAAAGCCGCTAGCCAAAACGGCTGGCTGGATGAGCGGGAGTGCGTGCTCGAGGCCTTACTCGCTTTCAAGCGCGCCGGCGCCGATGGCATCTTGACCTACTTCGCCCTGGCTGCGGCAGAATGGCTCAAGGAATCAACCTGACTCTCGCGTTTCGCTTAACAGCGCGCGCACCTGCGCCGCCCGGGCGCGCTCAACCGGCCGCCCGTCGGCCCGGTGTTTCGGTGTAACGCGCAGGTCGTCGGTACGAAAGACGGTGAGCGTCGCTTCGATTCCTGCGAAGTCCAGCGTCAGGGTGGGTGCCTCGATCTGCCTATCGCCTAAGCGGGTGCGACGCAAACCCGTTTCGTACGCGAGATTGCGGTTGAGCAAAAAAATCTCCACGTCCTTCGCGTTGTCACAGAACAGATGCAGGCTGATGTCGGAATAGCGCCCCGCGGTTCCGGTCAAGACCGAGCCGACCAGATAGGGATTGAAGGTTTCGAACAACTCCATCAAATGCAGTGCCTGCTCCCGCAGGTGTGTCAGCACCGCCTGGTGTTCGCCCTGCTGGTAAAGCGCCTGGTAAGTGCGCAGCGCTTCTTCAATCTCGCGGTTATCCGGCAAGGAATGCGTATCCGGAACCCCCGCCTGGCGCGCCGCCTTTTGCTTGGCCTGCGCGAAATCGCGGATTCCGCCTTCCGCCATCAGCCGGGCGGCGAGATAGGCGAGGTGACTGCGCATTTGATTGCGCCGAATGCTGTTCTTGGGCACACAACCTCCTCGGCAAAGGCCTGAACTGTCCTAGAAAAGCTGATTCTTGATTTCTTCCTGAGGCTTCTCCGAATCATCCGGCTTCAGGCCGAGCTCAGCATCATGCCGGCTAGGCTGGAATTCCTGATAAAAATAATCCGTGATTGCCCCGACAGCGTCCGCCTGCTGCAAGCCGGTCTGCGGATTGATCAGCAGCGCAACGACCCCCTCGGGCGGGGCGAATGGCGCTTCCGGCACGCCTTTTAGCGCCACGCCCATGTAGCCCATCCAGATCGGCAAAGCGGCACCGCCCCCAGTCTCGTTGTCGCCGAGCGACGCCGGGCTATCAAAACCTATCCATGTCACCGCGACGAGGCTGCTGTTATAGCCGGCAAACCAGGCGTCCACGCTGTCGTTGGTCGTTCCCGTCTTGCCGGCGAGATCGTGACGGCCCAGGGACATCGCCTTGGCACCCGTTCCATACTTCACGACATCGCGCATTAGACTGGTCATGATGAAGGCGTTGCGCGGATCGATGACGCGTTCCGCGTCCCGACCCGCAAGCACCGGTTTGGTTTCCATGACGACGTTACCGCGCTGGTCCACGACCCGCTCAACGTAGTACGGCTTGATCTGATAGCCGCCATTCGCAAACACGCTATAGGCGCCCGCCATCTGCAAGGGTGTCACCGAGCCCGCACCCAGCGCCATGGTGAGATAGGGCGGATGCAGCTTAGGATCAAAGCCGAAATGGGCGATGTAATCCTGGGCATAACGGGTACCAATGCCCTCCAAAACCCGTATCGAAACCATGTTTTTCGACTTGGCGAGCGCGGTACGTAAGCGCAGCGGGCCATCATATTTACCATCGTAGTTCTTCGGCTCCCAGGCTTCGCTGCCGGCTTTGCCCGCGTCGAAAACAATCGGAGCATCATTCACGATGGTGGCGGGGGTAAAACCCTTCTCCAAGGCCGCTGAGTAGATAAATGGCTTGAAGCTCGAGCCGGGTTGCCGCCAGGCCTGGACCACGTGATTGAATTTGTTCACGGCGAAATCGAAACCTCCGACGAGCGCCCGTATTGCCCCATCCTGCGGGACAACCGAAACGAGCGCCGCGGCGACAACCGGCATCTGCGAAATCTGCCACACGCCCTTGTCGTCTTTGCTAACGCGGATCACCGAACCGCGGCTGACGCGATAGTTCTCAGGCGCCTTATCGGCGATGGAGCGGGCGATGAATTTCAGTCCGTCGCCGACGATCGAGACCGTTTCACCGCCCTTCACATAGAGCTTGACCGCCTTTGGACTCGCTTCGAGCACGATGGCAGGCAGCAGGTCCCCGGAAGCGTCCCGGTCCTGAAGGGCGTCCTCGTACTCTTCGTCCCCTGTCTCGCCCGCCTTACCCAAACCGACGTTGGCTTCCGGCCCACGATATCCGTGACGTCGATCATATTCCAAGACTCCCTTGCGTAGTGCCGCGTAGGCCGTCTCCTGGTCGCCTTTGAGGATGGTCGTGTACACCCGGTAGCCCCCGGTGTAGGCAGCCTCGCCGAAGCGCTCGTAGACCATCTGACGCGCCATTTCTGCAATATATTCGGCGTGCACCGTGAGCGCTTGTTGCACTTGCATCGACGTCGCGTATTTCAGTGGCTGTTTCAGCGCTTCCGCATACTGGGCATCATCCAGAAAATGCAAGTCATGCATGCGTCGCAGCACGTACTGCTGGCGCAGCTCGGCGCGCTTCGGATTGATGATCGGGTTGTAGCGCGATGGGGCCTTCGGAAGACCCGCTAACATGGCTTCTTCGGCTGGATTCAAATCCTTAAGCGCTTTGCCGTAATAGATATTCGCGGCGGCGGCGAACCCGTAAGCACGCTGGCCCAGAAAGATCTGATTTATATACAGTTCGAGAATTTGATCCTTGGTGAGATTCTTCTCGATCTTGAAGGCGAGCAGCACTTCCGCCAGCTTGCGCGTAAACGTCTTTTCATTATTGAGAAGAAAGTTGCGCGCAACCTGCATGGTTATCGTGCTGGCCCCCTCTTTCTTGGCGCCCCCGGCGGTCACGTTGGCAAGTGCGGCACGGGCCACGCCGACATAGTCCACACCCCCGTGTTGGTAAAACCGTTCGTCCTCGGCGGCCAAGATGGCTTGCTTCATCGTGACGGGGACTTCGCTGATCTTCACGATGGCACGTCGCTCTTCCCCGAACTCTCCCAGCAGAACGTTATCCGCGCTGTAGATGCGCAGGGGGACCTTCGGCCGATAGTCGGTGAGCGACTCCAGGGAGGGAAGATTGGGATAAAGAAGTGCGAGAGTCAGGGCGATTACGGCAAGGAACACCAGGCCCAACGAAACCAGAAAAAGCACCGGATAGAACCACCGGCGCGAAGAGAGAGAGGACATCAAAGTGGGGCTAACGAGTTAGGAATCCATTATAACCGGGCTGGTGCTGCGCAGTGGAATTTTAAAATTTACTTTACACAGCCTAGAGTTGTGGGTAGAATTTAATGTAATTTATAAGTGTGCGGATCGCCATGGCCTTGTCCAGCCTCAAAGAGAAAATCGTAGCGCCCTTTCATTTCCTGAGACCTCAGCAGGCGCCCCTGCTCGGCGTAGACATCAGTTCATCGGCGATCAAGATGGTGGAGATCGAGGAAGCGGGCAAGGGACTGTATCGCGTCGAGCGTTACGTGATCGAACAGCTACCCAAGGACGCTGTGGTAGACGGCAATATCGCGAATCTGGAACTAGTGAGCGAAGCCATGAAAGTGGCCTGGAAGCGTTTGGGCACGCGGGTGCGCAATGTCGCTCTGGCCCTGCCCGCCGCCGCGGTCATCACCAAAAAGGTCATTCTTCCCGGGGGGCAGCGAGACGAGGATCTGGAATTCGCCGTCCAGGGCGAGGCAAACCAGTACATCCCTTTTACTCTCGACGAAGTTAATCTGGACTTTCAAGTCCTTGGTGTGTCGCCGAACTCTGCCGACGAGGTGGAAGTGCTGATCGCCGCCTCGCGCAAGGAAAAAATCGAAGATCGGGTTGCGGTGACTGAAGCAGCCAATCTTAAGACCCTGATTATGGACGTGGAATCCTTCGCCACCCAGGCGGCCTTCGAGTTAGTCCGGGGCCAGTTGCAGGGCGGCGGCGAAAACGCCGTCTACGCGATCGTTGATATCGGTGCCATCACCGCCCGTATCACCATGATTCATAAGGATCAGTCGGTATACGTGCGGGAGCAGCAAATCGGTGGCAACCAGCTAACCCAGGATATCGCCAGTCACTACGGCATGACGGTCGAGGAGTCGGAAGCCTCCAAACGCAACGGCAGTCTTCCCGAAAACTACCAAACCGACATTTTGCATCCGTTTATCGACAAGGTGGCGAACGAAATCGCGCGGGCACTGCAGTTTTTCTTCACCTCGACGCAGTTCAACCGGGTCGATCACATCATCCTCTGTGGCGGCTGCGCGCAGCTGACGGGGCTCGAAGAGCGAATTGCCAGTCAGACGCAAACGCACACGATCATCGCCAATCCCTTTTCTAATATGGCCCTGTCGTCGCGGATTAAGCCGCGCCAGCTCACCCAAGATGCGCCGGCACTGATGGTAGCTTGCGGCTTGGCCATGCGGAGATTCGAAGCATGATACGCATCAACCTGCTTCCGCATCGCGAAATAAAACGGGCCGCGCGCCAGCGGCGGGTTATATTCCTGGCCGTAGCGGCGGCATCCTTGGGCGCCATCCTGGTTCTGTTGGTCTACACGGTTAACGAACGGCGCATCGAGGAGCAAGAGGGGCGCAATCAAATGCTCACCGCCGAAATCAAAAAACTGGATGATCAGATTGAAGACATCCGGAAGATAAAAGAGCAGACGCAAGAACTGCTGTCGCGCAAGCAGGTGGTGGAAGGGCTGCAAACCAATCGGAACGAAGCGATTCATCTGCTCGATCAGTTGCTGCGCCTGCTACCGGATGGCACCTACCTGAAAAGTGTCAAGCAAGTCGGCCAAGTGGTCAATGTGACGGGTTATACGCAGTCGAACGCTCGCATCTCGACGTTGATGCGCAATCTTGCGGCCTCGCCCTGGCTCGAGTCACCCGAACTGGTCGAAATCAAGTCCGCCACGGTGAACAACGTGCGCGCCAACGAATTCAGTCTCAATATCAAAATCAAACGGGCCAAGCCGGAAGACGGCAAGCCTAAGGATAAGAAAGCATGACGCTCACCGAACTTCGTCAGCTCAATTTTCGTGACGCCGGAAGTTGGCCCACCGGGGTCAAGGCAGGTGCGGTCGCGATCATTGTCCTGGTATTCCTGGGACTCGGTTACTTTTTCCTCTTTAGCGACCAGTTCGCGAAGCTCGAAGCTTCGCAACAGCAGGAAGCTAAATTGAAAGATACGTTCGTCCAGAAGAAGCAACTTGCCATCAATTTGGAAGCTTATAAGCAGCAGCTGAAGGATATCGAGCAATCGTTCGGGGCTTTGCTTAAACAGTTGCCCAACAAGAGCGAAATGGATGCCTTGTTGACCGATATCAACCAGGCTGGGCTGGGGCGCGGCTTGCAGTTCGAGTTGTTTAGGCCGGCTAGCCAAGAGGGCCTGACCGAGTTTTATGCCGAATTGCCGGTCTCGATAAAGGTGACCGGCAGCTACCATGATCTCGGCGCGTTTGCGAGTGACGTGGCAAAGCTTCCGCGCATTGTGCTGCTGCAGGATCTGAACATCGCGGCCGCCAAGGAAGGCGTAGGCGGGTTGAGCATGGAAGCAGTCGCCAAGACCTACCGTTATCTGGATGAAGATGAAACGGCGCGCCAGCGCAAGGCCGCGCGTGATAAAGCGAAGGTTGGCAAATGAAACTGCGTATCTCAAGTCTCGCCGTATTGCTGGTACTGGTCGGTTGCGGGCAGGATCGCTACCAGGATCTTCAAGCATTCATGCACGACTCGGAAAAGGGCATGAGGCGAACCATCGAACCGCTTCCGCAGATGCGCCCGTACGAGCCCTTCGAATACAAAGGCTATGACCTTCCAGAACCGTTCCGCCCGCGCAAGCTCACGCCGAGCAAGAGCGAGGGAGGCGGTCTGCAGCCTGATTTAAATCGGCGGCGTGAGCCCCTCGAATCGTTCCCCCTGGAAAGTCTGAAAATGGTGGGGATGCTGGAGCAGAAGCAAGCAAGGTACGCGATCGTTCGAGCTGATAACACATTGTATCGCGTGCACAAAGGTAACTACATGGGGCAAAACTTCGGTCTGGTGATGGACATTACCGACACCGATGTGAAGCTAAAGGAAATCGTGCAGGACAGCGCCGGCGACTGGGCGGAGCGGGCAAGTACGCTCCAACTGATCGACGACACAACAGGCGACAAGAAAAGGTGAGTTCTATCATGCCAAGACCCGAGGAATCCAATTTTAAGCGCGCGCTGGTGGGCCCGCTCTCATTCGCGCTGCTTTTTGCGGCTGTCGCGCTGCTACGGCCTTATCCGGCGCAAGCACAGGCCAGTGCGGCCGCGCCAAATGGCGTGGAGAGCGTCAATGTCTCGGCCGCGCCGGGCGGCAAAGTCATTGTCAAGATCACGTTGAAGGAAGCCCTCACCAGCCCCCCCGCGGCCTTCACGGTCAACACGCCTCCCCGGCTCGCTTTGGATTTGCCGAATACAACCAACGATCTGGGCAAAAACGCCTTGGAGATTGGAGAAGGTGACCTGCGATCAATGAACGTGATCCAAGCGGGGAACCGCACGCGCTTGGTAATGAACTTATCCCGGCCCGTGCTCTACGACACAAAACTCGACGGCAAGGACCTTCTGGTCACACTCCAGGCGGCCCAGGGCTCCGCTGCTGCAACCGGTACCACGGCGAAATTCGCGGAAGGCAAATCCGGCGGCACACAGCATAGTCTGCGCGACATCGACTTTCGTCGCGGAGCCAACGGAGAAGGCAGGATCGTCGTCGATCTTTCGGACAACAATACCGGTATCGACATCCGTCGCCAGGGCAAGCTAGTGATTGTCGACTTCCTGAATACCGCATTGCCCAGCAATCTGGAGCGCCGGTTGGACGTCGCCGATTTCGGCACCCCGGTCCGCCTGATAGACACCACATCGCGCGAGGGCAATGTGCGCATCAGCATCGAACCCCAGGGCTTGTGGGAACACTCGGCCTATCAGACTGATACGCAATTCATTCTGGAAGTGAAACCCATTAAAGAGGACCCGAACAAACTCGTGCAGGGCTCCCAGCAGGGCTATAGCGGCGAGAAACTGTCGCTTAACTTCCAGAATGTGGAAATCCGCTCCGTGCTGCAGGTGATCGCGGACTTTACGGGCCTCAACATCATTACGAGCGATACGGTGCAGGGCAACCTCACCTTGAGGCTGAAGGATGTGCCTTGGGATCAGGCGCTTGACATCATCTTGAAGAGCAAGAATCTGGATAAACGCAAGAACGGCAACGTGGTTCTCATCGCACCGAAGGACGAGCTCGCGGCGCGCGAGAAGCTTGAATTCGAGTCAAAGCAACAAATCACGGAACTCGAGCCGCTGATCACCGAATCGTTCA
>JGI12635J15846_10006186_pt1 | contig 10281 bp, 9 predicted proteins | sample BlaSpr_A8_OM2_M2_FD_15846 | JGI IMG/M metagenome (IMG submission 15846)
AGTAGACGCGCTCAGAGGAATATTGCGATCCTTCTGCGCCTCGCTCACCATTTCGTAGAAATAGACTAGAAACGGAACCTGCTCGCCCTTGTAGTCAAGAGTTTCCTTCACCCAATCGATGGCCGGACCTCCCAAGGGAACAAGTTTGAGCCGTTTAAGGTAGGCGTAGATGAATCGATTGCCAGAACCTGATACATCTGCTCCCACAGGCATCGTGGATTTCATAAGCGATGAGGTTGTGTACCCCACGATTGACCCGTGCGGCTTAATGCAAAACAACGATTTGTTTTCGCCTTGATCCGTTACACCTGACACGGCGTTCTCCAGTTTCTTGCCGTCCCACATGTTGCGTAACAATTCGTCGGCGCGAGTCTTCGGGTCTGACATCAGTTTCAGGATGTTGGATAGTTCGCCCTCGCGTATGCACAATCGCTTATCATCGATGCCAGCCTTGAAGATGTCCTTATAGAGGCCCGTCTTCTTATCCAATTTTTTGAAAGTTATATCGTCCCGAATTTGGTAAATGATTCCTTGCGGACTGCCAAACCCTCCAATGTTGCGGCGGTGCATCCAATCCGAGGAGATCAGCGTTAGGAAATCGTCTACTTCATCGCCTCCTGTTCCTTTCCGCGCCGTGGATGAATCACCCACACAGGCCAGAAACTCGTTGAGAAAGTGTTCAGTCTTATTGACGTTGAAGTAGGCGTGACGCCCGAACATATTCCCAAACGACACAAGTAGGTTGAGATAGATCGATGCAACGTGTGACTCGTTATACCTGGCCATTCGTTTTGCAACTTCGCCCACCGGCCCATAGAGAATACCTTCGTCAAAACTAGGTCCTGCCCCTTCATGCAATTTGTAAACGGGGTATTCCGCGTTTTTCTGTTCTTCGAGTTCCGCTTCCGTCATGTTATAGGTAGATTGCTCCTCTTTCTCATCGTCGGCGTCCACGGAAACGGGTGGCACATTTTCCCCGCACGAATACACGGTTCCCCCGCTAATTACCTGTCCTGGTTTTTCATCACCAAACCGTTGATGATGCCCCACGGTGTTTTTCCACAACTCCCGAATATCCGACCAGCCACGGTGAGGACCTCCGCTACCGTTACAGTGGCCGTGAAAACAATTGAACTGCGGACGCCCATCGGCCAAGAGCATAATTAGCGCGTCTTTGGTGCCTGTGGTATGAACCGCAGCCCACGGGCATTCCACCACCCATTTAAATCCGCCGTTATAGTCGTCTCGGTCGCCCAATTCGAATTTGGCTTCTGCGGCATTCTGTTCAATTCGGTCAGCAATACTCAAAAGCGTGGTAGACGTAGGGGAATCAATTTTTTTGGTTTCAGTTGTATTAATCCTAATATTGAACTGAGGTTTCGAATAGCATTCCTCACCCAAGCGCGATGAGATCAAATTGCAGAGTGGCTTATCTGAATATTTCAGATTTTGAAAGCCAGGAAGGCGAAGCACCCTGTGAAGGTCGATTGCGGCCATGTCACCGCCCAACATTGAGGCCAGCACAGGCAGTGTGGCCTTGGCCTCGTCCCAGCTAAATCCGTCAACGGCCCATGCGACGTGATAATTGCCCGGACTCGACTCTAAAATAGAATGCGGCTCGGGGACGATCCCGGCCTGAACAGCGTCCCGAATTAATTGCAGAGCGTTTGCGCCCTGTCCTTTGGTCTTGTCCACGTCGAGGAACAAATTACGAATCGTTTTGATAAGTCCCTCGGTACGAGTCGTAGTCCCCTCAGGAAAGGGATTCATTGACACATAAATGTTCCAACCGTCAGCCTGGAAAGCCTCAAGGGAAGTGATGAATTCGGAAGTAATCGCTTTCTTCATCGAAACCAGAGGAAGTAGTTTTACTTCTTTCTTCTTCTCTCCTTTCGGTGTGATATAAGTTCGCGTGGAATGGATTAATTGAAAGAAAATAAAATCGTCCTCATCAAACAATCCCTCCAAATACGCAATGGCTGGATGAATGGGCTGATAGGCCACAGCGGATGCCCCTGTAGTGTTTTGCGAAATCACGATTGCACCTCCGAAACAGGAAGCACAATCTCCACGTTTAATGCCGTGGGGCATGGTCCTTGCGGAATGGGGCTCACATCGAACATTACCTGCGCCCCCACAACTGGTGTTTCAGATTTGAAATTGGTGATGTGAAAGAAAATCTTTTTGAAAGTTTTTCCTTCGCCTTGTGAAATGAATCCAAAACCTTTTGCAGACAGAAATCCGCAAATTACTCCTCGCTGCCTTTCCATATGGTTCTCCCCAAAGTTTTATTTTGTATCGTGGTGCGGACTACTTAAGGGCGAGAATCCTGGAGGCGTTACAGCGAGGCCTATTCTTTGGATATTTTTGCCCACTACTTGAAGCCACATCAATTTGAAACTGAAATCAGTGTTTCTCGCGCTTGAATTATTTTCCGGGCTTGAGCAGAATCTCCGCCCAAATCGGGGTGATGCCTTTTCATCATCCGCCTGAATGCGCTTTGAATGTCAGGCTCACTCGGGTTCAACGGTAGTTCTAAGGTTTGACATGCAATGGCCCGACTTACTTCGGCAATGGTCTTTTGCGGTGGCAACCAAAAAGGCTCGCCTGTGACTAATTCGAATGCGGCTTCTTGGGCTTCACTTTGCAATGTGTATTTCGGCGAAAACTGGCCATTGTAGACCGCGCCGTAAACACCGTTTTTGCAAAAGACTGTTACTACGTGATCGCCTACTTTTCTGCATACGTTCTGAGGATTATTTTTGGAGGGGAACCAACCCCACATCCAGGACTCTCTGTTTGCAAATACCATGAGCAAAATCTCAACTTTCGGCTAATCGTCAAATTTCTCCTCCTTTACTAGGATTGGCCTATGAAAGAGATTGCTATCGAGTATTGCGTATTGTTTTGTCAGCTCCACTTCCTACCAAATATCTATTCAAGCATCCCGGCTCCTCCTATTTTTAATCCAATTCATTCACGGCTGAGACCAGTTCCCGATTCTCAGCTTCCAAGGCTCTGATATGCCTTCGCAACTCATCGATTGTGCCGTTCAAGAGTACTTTCTCTCTTGTGAGGCCATTCAAAAATTCCTGTGAAACAGAAATCATTACTTGTTCTTCCACCGTCGTTTTCCTCGGCCCTAGCCGTCTTTTATTCTCCTCTAGAACAGAATTAGGCTGCCCGAAAGAGTTCCAAATGTGAATCCACTGCATACCACTATTGTCTTCCAAGAATAATTACGCCAAAGATTGAATGTATTGGTACACCCTATCGGCCACCGCGTCCTCACCGTGCAACATTTGCAGTTCGTCAATCTGGGCCTGAGTGAGGGTTAAAAGTCTCTCTCCCGAAAACTCTGCGGGCAAAACTGGGTACTGATTTTCTTGTTCAAACATGATTTTTCTCCTTTCGAATAGTGAAAGCATTAAATTGCAAACGCAGGTGAGGGTGAATCGGGAACCTTTGCCTCAACAGACTTCACATTTTCGTCCCAGACGGAGACCAACTCCCGATCATCCGCGTCTTGAGGCGTGTGCTCTTCGACCGGGATATTGTCCAAACTGATAGGGTCGCCGTTGAGGTTAGTCACGAGGGCATCGGACCACCCAAGGTTGCGAATGCGCAGAGCTACTTCGCAGGCCACTCGATAGCTCATCCTCAAACCATAGGACATGAATAAGGTCCCATGCATCCGCCGATCATTAGGAATCCGGGCGATGTAGAAATACTTGCCGGACAACCGAACTAAAAAGTCTTTATCGATACTTCGTGCCATATTGTTACTGCTCCTTAGTTGTGACTTACGGGATTCCGGGCTCGCGCTCATCCCGAAAACCCCTTACAAAATGGGCTCGGGATGTGGCTAAGAGAGTCTCTGTACCCCCTCACTTATGCGATAACGGCTCCCGAGGTGTTACAAAACTGACTTAAGTGTTTTCATATCAGGGTATTAGCGTCCGAACTCTCATTGCCGAGGCCAACTTACTGGTTGTCGTCTTCGTTGCCGTCAATGCGGAATCCTCGGCTTGATAGGTCGCTATGCCAACCCACGTGTGTTCGCGGCCCGACATGTCGGATTGATTCGTCCAAAACCTCGCCAAGTTCGCCTCGCTCATACCCCCGTTCCGCGTTATTTTGAGCCGTATTATCAGGTACTGAGCCCAAGTCTTCCTGGAAGTCCTTTTCATAATTGCGTGTGCCTCTGTTCTCAAAGCACCCATAAAACTTGGGAGGCGGTACAGGACAACCATCAGTTACCCATTCTTTACGTGCTTCAAGGTTGGGCCAACCTCGGACTAATTCCTTCTGAAAGGCGAGGTTGATGACTTTGTTCTCAAACTTTGAGTAGATAAAATCCCATGCAATTTTGTTGGAGGGTGTGGTGCGATATCTGTCGGGTTCCGCCGGGTCTGTCGCTTCTCGCAGCGGAGGGTTGAGAGCCCCGTCGATATAGCTTCGAATTTCGGTGGGTCGAAAATTTAATTGAGATCCATTCGGGCAAGGGGGAATCGAAATGTCGTAGGCAACACGACCCGTTCCGGGCTTATCTACTTGTTGTAACTTATTATATTTCTCGACCTCTTCTTTAAACTTTTTGATTTTTCGATATTGGCGTGTCCGGGCAGAGGCCAACTCCTCAGGGTCTAAGCCTCCGTGTTTGTCATTCCATTTTACGGTAAGCATTTTTAGCTCTTGACCCTTCGCGTCCTTTAGTGACTGGACCAATTCGGGGGGTGGGGGAATCTTGCGCCAGTGCTTCTCGGCGGGAAGGGCTTCGATATGAATTACTAGGGGTTCAGCCTCACGAACGATTTCCGTGCCCACATGAGTTACGGAAAAATCTGAGGCACGTTTGTCGGGAGGAAGAATACTCGGGGGCAGCTTATGCTCGGACCGATGAAGGGCTTCGTCGGGCGTAACAAACACGTGACGGGGTTTAGTTTTGTTTTCTTCATAATTAGAATATATGAATTGCGGAATCATCAGGAACATAGCGATATTCTCGGGGGACATTCCGTCCAAATGTGCAGCCCAGTGGATACAAGCCCCGCCCTCTGATAGCTGAATAATTTTTCCGCGCGGCAAGGGACGGAAGAATTTTCGTAAGGCTTCGGTAGGTTGAGGAGGTGGGTCCAATGGTACTTCGACGGCCAAATAGTTTCGAGCCGCCTGCAAATCTCCCTCGGATGGCTGGGGCACGACCACATTAGCCGGACCGCGACCATCAGGTACAATATCCGCCCAAGGTGAGCCAGCAAGTCTTCGTGGCTTATCCATTGTCCACTCCCGATTCTACGGACACCTTAAAAGAATCGCCCATGGCCAATAGCTTCCTGACTTCGGCAACTCGCCGAAAATTAATCGGGATCGGATTAGCTCGCTCCTGCAATTTTTCGAGATCGTTAGCCAGTTTCAGCAAGGTCAACGACTTTTGATTTGAGACCTGGGTGCCGGCAAGAATCCCGCGCGTTGCGGTGTTCGAATAGCCCGCGAGCGCAGCGACGACATCCAAATTGACTCCAAGATTTGAAAACTTCACGGCGGCTTGCGACGCCGGATCAAGACTTCCTAACATTGCGGTTTAAACTCCTTTTTTGAATTAAGGCAAAAAATTTTGGTCCTAACCGATTCGAAACTTGAAAACCGACAAAATCGCCTAAAAACCGGTTTTATTTCTTCTAACTCAAAACATCGAAACGACTTACGACGCAAAAATGCAATTTCGATTTTGGATGGCGGGGATTCGAGGAAAATTTCTACAATCCTCTCCATTGAAAGCAAAAAAGACTGCCCGTCCTCGCACCTCGTTTTCGCTGTAAGACCTCAAAGCTATTGGAAATACCCACAGACACGCCAAGGCACCTCACATTTGCAAGAATTTGCGACTAACATAATTTACCAACTCGTAATAGACTGAAGTGATTCGGTTTACCTATTCAAATTATTTTCGGTTAACGCAATTTTGACCGATTCGCTATTTCTTCGCCTTTTCTGCTCGTTCGAAGTCCCTGTACAGATTGTGTTTTTAGGATGTTGCCATCAACGGCGCTATGAACCCCGTGGACGAATTCTCGCGCGATCCCGCCACTTCATGTATCCGTCGCTCTTTTGCGCGGTGCTACAAGGCGGGAATTGACGAAAGGTAACTACTCGGGTTCTTACCGTATAGCTAAAATAGGCTTGAAAGCGGATATGAGAACTTGCCTGCCATATGGTCTTACTTTCTCTTTGTCGTCTTGATCTTTAGAACGATATGACCCGAGGTACCTTCTTTTTCAATGCTATCTACGTCCAGCCCAAGGCCGTCGTCATCCATCTCAAATACTCCGATGTAAGCTAAGTCTTCGATTAATGGATAAAGGTCCTGGGCGACTTTACCTGCCTGTTCAATGACGATTTCCATTTCGTTGCCGTCACCTTGATCGGGAGTTCTGTCGTACTGCTTTCGCAAAGTACTCAACCGGCCCGCGAGACTCAACAAACTCTCTGCCATATTCCTCCTTCCCAGATTTTGTATTTAATACTTTAAGCTAGTGTATCATGGTAAATCACATTTGTCAGGCACAATCGTACAGCGTGTGTCAAGAGAATTCATAATTAATGTAAAAATAATTTGGGCCGTTGATATTAGGGGACTTAAGCGGCCAACTTGCCGTTGACAAATGGCTATAACCAGTGTTAACTAGTTAAAGTGACCAAGAAACCTAAACCCGGACGACCTACCCCAGACGCGGATCTAAGCAAATCGAACAAGTTCTCGCCTATCTTGCCGCAAGAACTGGCTGACCGCTTACGGAAATACAAAGCAGGAACAGGCGTCAATATCAATAGAGTCTTCGAATTCGCGATTAAGGCGTATTTGGATCAGAAAGAGAAGGAGGCAGGAAAATGAAAACCACTATAACTGTGCTAGTCGTGCTCATTGGCCTCGGCTACCAATTCGAGCTAGCTCCAAAACTTCATCAGGGCGACCAAAGAAGGGAACTCGCGAACAAATGGAATATGGTGAATGAATCCGAGGGCGACGCGAGCGGAGTGTTTTATTCCACCACGGATTTACTTGATTCTACGCTTATCGTTCACCTCGCTCCCCATGCCGCCCCATTGATCAAGATGAGTTCCTAGACGAATTGGAATCGGGCGACGCCGCGAGTGGGGAACTGAGGAACTTGGGATTTGCAAGAATAAGGTGCGGGGACAGAACTATTACACTTCACGAAGGCTCAGCGCGACCTGCGATAGGTTCAAGAGCGCTCGATATCCAGCCGGAAGGATAGACTTCGTTCCGGTAGTCATTTCCTGCCGCGAAAAACTCCTCCAGGACCGCATCAGGGGTCATCCCGGAATTAATTGTAGCGAGCAATGCCTGCTCGGCTGCTCTAAAACGAATAGTTTTTGCGTCGTGGTTCAACTCTTGCATGGCCGATTCTAAGGGCATCGAAGTTGTTGAACTGTTGCAAAGAAATGAAATTAAGACAAAGCCTTTTTTGCTTGGCGCTTTTCTCGCCACGGCGAGAAGAACCTGTGAGTCATGCGGCACCCGAAAAGGCTAGTCAAAAGGCAGAACGTCGCTGAAGGGTGCGCCACCCACCCAAGGACCATCGGGGGTACATCGACACGGTTATTCCCACGACGGTGACGTGCTGAACGCGATTGTCTTCCCGAACTGCATCGAACCCATCACATTCGCCTGCTTATTGAAGATGTAGAAACGGACCTGGGTGAGCTGCGCTTTGTCGAGAATTCCTTCGATATTGCCGTAGTCCAAAAATGTCGAATGATTGTCCAAAAGGACGATAATCTTGACGCCTTTGCCCTTGTGCTCCGCGAGAAGCTCTAGTGCGCGGAGAAGGTCCTGTCCGGGAGGGCGACCGTCAATTTGATAGACCATCTTTCCTGCTTTTGCTTCAGCCAGTAAGACAACCGGCTTATCAGGCAAAGCAGCTTGGGCGAGCGCATTTTCCAAGCCTCCGGGTAAAACTGCAAAGACGAATGTGAGGAGGAAAATAATCACTTTGAAAAGAGTTGCCATTACTGATCTCCTTCAAATCTGCGATAGACCACGGTGCGGTTAGGGGTCGAATTGAACTTGTCGTCGGGACCTACTACATCAGCGTGCGCGGCCATTGCGTGAACAGTGCCATTCGAATCCACGGATGTAACGATTCCCGAGTGCCCCGAATACGCCGTACCACCACCCGGGATCGCGTACGCCGCTGTATCGCCTCGTTCTGGACTGGTGACGACGCTCCAATGAGCGATCTTCAAGTTTGGATTCGCTAGTTCCCCCGCAGTTGCAGGGCGCATCTTACCATCCGACCCTTTAACGAGCGGCGGTTTGCCAGTTCCCGCTTTCGCCATGTCGTGAACGAACTTGTTGCACTTGTTGGTGTTGCAAGCAAAATTGTCCTTCTTGGCGGAGAACGCGTAGTCCTTATGTTTATTGCTTGCTTCAGCATTTGATGCAGTTGCCTCTCTCGCCTGCGCATCTGCAGGTTGATCCGACTGATTCTGGGCGGTTCCGGGGTTTGATTGCGGATTACACGACCCGAGGGCCGAATCCGTACAATAGCCCGCAGCGGCTTGTGCGATTTGCTGCTCATGGCCGTCGAGGTCGGCGAAGGATTCTGGGTTGTCGCTGACGATCGCGTAGAGGTTTAGGGTTTGGGGATTGGTGAGGTTGGCGTAGGGGACGGGAGAGGGAGTGGAAGACCAGTCGGCGGAGAGGAAGCGGCCGTAGGCGGAGGCGTAGGAGCGGGCACCGAAATCGTCGTTGTTGGTTTCGGGGTCGCGTTCCTTGCCCATGAATTTGTAATTCTGGGCGCAGGTGTTGGTGAAATCGTGTTCGCCGCCGAAGGGGTAGAAGTCGGCGTCGAAGCAGAGCGCGGCGGAGTTCGAGCCGGAAGCGACTTCGGCCATACCGCGGGCGCTGCCGACCTGGTCGGAGAAGTAGTAGAAGACGTTGGATTGGTAGTCGCGGCGGGCGGCGCGCTTACCGTCGAAGTAAATGTATTCGCTGAAGGTGGCGTTGGTGGTGCTGCCGGTGGCATCGGTTTCGTCGAGAATTTCGCTGCCGGCTCCGTACCAGTAGATCTTGCCGTTGGATTTCTGGACGCGGTCGCCGTCACCGTCGTAGGTGTAGTTCACGCCGCCGCCGGTCTTCATTTCGGATTCGGCGTTCCAGGCGTAGGTGGAGGTGACATCGGCAGTCTCGTTGCCGGCGGCGTCGAAAGTAAAAGGTGCGGTGGAAACTTGGTTGTTGGTGTTGACGCTGATGGTTAGCGGTGGGGCGGAGCCAGTGGCTACAGCGGTAGTGAGGTTGGCCCACTGATCGTAGGTGAAAGCCTGTGACCAGCAATTGGAGCCGCACGATGCTTGGGATTGGGCGGCGACGATACGATTGACTTGGTCGTAGGTGAAGTTCTGCGAACGGGTGGTGTCACGATTGTTGGTGACACCCACGATGTTGCCGTTATCTCCGGAACCCAGATTAAAATTGTATTTGAGATCGAGGACCGACGCGGCGGTAGCGGTGGCGGTGCAAGCCGTGTTGACGGGCAAGCTGGAAGTGCCGGTGTTGGCGTAAGACCAGCAGGGCTGCAAGCGGTTGTTGTAAATGGTGGTGTAGTTGGAGAGAGCGCCGGCGCTGTAGATGGCGATGGCCCCGGTGGGCGCGTAGAAGCCGTCCGAAACGTAAGGGATGCCGTTGGCGTTGTCCGCTGCGGCAGTCAGCTGGGAGGCGGCGTTAACGGTGTAAGTGATGAGGCGTCCGCTGGGATAGGTCTGAGTCGCGAGCGTGCCGTCGAGATTGTATGTGTAGCTGGTGGTTTTGGTGATGCTGTTGATGGTGCGCTGCTCGCCCGATTCCCTGCCCATCTTGTCGTAGCACCAAGTCTCGGTGCCTGCGGCATCGGTCATGCCGGTGCGACGACCGATGTTGTAGCAGGACGAGACCACGGAGTCGTAAGTGTACGAGACGGTGGGATCACCGTTGGAATAGGTCCGCGAGGTCATGCGATTGAGCGCATCCCAGGCGTAGGTGATGGTGATGCTGCGGCCGTCTTTTTTGGTGAGGACGTTGCTGTCGGCGTCGTAGGTGTAGAGGACGGGATTCGTTCCGGTTTCCGGGTTTATGGAACTGGTGAGGCGTTTGAGCGAGTCGAAGACAAAGGTGCGATTGCGCGAGCCGCCTTGAACGACTGAGGTTAAATCGCCGAGCACATCGTAAGCGTAGGTCGTGACCCAAATCGGCTCGCCAGTTCCGGGGCAGCCGTTGGA
>JGI12635J15846_10006188_pt1 | contig 10277 bp, 12 predicted proteins | sample BlaSpr_A8_OM2_M2_FD_15846 | JGI IMG/M metagenome (IMG submission 15846)
GGGAACCGGATACTTGTATTGATCTGCCCCTTGGTAATAGACGTACAGGCAAAAATAAACGTCCAGCCAGCCATCGCGGTCATAGTCGGCGGCAGCTGCACCCGTAAAGGTTCCCTGCGGAACATTGTTGAACTGAAACGCATTGGGCTTCTGGCGGAACTTTCCGCCCCCCTCATTCAAGAACAAGAGTGGACCGTTTGCGCGCACCACGACTACATCTTGTCGTCCATCATTATCGAAGTCAGCAAAGACTGCGCAGGCTGTATTTTCGAGGACGCCCAGGCCCGACGCTGCGGTGATGTCTTCGAAGGTTCCATCGCCACGATTTCGATAAAGCCGATTGGGAAGCCCGTCGGGCTGGCAGACGTAGAGATCGTCGAATCCGTCGTTATCGACATCGGCGACTGAGACTCCATGGTGTCCGTAAACGTTGATGCCGCAGGCACCGTCAAGGACGGTACGCCAGTAATCGACCCCATGGAGCATCTGAGCGGAATAAGAAGAATTGCTGCCAATAGCCGAAGAGGTGACGTCGACAAAAACTTGGGAAGCGGAACGGCTTCGGGTTTCGTCAATCACCCGCCAACTCTGGAGCCGAAATTCACCCGGCGTGGAAGAAGAGGAAATCCATTCGAGATCCCAGTGTCCTACGCGCTGCTCGCGGTGGAAACCAACACCGGCTCCCACGAGTTCGTATCGCACGCGAGTCTGCAGGCGCTCTGGAGACTGGGGAGCAGCAACTGCGCTTGCTTCAATTCTCGTTACCTGAAATTCCGCGGTCAGTATCTTCGAGAAAACACCTAAGGTAGATCGAAGCTCTTGAAGAAAAGCGCTGGGGCTAAGATTGGCTTCGGTGGCGAAAGTGTTCTGGTGGATTTCGAGTATCGATCCAGAACGCACGAGTCGCGAATCAACCGACCGCAGGGACGACCCGATGAAATCCGACGCGAGAACCTTTTCTACCGCATGAGTTTCCTGAGGAGATTGAAGAAGGCTCGAACTCCATTCCGCCAAAATTGCCGCGATATTGTCGTGGTACTTTTCGGTGACGAAATCGTCCAAACCGGCTTGCGCCTTGAGCAGCACGACATCAAGCGGCGTTTGAGAGCGATAGCGAGGATGGAGATAGAATTCTTCGGCAAACGAAGGTGCGGGAGAAGAGTTGAGAGCGAACTGGAGAGGAAAGACAATACCACGCAGGCCGGGAGGGATGAGCGCTGTGGAAGCACCTTGGCAGCAGCGCACAAGAAAGTTACGGCGACCGGGGTCTTCGATGGGAGGATGGAGAGGCTGACGGGTCTTCCCTGCTCGACTCAGAACGATCCCCCGGCTGATTACGTCAGGATCGAAATCTAGCAAAGACGCATACCAGCGTCAAGGCTTGCAGGCGGCCTGGCAGATGAGAAATTTCGCACATGAAAAGCCGTTTGCGGAATACAAAGCAAGCGTTCCCGCTGCGGGAGTAGCGGTTTCGCGGGCATCATCATTCTGCTTGACCCTATCTTTCACAAGCGACTAGCGTTTCAGAGTGATGAGCAGAGAACCGAGGGTGGCAGGACGGGAGGACCTCAAGACGGCCCATGTAAGCTCAGAATTCTCCGTTCCATTGGCCACAGTGTTCATACTGGCTGAGAACCGGCTATTGCGCGAAGCTTTGCTGCGTATTTTGTCGAGCAAGAACGACATTCAGGTCGTGGGAGCGGCTGCGTCCGGCTCAAGCATTCTCGAACAGATTGTGTCGAGCAATGCGAATGTACTTGTAAGCGACTCGATAGCTCCGGTGGTGGCGGAGCAAGGGATGTTGAAGGAACTCCGGCGCAGGAACCCTGCGATCAGGGTCGTAATGGTTGGCATGGAACAGGACGAAGCGGCATTTCTTCGCGTGGTGCGAGCGGGCGTTTTAGGCTATGTGCTGAAAGACGCATCCGCCGTTGAAATTGCAAGAACCATCCGAGCGGTTGCCGCAGGCGAAGCGGTTTGCCCGGGTCCTCTCTCAGTTTCGTTATTTCAGTGGGTAGCGAGCAACGGACATACGACTCTCGACGGGCAGCTTAAAGAGAGCCTCGGCCTAACTCTGAGAGAGAAGCAACTGATAGGTCTCATCCAAAATGGACTGACAAACAAGGAAATGGCCGGCCAACTGCACCTTCCAGAACAAACGGTGAAAAACCACGTGCATCGCATACTGCGGAAGGTGGGGGCAACGAACCGGCTATCGATCGCGGCCATTTGCCGCGACGATAGACCCAACATCTAGCGGTTGCACTCGCCATCAAAGCCCAAACGCTCGTGTATCGACATCTCGCCCAAACTTCCTCTTAGAACTTAGCCCTTCTATAGGCGGAGCGCTCAAGGGAGACGCTCAATTACAATGCTTGCCTACAATGGAAAGCAACCGCGAATCTGGAGTTCGGGCTGAAACTCGGGCTGAACAGGGAATGGCACATGGACTGACACTGTTGACCATGCGTCGCAACGGGGAATTCCGCCTTGGAGTGAAGACCGACAAAGGCATTCTGGACGTGCCAGAGACTGCGCGAGCCTTGGGGATGCAGGCTCCAGCCACAGCAGATGACCTGCTTCAGAATGAAGATGGCCGCAGCTTGAATACGCTGGTGGACGCGGCTCTGCGATCGAGCGGAACGCGGGCTACATTTGTTGACGAAGCCGGCATTGAATATGGCCCGGTCGTTACCCGTCCGGAAAAAATTGTCTGCGTCGGCCTGAATTACCGCCGGCACTCCAAAGAAATCAATTTGCCAATTCCACAATATCCAGTTCTGTTCAGCAAGTTCAATAATGCGCTCAGTGGCCACAACGGAGTGATCAAATTACCGGTCGAAGTTGCGGCGAAATTTGATTATGAAACTGAATTGGTGGTGGTGATGGGCAAGAAAGCCAAAAAAGTTAGCGAGGCGGATGCACTCTCCTACGTTGCGGGCTACTGCACCGGCAATGACTTCAGCGCGAGGGATCTGCAGCTCGAGCGAGGCGGCCAATGGATGATTGGCAAGACACCGGATCAATTCGCTCCTCTGGGACCTTATCTGGTCACGGCAGACCAGATAAATCCTGACAAGCTGAGAATCGAGTGCCGGGTGAATGGCGAACTGCGGCAGAGCTCAAGCACGGATGATTTCATTTTCAATACCGCGCACGTGGTCAGCTACATTTCTCGCCACATGACTTTGAAACCGGGCGACATTATTTTCACGGGCACGCCAGAAGGAGTGATTCTAGGCTATCCGAAAGAGAAACAGGTGTGGCTGAAAGCGGGAGACAAAATCGCTTGCAGAGTGGAGAAACTCGGGGAGCTGAGGTTTGAGTTGGTTTGAGCTATTTATGAAACGCCGCTGGATCGCGCGAGGTTTTGCTGTAAGGTCTTGCGATTAAGTTCGTTTTCCCATCGAGCTATCACCAGCGTGGCTACGCCATTTCCGATCATATTGAACAAACCGCGGAACATGCTCATGAAGCGGTCAATGCCCAGAATCATTAGCGTGACTAAAACTTGAACTGAATATCAAGCTGCATGCGCCGTGGAGACAAGGCCGCAGCGGGTTTGCCGAACAAGGGGGAAGTTATTGTTCCAACATATGTCGCATAGTTCGGATGGTTGAGAACATTGAACGAATTTAGCGCAACGGAGAGGACCTTTGCCTCCTTCTTGTTTTTCGACAGCTGAAAGTCGTGAGCCACGTTCAGATCGAGATTGACGAAGCCCGGACCAGCCATGGTATTACGTGCCACTCCGGCAGGACGATCGTTGATGATGCCATCGTGATTGTTGTCGGCTCCAGTTGTAACATCCACGGGCTTGCCCGAGTAGAGCGAGAGCGCGACACCCAGATTGAAGAAGCGAGTAGGCGGACTGGAAGCCAGCAGATCAAATTTATGTAAGCGGTCGTTGTCTGAGCGTCCCCAGTCGGCGGAAGGACTGTAGCTGTTAGCGGGAAAGAACGTGATCCCGCTGGTGTTATTGTCGGTCCGGCTGAGCGTGTATTGAATCTGCCCGGAAAAATATTTACTGGGTTTGCCGCGAAAGGTAAGCTCCAGCGCGTTGCCCTTTAAATATCCGTCGGACTGAATCTGCCGAACCTGACCCAGGGCCGGGTCAGGGGGAATGGAGCTTCCTGCCAACGGAGCGTTGGCGTCGATAGAGCGGAACATGTCGATGCCCCGGTTGCCGATATAGACCGCGCTGGCGGTGCTTTTCGCTGTGACTTGCCGCTCTACCCCGATGCTGTATTGAAGGGTATATGGAATGCGAGCGTGCGGGTCAAGCGTCACCAAACTGGTGGGCGTACTGGATAGCTCACTGGGAAGCACCGGGTACTGGGGCGATTCGACAATAAACCGCAGTAGATTCACGCCGTTGAAGTGGAGGAGATCGCTGATGGGACTGGGGCCCGTGCGATCGTAAAAGATTCCAGCGCCGCCACGAATAACAGTCTTGCTACTGAATGCTGGCGCATAGGCAAAACTGACGCGGGGCGCGAAATTGTTGGGGTCATCGTGGAAGTAATTCTGCCAGTAATAGCGCATCCCCAGATAAACCGAGAAATTTGGTTTCAGCCGGATATTGTCCTCGACAAATCCGCTGATAACTTTTTCCAGAAAGACTACGTGACCTTGTCCGGTTTGCAGCAGGAACGTTGTGGGCAGCGAAGAGGTGAGATCCGCACTGCTGGCAAATGTATACGTCCCTTGGCGATTGGTGAAATCATCGAAGCCGCGCCGGCTGATGTCGGGGATGTCGATACCGAAGCTGAGTTGGTGCTTTCCGTTGGCATAGGTGGCGAAGTCGGTGCCATCGAAGTGGTATTCGGTTCGCCGGGAATCGGCTTGGGCGCCACCCGCCGTAAACAGTCCGGAAACCGCAATTTGAGGACTGGCCGTGACGCTGGTCGCGGGCGAGTCGTAGTGACCGACAAGAAATCTCAATTGATTCAGCCAGTGGGAAGAAAATTGGTGAAGATCGCTGACGTTGATTTCATGTTCGAGAAACCGCGTGTTGACACCAGCAGTGGGAAGAATGGTTCCGCCTACATTCTGATTCTCGACCGAGCGATGTTCGTAAGAGTAGCCGATCCAAAACTGATCGCTGTTGGCGAAATCGTGGAAGAAACGTCCCGATCCGAAGAAATGATGCGTGGGATTGGCCACGGTTTGTGCGATGTTCCCGAACCCCAGAGCTTCGGCGGCGGCAAGCGCAGTGGGATCGACGACCGCTTGCTGGTCTTGAATATCTTCGTCGAGCGCAAGGAGGAAGCTGGAGTGCTTGCTGTGACCAACGGGGCCAACGATTGAGCCTTCATAGTATTGCCGTCTCTCAGGAGGCTTGACCGCCGCGAACGCGTTGCTGGCATCAAAGATTGAATCGCGAAACAGGAAATTCAGCGAGCCATGGTAGGCCGATGACGCGCCTTTGGTGACGATCTCGAGGCGAGCCCGCCCCGGACGCGAGAATCGGGCGGAGTACGGGTTGTTATTGATTTTTACCTCCTGGACGGCGGAGGGAGTGACTCCCGGTCCGTTGGCCTCGATGCCGTTTACCACAAGCGTGACGCCGTTCGTGCCCGTCGCGTTATCGTCGAGAAATCGGGACATCGTGGTGATGTAGTCCTGGTCAAAAACAGGAACACGATCGAGCGCATCGCGGTCGACCGTATTTGCGTTCTGGTTCTCAGAAACTTCTGTAGTAACCAGCGGAACTGAGCCACCAGAGGCTACTGTTACGGATTCGGTTTGCACGAGGATCTGCAACGTGACTTTAAGAACACTTGCGGGCTTGCCGCTTATGGTGGCGTTGACGCTGGCCTCGCGGAAGCCTTCAGCATCAAATTGCAGGATGTATTTTCCCCAGGCGACATTCTGGAAAGAGAAATAGCCGGTTTTATTGGTGCTAGTTTGAGCGATAGTCTTGGAATCGGAACCAAGCAATAGAACGCGGGCATTGGCAATCGCGGCTCCCGAGGGATCGACGAGCGTCCCCGAGACTGCGCCCGAAGAGGAGCTACCAGCCGCGTCGGGAAACTCTTCGACGAGACTGGGGATTTGGGCAAACACTCCAGGTGCGCAGCAGCCCTGCACCACCGCGAACAACAAGACTAGAAAAAGCCGACTTCGCATGTCGATATCGTCAAGAAGCAGCTGCCCTCGCCCGTTCACCAAGTTGACGGTCGCGAAGGCAGCTAGCAAATAGTTACCACGGCTTTATGAAAGGTCTCTGAAAGGCGTGGCGTCGAAAGGCATGTGCGAAACACGCAGGTTGCCAGGCTTGTGAAGCATCCGGCATAGGGCTGGGCAACCACCACCGTAGCAGATCATTGCCACCCAGGTTTTTCCCTTTCGTGCATGTTTGTTGCCTCGCTGGATAGACTCTTGGTTTCGCACCCGCGTCGTGGGGCACGTGCTCCTTTTGCGTCCTCCAGGCTCGCCAAAAGACGCAACTAGGACACAAAACTCAATGTTTGGAATCAGAAGCTTGCGGAAACCGCGAGGATCGAGTCAACCGAATCAACTAGATATGGTCGGGGAGAGAGGATTTGAACCTCCGACCCCCTGGTCCCGAACCAAGTAGGGCCGTAGCTAACCCATTGGCCTGGGCTAGCTTAGAAATTGGCTACGGCGTAAGTTGTACCCAGTGTACCCAGAGGAAGATTAGGCGCTGCTACAATCTCGGAAATGACTCCCCAACAACCGCCAGTCGATCTCCATCTTCCTAACGGCACGCACTTGACGCTATACAAGGATGTGACAATCACCCGGAACAAGAACAACGTAAAGGTTGTCGGGGATTATCTGATTGCCCTCGTGCCGGGGGAGCCGCGTGCGGTGTTGTACTTCTATCAGAAGTATGGAAAGCAGATAGTGGAGATGGTCTATGACAAGCTCCCGTACGACGATAAGCCAACTGACCCACCGGACGGCGCACAGCTTTGGACCTTGTGTAGCATCGACAATCCCGCAGACGTGAAGAAGTACACCAAGCTCTACGACGCGATCAAGAACCACCCTTAGTCAATGTTCAGCTTCTTGTGGAGCACGCGCATGCATTCAGTGAGAGCCATACGTTCCGGCTCGAGGTCATATTTCACCAATTTACCTGTTGTGTGATCTCCCTGCTCTTGGTTCTTCAGAATCTTCCGTCTCAACTCGCGCACTTCTTTCAGTTCGTTGAACTGAATCAGATCGTAGACGATGAAGTTGGAGCGATGATTCACGAACTCATAGTCCGGGTGCCCTTCGGAGGGAGTCATACCAACGGTGATCTCCCGATATCGTCCCTGCGGATTCTGCATACGAATGATGTAGGCGCTGTGGATGTTGTTGAGCGCAGGGTAGAATTTCACGCGCATATCCCGCCAGTGAAACCATCGGTTGAGGAACGCGCTTACACAGCCGCCCGCTAGTCCACCGCCAAGAAGCGATACAAGTGGGTGCCTACCATCTTATGGACCTCGCTGCCCATCTCTGGTTCCGTTCACTGGGAAACATCAACGAGGCTTACTACGCTTACAGGACCAGGTGCCTGGAGAGCCGGCGCCGCTACGAGCTGGTTGCCGCCGAGCCGGTCCGCGCTCTGTCACGGAGCGCAGGAGCCGGTGGAAAAAGCACATGACAGCTATTAAGTCATCGCCCGTTGAATGATTATTTTCTGAGGCCCTTCACCGGGTTACCATCCAGAAGCGGTGCGATGTTATAAAGGGAACTTGACAGCTTCTGAAGCCGTGATAGCGTTTTTGATAACGGTTGCCTTTTATTAAAAAAGGGCGACCTATGCTTCCCGACGTTCCCTCCACCGTAGATAGATGGTTTGACCTGGCCGAGCACCTGATGCTCCGCTCTGGTCTTCTTACCATCCTGGCGCTGGCTCTCTGTCGACTTATTCGCGGGGACTGGAGACGTTGATGATGCGCTTTCATCACTCGGCCCCTGGGCAACACTTTGACACAGGTATGGGCCCCAGAGAGAAGCATGCCTGAAAAATCAATTTGAATTTCTTGCTGGAAAGCTGGACGTAAAATCCGCGATGCAGGCACCGTCTACAATTTCGATAGCATTGATGTAGACAGAAAACCAGAAGTGCAGTCTAAAGGGCTGGAAAAGATGGTCGGGGAGAGAGGATTTGAACCTCCGACCCCCTGGTCCCGAATTCAGTAGAGTCAACAGCTAACTCATTGGTCTGGTATCGCTTACGAATTTGAATACAAACTCAGTTGCACCCATGTACCCAATGGCCCTTCTATCGCCGGCAATAAGGCTTTTGAGGACCAGCACAACGATTTGATTGTACCGGGATTACCTTGAGTCGCCTCACGACGGGGGTGCCCTTGAACTCCGGCAGCGGCTCTTGTTTTACTGCCTTACCAGCCGTCCTCTTTGCCCAATAACCTCGTCCGGGGTGGGGTATCCTCAGCTTGCGACAGGCCTTGCCCAGCGCGACATCCGAAATGCCGTATTTTCTCGCGAGCTTAACGATCGGCTGATTCCAGACTTCGTTGTACAACTCAACGCGGTTCCAAATCTTGGCGTTTAAGGGCTGGGAAGAACTGTCGTGCGTGGCTACATCACATTTAAAGGCCTTGTACCGGACGCTCGACTGCTCCCGTTGCCGTGAGCGTTGTTCCCCACTCACAAAAGACTGCCCCAACTCGCGGAGTTGGGAGTAGAGGCGTCCGAAGGCCGCACTTGTCATCCGGAGTTTTCGAGCGGCCTCTTCTTGAGTTTTCGTAACTGCGATCGCTTCTAACGCGGAAAGAATCCTCGGGCTTCCTCCGCGCACAAAATCGATAAATTCCCCGACGAACAATCTGTCTTGCATCTGTTTGTGGGAGCGCACGGCAGCCACTCGCAATTGCTCTGAGACAAGTTCACAAACCTCGTCATCGGTGGACGCCTCTTCGCCAATCTCAGACGATAACAGCCGCTTGGCACGGCACAGTGGACTCTTAATGCAAGCCGAGTGAATCGTTCGAAACTTGTTAGCGAGGCAGTGATTCACGTAATTCAGGAATCGAGCCAGATTCGCACCGTGGTGACGAAACGGATCGAAGGTCTGAATGACATCCTGCCTCCCAGCTTCTCGGTGCTTCGAGGTCGCAGGCAGAGAACTCATATGGGCACACAGATCTTGAGTCCAATCCTCGATGTCCTCTTTCGACGCTGACTTGTCCGCGTGCCTGCTCACCCATCGCCGAATGTGTTGAGGGAACCGCAGGTAAAATTCCTCGAAATCCTGAGGGACAACAAACCCATCGTGTCCGACGTAATGCCCGTCCACGAACATGACTGGATCGCCCGTGTCTTCTTGTCTTGAAGACGAGCAGTTCTGCGGCGCCACGGTAAGTTGCGCAGTTGTGTGTTCCATAGAAGGTATAGTGTGGCGGCTGAGGATTTCAGTTGTTTGTTTCTGATGCCCGAAGCATCCCCAGCGGCACGAACCTTATCTTTCTCTTTTTCTTGGTAATCACGGTTTCACCAGAAAAACCGACCCTGCGGGCAATTGGCTTGGTGTGCCGGACTTTGAACTTGCCAAAGCCGCCGAGCTTGAGCGAAAAGCCGTCAACACCAAGATTGTTCAGCAAGGTGTGCTCCAGAGCATCAACTACAGCTCCCACCGCGATTTCTGCTTCCTTTTTCGTCTCAAGGTTCAAAGACTGCTGAACCCTCGCCGAAAGCTCTGGATTTGTTTTTAAGGGACGACTTCTCAGTTGGTAGCGAACGATGCGGATCGGCGCTGGCGGACGAGAAGAGACTCGCTGGTCAGAAACAGAACGTTCCTCTGCAACCCTACGAACCGTTTCCCGCACTGTCTCGATCTGCTTCTCCAATCGGTACACGTCTTTATGGATATCGGCCAATTCATTACCCGCTCGCTCGATACTGCTCGGCACTGCTGTCATAGACTTGGTCTCCTGGAGGACATTGTGAGCTAGTCTGAACATCCCATGTGAGGTCGCTGTGCACAGAGTCCCGATTGAGCAGTTCTCCGCGGCGGATGAAGTGCAGTTGACCCGCGGATGGTAGGCTTTAAACGGAATTAGCAGCGCGATGATTCTTGCACCCTTCAAAAGCGAGCACCCGATGATTTTTCCCGCCACCGATGAGGAATTGCATGATTGGCTCCGATGGGCCGAAGAGAACAGCAGCAGCTTCCTCAAGACGACGGCTGAAGCCGCGCTGATTGCCGACCTAAAGCATTACAATCTGCTTCGGCCTGTCCTGCTCGAACTGAAGCGGGAGTGGCCGAAGAAGGCCTGAGAGACGCTATG
>JGI12635J15846_10006189_pt1 | contig 10277 bp, 8 predicted proteins | sample BlaSpr_A8_OM2_M2_FD_15846 | JGI IMG/M metagenome (IMG submission 15846)
CGAGAATCCCCGGCCTTCGCCGATCCTGGGGAAATCAACCACGATCAGCTTCAGCAGCGGCAGGTGCGGCGCCAGAGGTTCAACCTCATCCGTCGGGCCGATCAGGACGGCAGCGCCGCCAGCGACAGCGTGGCCCGCCCTCAGCAGCGCGATGAACTGCGCCGCCGGCGGCACCAGACGCGTGTTCGGACCGGCCTCTTCGCCGGCATAGCGCGCGTCGTCGGCGACCAGCTCACGCCGGCGAATGATTCGTCTCATACACCCGCTCCTGAAATGGTTCGATACCGATGCGGCGCACGGCATCGACAAAGCGTTCATCGTCCCCATGCCGCTCGCGCACATAGACTTCGAGCAGCCGGGCAATGGTGTCGGATACCTGCTCTTTCGGCACCGATGGGCCGATGACTTCGCCAAGCGCCGCCGGACCGGTCGACGAACCGCCGATGGTGATCTGATACCACTCCTTGCCGTGCTTATCGACGCCGAGAATCCCGATGTGGCCGATGTGATGATGGCCGCAAGCGTTCATACAGCCCGACATCTTGATCTCGATCGGGCCCAGGTCGTAGAGATAATCCAGATCGTCGAAGCGCGCGTGTATCTGCTTGGCCACGTCGATCGAGCCGGCATTGGCGAGACTGCAGAAATCCAGCCCGGGGCAGCAGATCATGTCGGTCAGCGTGCCGATATTGGCAGTGGCGAGTCCCAGGGCGTCGAGCTCGCGCCAGACTTCGGCTAGCGCCGATTGCGGCACGTCGGCGAGCACCAGATTCTGGTCGTGGGTCGCGCGCACCATGCCGAAACTGACGCGATCGGCCAGCTGCGCCAGCGCATCCATCTGCTCGGCGCTGATGTCGCCGGGGGCCTCGCCGTGCTTCTTCAGCGACACGAACACCACACGATAGCCCGGGATCTTGTGGTGGCGCGTGTTGTAGCGCAGCCACGCGTCATACGCCGGCGAGCCGGAACTGACGCTGCCGATCTCGGGCGTACTGTGTTCCAGCCTCTGGTACGGCGGCGGTGCGAAGAAGCCGCGCATGCGTTCGACTTCATGCTGTTCGAGACGCGGCGCGAATTCGCGACCGAGCTCGAACTCGTGCTCCACCTGGCGCGTGAATTCCTGCGCGCCCAGCGTGCGCAGCAAAATCTTGATGCGTGCCTTATGAATGTTGTCGCGGCGGCCGTAGCGGTTGTAGACGCGCAGGATCGCCTCGAGATAAGCCAGCAGATCGGCCTGCGGCAGGAAGCTGCGGATGAGCTTGCCCAGGATCGGCGTACGCCCGAGGCCGCCGCCGGCCAGGATCTCGAAGCCAATCTCGGCGTTCGGTCCGCGCTTGATGCGCACACCGACATCATGGATTTCGACCGCCGCGCGATCCGCCGGCGATGCGGTCACGGCGATCTTGAATTTACGCGGCAGATAGCTGAATTCCGGATGCAGCGCGGCCCACTGCCGAATGATCTCGCAATACGGCCGCGGATCGGTGATCTCATCGGGCGCCACGCCCGCCAGATGATCGGCGGTGATATTGCGGATACAGTTGCCGCTGGTCTGAATAGCGTGCATCTCGACACTGGCCAGGTCGGCGAGGATATCGGGCACGCGCTCGAGCGCGGGCCAGTTGTACTGGATGTTCTGGCGAGTGGTGAAATGGCCGTAGTTGCGATCGTAGGTGCGGGCGATGTGCGCCAGCATGCGCAGCTGCGTCGTGGACAGCAGACCGTANGGAATCGACACCCGCAGCATCGGCGCAAAGCGCTGGATATACAGCCCGTTACGCANCCGTAGCGGACGAAACTCGTCCTCGCTGAGCTCGCCGGCCAGAAAACGGCGGGTCTGATCGCGGAACTGGGCCACCCGTTCGTTGACCAGGGTCTGGTCTATTTGGTCGTATCGGTACACGCGCCTGCTCTGATTGGGCTAAAGCCCACTGTAATAGCGGCGCACGCCCGGATAAACCGGACGCCGGTTATGATCTTGGTGTGGATTTGTTATATCAACCGGTGGTCTGCAGGCCGCGGGCGATGCCACTCACGCTCGCCTGCAGCGCCTCGAACAGCTCGCGATTCTGCCGGCCGCTCGCGCGCCAGCGTTCCAGCAGATCAACCTGCATGAAGTGCATCGGATCGATATAGGGGTTACGCACCATGATTCCCCGCTGCAGCGTACGATCGGTGTCCAGCAGCGTCATGCACTCCTTGACTTCCAGCACCAGCGCGCAGCTACGCTCGTACTCCTCGCGCAGCTGCAGGCCATACGGGCGCAGTTCCGGCGGCGCCAGCCGGTCGTAATACCCCGCCACGCCCAGATCGGCGCGCGCCAGCATGGCCTCGATATCGTCGATCAGGCTGTGGAAAAACGGCCAGCCACGATAGCAGCGCCGCAGCAACCCGATGCCGCGCTCGCCCTTGGCGAATTCGAGTCCCGCGCCGGCGCCAAACCAGGCCGGCAGCATGTGTCGTGACTGCGACCAGGCAAGCACCCACAGCGCCGGCCGTATGGCTTCGACGCCGCCGCGCTCGCTGCGCTGCACCGGATAGGAACCGATCTGCATGCGCTCGATGACGTCGATCGGCGTCACCGCACGAAAAAAGTCGAGGAACTGCGGCTGCTGGTGGATCAGGCCGCGCCACACCTGCGCGCTGCGCGCCGCCACCAGGCCGACGCATTCGGCCAGCGTGGCGCTCTCGCGCACCGCGATGCCGCGCTTGACCGCCAATGTCGCCAGCGCCAGCGTGCTGAAGGCGCGCTCGAGCGTGCGCATCGCATTCGGCCGCAGCCCATAGTTCTGGCTGATGCTCTCGCCCTGCTCGGTGAAGTGCAGCACGCCATTGATCGACTCGGCGGGGGCCGCTCGCAGCAGCGCGTCGATGCGGCCGCCGCCGCGCGCAATGTTGCCGCCGCGGCTGTAAAGCAGTACGTGCTGTTTGTTCGCCTGCCGCAGTGCGTCGGTCAGATGGCGCTGCGCGCGATAAGCGGCCAGGCGCGAGGCCACCATGCCGCTCTCCTGGTTACTGTCGGAAAAGCCGATCAGCACCGTCTGCAGCCGGCCGCGGGCCTCGAGATGACGTTTGTAGACGCCATCCTCAAGCAGCTCACCGATGACCGCACCGCAACGCTCCAGCGTCTCGACGCGATCGAACTGCGGCGCCACGTCGAGCGCGACCGCGCCCTTGCTCTTGTCGTAGGCGCCGGCCCAGCGCGCCAGCACCAGCGGCGCCAGCACGTCGTCCGCCTGCGCCACACCGCTGACGATATACAGTCCGACGGCTTCATCGCCGTAGCGATGACGGCATTGCGTAATGGCGTCGAACACCGCCAGCGTGCGCTTGGCGAGTGCATCGAAGCTGCCGGTGGGACCGGTATCGCGCTCGAGGATCTCGATCAGGCGCGCGTGCCGCTCGGTTGCGCTGCGCCCGGTCCAATCCGGGTCGTCCATTCCCTGCCCCAGCACCGCGTGATGCACCGCCGTGTGCGCGCGCACATCCAGCGTCGCCAGGTGAAAGCCGAAGGTATCGATGCGATACAGCAGCCTTCGCACCTGGAAATAGCCGGCGTTCGCGCCGCGGTTGGCGAGCAGGCTTTGCGCGATCAGGGCAATATCGGCCCGAAACTGCGCCGGCTGCTGATAGCCGTTGGAGCGGCCATCGTAAGTGACGTGCAGGCGCTCTGCGATCTGCCCGAGCAGCACCCGATAGGGCATGCGGTCATGACGCGCTGGCGTGATCGACTGAGCGCCGGGCAGCAGCGTGCGGTACTCCTCGACGCGGCGCATCACCGCGCTGGAGATGCCGATGCGGCTCGCGCTCTGCGACAGCGTCTGCGACAGCTTCAGGCACTCGTCGTAGTAGGTGTTGATGATGACCTGCTGGGCGCGCGCCAGGGTGTCGCGGATGCTCTTGGCGTGCACGTCGGCCGAGGTCTCCGTGTCGCCTCCGACCCAGGTGCCGAAGCGCACGATGACCGGCAATTCGATGGTCTCGGGCANGGCGCCATAGAGCTTGCCCAGCGCCGCGGCGATTTCCTGGTAGAACGCNGGAATAATCGTATAGAGGATTTCGATCAGATAAAAAATTGCGTGCTCGCGTTCATCGGCTACGGTCAGGCGTTCGCGCGGNTGCTCCTCGGTCTGCCAATCNGNGCTGACCTCGGCCCGAATGCGCTCGAGCAGCGNGCGCTGCTCATTGGGCGCCAGGGTGACGTTGTCGCGAGCGAGCAGCAGCGCGGCCATGCGCTGCTGGCGGCGCAGGCTGGTGCGCCGCGCTGACTCCATCGGGTGCGCGAGCAGCACCGGCTCGATGGACAGCTGCGCCATCAGCGCCAGCACTTCCGCAAGACTCAGGCCCGAGGCCTTGAGTTCGGACAGCGCATCCTCGACACCCCCGGGTTGCGGCCGCTCACTGTCGCGCTGAAAGTACTCGCGCCGGCGTCGGATGCGGTGCACCTTTTCGGCCACGTTCACCAGCTGGAACCAGGACGAGAACGCCCGCACCAACTCGCGCGCCACGCGCGCCGGGCGGCCGCGCACCCGCACCGCGAGCGCCTCGGCCGCGCCNGACACGCCTTCGCGCCAGCGGATCGCGGTCAGTCGGTCCTGCTCGACCAGCTGCCACAGCTCCGCGCCCCCCTGCTCGCGCAGCACGTCGTCCATGAGCTGCGCGAGGGCACGGATGTCCTCCCGCAGCGGGTGGTGGCGCGTCGGGAACTGGATGTCTTCGTGATTCATCGGGGGGCGGATTCTACCTGACGGCGGCGGTGGGGCGTGGCAGCCCGCCACCCGCGGCCCTACCCCGCCAGCAGCACGGCTTCAGCGTGTTCCAGCGCCTCGGGCATGCCGTAGATCACCACCACGTCGCCCTCGCGCAGCTCGGTATCCCCGGCCGGTTCGCGCCCGGTGATGCCCTGACGGCGGATCGCGGTAAAGGCGACTTCGGCGCCGCGCGCNCGGATTTCCTCGAGCCGGCGCCCNACCGCCCANCCGCCGGGGGGCAGCACCACCGAGCGCAACTGGTCCGCCGTCTCCTCGGCGTCCTGGTCGAGCCGCGCAGCTCCAGAACGCGTACGCAGCGTCGCGTAGCGCTGTCTGCGCAGCGTATCGACCACGCGCCCGACCTGCAGCGCCGGCAGCTGCAACAGCATCAGCGCCTGCGACACCAGCGTCAGGCTGGCTTCGAAGGTCTCCGGAACCACCTCCGTGGCGCCGGCTGCCGACAGCTCGGCAAGCCGCGAGTCATCCTGGGTACGCACCAGCACCGGCACGTCGGCGCGCAGCCGGCGCACCGCNCGGATCNCGTGCAGCGCGACCGCCGGGTCGGCAAACGTGATGATGACGACGGTCGCNAGATCCAGGCCGAGATTGCGCAGTAACTCTTCATCGGCGCAATCGCCCCAGACCACCGGCACGCCGGCCTGGCGCGCGCTGCGCACATTGGCCGGGTCGAGATCGATCGCCAGGTACTCGAAGCCCTGGGAGTCGAGCACGTGCGCCAGATGGCCGCCGACGCGGCCGAATCCGCACACGATCACATGCTCGCGCCGGGCCAGTTCGGTGGTGGCCGCCTGCTCGCGCTCGATAGCCGTGGTCGGCGGCCCCAGCTCGCGCAGCACCAGGCGCGCGATGCGCTTGTTGTAGCGAATGATCACCGGACTCACGATCATGCCGAGCACCACGACGGCGAGCAGCAGCTGTGTTGGCCGCGCCGGTATCAGGTCGGGNCCGCGGGCCAGCAGCGTCAGCAGCGCGACGCCGAATTCGCCGCCGCCGGCAAGCACCAGTCCGGTGCGCAGGGACTTGAAGCGATCGAACCCGAACACGCGTGTCGTGAGCGCCGACAGCACGGCCTTGGCGACGATCAGCAGCAGCAGCAGAGCCACGATGCGCGGGAAGTCGCCAAACAGCGCCTTCAGATCGAGCAGCATGCCGACCGTGACGAAAAACAATCCCAGCAGCAGCTCGCGAAACGGCCGGATGACAGCGTCAATCTGGTGGCGGTACTCGGTCTCGGCCAGCAGCATGCCGGCCAGGAATGCGCCCAGTGCCATCGACAGTCCCAGCGCCTGGGTGACCCAGGCGGCGGTCAGCACGATCAGTAGCGCCGTGAGCGTGAACAGCTCGCGCAGGCGGCTGTGCGCAATTTCATATAACAGCGGCCGCAGCAGCCAGCGCCCGATCGCCAGCACCGCGACCAGAGCCAGCAGCCCCAGCGCCACCAGGCGCAGCAGCAGCGCCGCACCCGACGCCGACGGTGCCTGAGTCTGCACCGTGGCCAGCGCCAGCAGCGGCACGAATGCCAAGTCCTGAAACAGCAGCACCGCGAATGACAGCCGGCCGTGCGTACGGTTGAGTTCGTCCTGGTCGCCAAGCTGCTGCAGCACGATCGCGGTCGAGCACATCGCCAGCGCTCCGCCGACCACGATCGAGTTCGGCCACGCCACGCCGATGGCGTGAGTCGCGAGCGCACCCGCGGCGCCGACCACGAGGGTCTGCGCGGAGCCGAGACCGAACACCTCGCGTCGCATCGCCACCATGCGCGGAAAGGAGAACTCGAGTCCGAGCGTGAACAGCAGAAATACCACGCCAATCTGCGCGATCGCCTGGGTCTGGGCGCTGTTCGGCAGCACTGCGAACGCAAATGGCCCGAGTACGATGCCGACGATCAGATAACCCAGGATCGCCGGCATGCCGATGCGCCGTGCCAGGGCCAGCACCAGCACCGTAGCGAGCAGGAGTATCAGGACCTGGCTTAGCGACTGTACCGGCACACCGCGACGTTACGGCGCGTGCGCGTTACTTGTCCATCGCCACCGTGGCATCGTAGCGGTCGAAGCCATGAATCGCCCGCCGGTAGGCGTTGAGCACCAGCTCCTGGGCGACCGTGTCGGCGCGCGGTGACAGCAGCATGCGCAGCACCACATCATCGGCCGGTCGCGTGTGATCGTCCGCCAGCAACTGTTCGATGAAACCGGCGAGACGGCAGACGATCTCGTTGACGAAGCGCAGCCGCGCGCCATCGTGCACCTGATCGACGTTCGGTCCGTAGGTGCTGCGCGCCTCGACCGTCAGCTCGTGCAGGAATACAGACAGCAGCCGCGCCTGGTCCACCGGCTGCACTTCGCTGAAGTATTCGATTTCGGACTGTAGGTTCACGGCTTCCACGTCAGGTCGTCGGCACGAACTCGATCGGTTTGGTGCTGGTGATCGCCGCCACATCCTTGGCTTCGAAGCGGAACAGCTTCACCCGCGCCACGATCTTGCGCTCGAGGTCAGCATCCTTCAGTTCGCTCGAGACGACGTGGCATTCTGTCACTTCGCCGGACGGGGCGATTGTGAACTCAAGCACAAGTTTGCCCTGCAGATCGGGCATATCGCGCAATGCGCGACCGTAGAGTGCGTAGATCGCACCCTTGTTGCGGTCGAACACCAGCGCGATCTCTTCCTGACTGCGCGACGGCTTGCCGCTGCCGCCCTTGGAGGCCCCGCCCGGCGTGCCGGCGGCGGCAATGCGCGAATTCACCACTGTGGTGTCGTGACCGGTCAGCGAGCCCGCGCCGGTACCAAAGCCGCGGCTGGCGTTAGCGGTGGTGATTCCGGCCGACGCCCCGCCGGCTTTCGAGGCAATCAGCGAGCGTTCGGCATGGCTGTCCTGGCCGACCGCGCCCTGCAGGTTTTTTGTCTGCCCGAGCGGTGTCAGATCGACGATTTGCCGCAGGTCGGCGAGCTCGTCCTGGAACTTGAGCAAACCCGAGTTCTGCGCCTTCTTGCGTGCCTCCGCCGTCTTGTCCACCGGCTTGGGGACCGGCACCGGCTTGCTTTCCGGTTTGGGCTTAGGTTGTTCGACCACCGGCGGCGGCTTGGGCTTTTCCTCCACCATCAGCCGCGCCAGACGCTCCGGGACGGCTTCGCCCGCAGCCTCGCTCAGCTTGGGCAGATGAATGAACGGCAGGATCACTCCGAACAGCAGCAACAGCAGCAAGCCCCCGGTCAGCAGGCGGCGTAGACGGCGTTGATCCTCGGGATCGATCTCCCAAGGCAGGTCGTAGCTACGGAAGTACTCAGGCAGCTGCATGCGCATATTCCTGCATCACGAGGCTTGCAACGCGCCGGGCGGCACCGGCTTGTCTTTCTGCAGTACCGCCAACGAAATGCGGCCGTAGTCAGCGTCGGTACAGGTCCTCATCACTTTCTTCAGCACCTCGTAGGGCAGCGCCTTGTCGCCCATGACCGTGATCTCACGCTCGGCGAGGTCCTTTTCCGTGACCGCCTGGCCGACTAGCGTCGGACGCTTCAGCGCTTCGTGCAGCGGCGCAATGATGTCGCCTGTGGTGGCTTGAATCTCGGCCACAGTGGCGATGGGCTCGCCCTGCACGTACAGCTCATCCTTGGTCAGCATCACGACCACGGTCTGCCGCGGCTGTTGTTCCGCGATCGACTGCGGAATCTCGATCGCCTTGGCGTTCTGCAGCAGCTCGACATTGGTCGAGTACACCAGCAGGAACGACACCATGACGCTCAAGATATCGATCATCGGAATCAGGTTGAGTTCGGCATCGGCGCGATGGCGCATCTGATGCTGCAACATGCGCTGGGCGCGGTTCGACATGCTCATGCGTGGGCTCCGGTCATCGTTTGGTGGCCGCAGCCGGGGCCGCAGGCGTGCTGTCTGCGGCCATTACCGGAGCATCGCCGATCGAGATGTCGGGAAACAGCTCGTACTGCAGCACGTTGAGTCCCGCGTTGACTTCAAGCACACGGATCCGGTCCATCGTCTGCACGACGGTGTCGTACGGCGTGTCCGGCTCGAGCAGAATGGTGGCATCGGTCTTGTCTGGAAATTTTGACTTCACCAGCTGAAGGTAGGCCGACAGGCCGTCAAAGTCATGGGCGTTGTCCTTGTTCGGAAACGCAGCCAGCGGCCCCGAGTTACGGTCGCCAACCTGCAGCGTGTCGTTGCGCACGGTCACTTCCAGCTGCAATCCCGGCGGCGGTTCCTTGAACTCCGCATTGGCAGGCGGNAGCTTCAGCTCCAGGATCACGGTGCGCGAGAACACTGCCGTCATCAGCAGAAAGGTCACCAGCACGGTAAAGATGTCGATCATCGACACCAGCATCAGCTGCGAGGGCCGGTGTTGGTGGCGCGTAATTCTGCGAACGCTGTGGGCCCGGCGCATGGTCTGGCTCTACGTCGCTTGACAGGCGCGGCCGTTCAGGCCGCTGCCGGAGTGGGCTGCGGCCGCTCGGTCACGGCATTGAGAAACTTTACCGAGGCCATCTCCAGGCTGTCGATCAGCTCGGTGGTCTTGGTCTGCAGCACCGCGTGGATCAGCAACAGCGGCACCGCGGTCATGAGTCCGAACGCGGTGCAGTTCATCGCCACCGAGATGCTGGCCGAGAGCAGATTGGCCTTTTCCGCCGGATTGACGGTCGCCACCGCGGCAAAGGCGTTGATCAGGCCGATCACCGTGCCGAGCAGGCCGAGCAGTGTTGCGATGTTGGCAAAGGTTGCGATGTAGTGCGTGCGCTTCTCGAGCCGCGGCATGATATCCATCAGGCTCTCTTCCATCGCCTTCTCGATATCCTCGCGGCGGCGCGCGGAGGAGATGCGCGCCAGACCGTAGCTCAGGATCTGGCCGATCGCCGCCGCCCGACTTGGAGGTCAGCTGCACCGCCTGGCGGAAATTACCCTGCGCCAGTAATGGTGAAATCTCGTTCCAGAGCGTGCGATTGCCCACCGCCGTGACCGTGAGATAAATCCAGCGTTCGATCGCGATCGCAAGACCCACCACGAGCACCACGGCGATCGGATACATCATCCACCCGCCGCCCTGGAAAAACCGGACTATGTGACTGAACATACTCATCTACTCCCGTGCCAATCCGCCATGGTCTACTTAAGATGGTCAAACTAAAGTGACGTAAACACTCGATACCGCGACCTACTTCTCATCCTTGGGTGTTGGCGCCGCCGCGCCTTCGCCGGCGGCTCCAGGCTGTGACTTGACCGACTCTGGCTCGCCCGCTAGCGCGGCGTAATAGCGGTTCTGTCGGCGGAAGACGTCGCGGTCCACCGGGGTCAGCGCCTCATCGAGCAGGCTGTTGAGGGGCCGACCGGTGAATTCACCCGGGTCCGCCTTGCGCCACGGCACCACGTACATCACCTTGGGCAGCTCGCGATTGCCGCTGATCCGGGTGGTGTCGAGCTCGATACGGTCGCTCGACTTTGTGGCCCTGAGCGGCGCGCCCGACGCCGCCGCGGCGGGACTGGCGGCGGGGGCAGCG
>JGI12635J15846_10006190_pt1 | contig 10276 bp, 10 predicted proteins | sample BlaSpr_A8_OM2_M2_FD_15846 | JGI IMG/M metagenome (IMG submission 15846)
TCTTGGCGGATGATTCCGTCGCGTTCGTACCACCAGGAGGTATCAGGATTGCCCATGATTTCGCTGATGCTTCCGTCCAGCAACAGCGGCTCAATCGGTCGAAGGAAGGGCAGGATCAATTCGAAGCTCATAGCGNGTACCTCACATCGATCGAAGCCCAGCGGTTCGCCAGGCTTCCGAGAATGAAAAACAATGGCTTAGGCGGCGGTCTCCTCCTGGGGCGATTCATCGTGTTCCCGATCTTCCGGGGCAGCCTTTTCAGCACGGTCCAGCTTTAGGATTGAAGCCACTCGGATTTCCGAGACGCGCTGCCGCGAGTCCCTCTTCTTGCTGGTGTATTCCTGGCTGCGCAGCTTGCCTTCTACCTGGATATGTGCGCCCTTCGTGAGCGTCTTGGCGAACTCCGAGAGCTTGCCGAAGACAACGCAACGATGCCATTCGGTGTGCGAGATGTATTTGTCGTCCTTCTTGTAGGAGGACTTCGTTGCCAACGAGAATGTCGTGAAGCTGCGCTTGTCGTTGGTGCGAACTTCTGGGTTGCTGCCGAGAGAGCCGATGAGGGTTACTTTGTTCTGGTACATGACAGTGTCCCCGTTGTTGAATTCGCCCGTTGTTGCTCGGGTCACACTTGGCGGAGCTTAGCGAGTGGGCCCGGCTTTCTGGGAGGGGCCCGAAAGAAGTTTGCACGGCGCTCTCTTGCCGTGGTTTCGGAACTTGTTTTGGGAGGAACCGAGACCCCGAAGGGGCGCGCAATCCGAAGCAGAAGACCGAGTGCAGCCGGGGGCAGGAAAGACCCCGAAGCTGTGACCGAGCAAATGACGGGATACATAACGGCAGACACGCTCCACAGCAAAGTTGTCATCTTCACATTGGTCCGGAAGTCCACCGCAGGAGTGCGATTCGAGCGGCACAGTCCGCCGTATGAAGAGCGCAATTCGCCACCATAGCTGCGCGTCAGGAAGGCGATCGGTTTGGCGGATGGAACCAACCAACATGTCATTGGCGCCTCCCGCAGCACCTCAAATCCCGCTGCTTGTGGCGCAAACCTAACCTGACTTAATCATGATGTCCAACAACTTCTCGTCATTCTGTTATTCCCAGGAGGAATAAGGAACGAACGCAGTGTCGCGAGCAAATAAATCGCACCTCTCAGCGCAATACTTCGTGTGGAGAATTTCCTTCAGGAGGCGATTTTGCCGGCAACCTCGATTCGAGGACCGCTACACGGAGACCGTCTTATTGAGACGGCCCCGAGATGCCATCGTGCCGGCGGACGCGTGTCCAAGTTTTCTCAACCTGCGTCCAAGTGCCCGCCGATGAGGCAGATGAGTGTGTCGTGGTCCTCGACCCCCAGATCTTCGGAAACGACGCCCCGCATCCGCAAAGTGATTTGCTAAAGGAGATGTGAGGTGACAAGTCGGTTTACCGCTGTCTGATAGTCCCGGCAGGAATATCGCGCGGACGAGAAGTTGTTGGACAAGACGACAGGAATGAATCAAATTGGCTGAAATCGTCGGTTGCCTGCGGACTCTAACAGCCAAAGGGGACCGCAGAGATGGAACGGTGAATCTATGTCGACCCAGCCTGATCGAATTGCTTCACAGGAGCGCTCACCGTCGGTTCGAGAGGCGCCCGTGAGTCAACAATATGCAGCTAGTTTTTTGAACATGCACCCGAAAACCGTGCTGCGCAAGGCCCGTGAAGGGACACTGCCCGCTCACCCAGTTGGGATGGAACGGAAGCGCTGGCACTTTTATGTGTCAGAACTAGATGACTGGCTCCGGTCTCAGTTCATCTGAGCAGTCCGTCTGGCGTCCCCACAGAGGTGTGGCCTTATCTAGTCAAATGGCGGTGGGCGCGATGTTCTTGCCGCTGCAGGTCGATTTGTCACGTAATCGCGAAGTTGATTGTTGGTTTGTTCGTGGCGACAGTGGACGTCGGGACGCACAGTCGGGTAGATTCAACCCACCACCTGCGCTCTCGCAAGGAGGAATCCATGAAGAGAGCGCGTTATCAAGAAGGTTGTTTAATACGATCTAAGCGAAAATCCGGTGCAGTTTGGGAGTATCGCTACAGAGAAAGGCAGCCGGACGGCAGCAAGAGGATGCGATGCATCGTTGTGGGTACCGTTGCCGCAATTAAAACCAGGGCAACAGCACTTCAGCACATCGAGGTCCTTCGAGCTAATGTGAACCGGGAGATCATTGAGACGGGCAGTCCCACGATTACGACCTTCAAGTCGCTGATTGAACACTACCGCGAGCGAGAAATGCGGATGGACAACCACGATAAGAAGGCGTACTCGACCAAGAACCGGAACGAAAGCTACTTGCGAAAGTGGATAATTCCTCGCTGGGGTGGTTACCGCCCGAGCGACATCAAGTCGGTAGCGGTTGAGGACTGGCTGGACACTCTGGTCCGCGATACCGGCGACAATGAAAAGAAACCACTGGCAGGAGGCACGAAAGTCAAGATCCGCAACATCATGAGTGCGATTTTTCGCCACGGTATGCGACATGAACTTCTTCCCCGAGTCGAAGCTGCCAACCCGATAAGGTATGTGCGGCAGAGCGGAAAGAGGCAAAGCATTCCCCTGGCGCTGGAAGTCGAACAATTTCAAAGCTTGTTCGGAGCTCTCCGGCAAAGAGAACGGACCATGGTGTTACTGGATTGCGGCAGCGGCTTGCGTTGCGGCGAACTGATCGGGCTACAGTGGCGGGACTTCGATTTCGCCCGCAAACAGATGAGTGTCACTCGGTCGGTTGTTAACATGGTCAGCGGGAAGGTGAAAACAGAGGCATCGCAGAAAACGGTGCCGCTGGATGACTTCATGAGCGAAGAAGTATTGGCGTGGTACAGAATCACGCCATATCAAAAACCGGAAGATTGGGTGTTTGCCAGCGATTCACCTCGTGCCGGGGCGAAACGCGGCAAACAGCCGTATTGGCCGATGACGATCATGAGGAGGTTCATCAAACCGCTGGCGAAACGGCTGGGTATAGGCAATATCAGCTGGCACACTTTTCGACATACCTACTCAAACCTCTTGCACGCCAATAGGGAGGACCCCAAGGTTGTGCAAGAGCTGCTGCGTCACTCCTCCATCAAGATCACGATGGATGTTTACACGCAGGCTGTGACTTCTGAGAAGCGGAAGGCACAGTCGAGGGTGGTAGAGTTGATCGCTCCCAAACCCAGGCCGGAGGCAGGAAAATGCGCACTACCTGTCTTAACGTTACATACCGTTACATGAAGAAGCGCGCCAAATCTCATGCAAGTCATTGATTAGATTTGGCGTCCCCGACGGGATTTGAACCCGTGTTACCGCCGTGAAAGGGCGATGTCCTAGGCCAGGCTAGACGACGGGGACCACTGAGGAATCAAACAGTTGCCATTCTACCATCCACAGGCCGAGTACGGGTTGCAACCAGCCTCATCACGCCCCTATGTGAAATCCCAAGCTGTGCAGCGACGGGCTCGATATAGAGCTGCATAACCTAGACATCCAGTAAGCTGCTTCCTTTTCAACCTGGGGACTGGCAAAAAGATTCTGAACAATGAGTCTGTGCCGCTCGTCATCGAGCCGACCACCAGCATGATTGGCATTCGCGGCGGCTTTCTTCAGAGTCGCATACGCTGCAATCATCTCGAGCGGGACTAGATCCTGTCCTATGCTGAAATGTTCAAGTGCCCGCTGCTGGCTACATTCATTGCGCTCACGGTCTTCTCCTGCTTGAACTTTTTGCGTCATAACCCTTCCTCCTCCGCAATTAAATGCTCGGTGAACAGATTAAATAATGTGCAAAATTTCAGAAGGGGACACATCAGGAAATACGGCGGCGTGGGTTCGTCAACCGGGGCTATTGGCACTTCCGCTGTTCTCGCGCGAGGTCGTACACTGGTACCGATCTGCTTAAGACGGAGCCACGAGCATTGGACAACAAGCACTCCGAGGAAGACCGTCAGATAGGACTTACCTCGGGGATCACACGTCGTGACTTTCTCAACAGCTCGCTCCTTGGTAGCGGAGCGGCGCTGCTTGCAGCAGCATGTCCCATGCACGCCATGGCACAGGGAAAGGAGCCTAAGGCGGGTTCCGGCGCGGGGTCTCCGGAGACCTTCAGCGGCTACGGCGGCGTTGGCGACTATGCGGATGCGAATGGCAACACGCTGCCGGTAGTAGAGGCCGCACATCGGGTGCGCGACGGATTCTACCAACAGTTTCCAAAGGCTCCAGAGGAGACAGGCGAGACCTTTGATCTGATTATCGTAGGCGGCGGGTTGACCGGCCTGATGACGGCGCATGAGTATGCCAAGCGTGCACAAGGTCGGCATCATTCGCTCGTTCTCGATAACCACTCCGTCTTCGGTGGCGAGGCGAGGCAGAACGAGTTCGAGGTGAATGGGCATCACCTGATCGGGCCGCAGGGATCGAACGACTTCTATCCTCCGCAGGAGGGATCCAACACTCAGCTGGATCAGTTCTTCACCGATTTCAAGCTGCCGCGCACGTACTCGTTCCAGTCCTGGAATCCTGCCCTGAAGCCGCTGCGCTTCTCCTACGACAATTACGCAAACATGGATGGGCTCGACGAAGGCTACGTCGACGTGGGGTACTACTTCGATCAGAAAAGTGGTGCCTCAAAGCCAACCTGGATGCTGAATATCTGGAGCAATGACCTTCAGGGCACGCCCTTCAGAGAGCGTGCCAAGAAGGATCTGATGAGCTGGCGGCACGACTCCGGCCAAACCGGAGATGATGATCCGCACTTCCTCGATTCCATCACCTACAAGCATTACCTCGAAGTGGTGAAAGGATACGATCCCGAGGTCACAAGGTTTTCTCAGCCGATGGTTGGTCTGCTGGGCGGGGTTGGCTGCGATGCTGTGGCTGCCCGCGTCGGTCACGGGTTGGTCTCCGCTTACCAAAAAGTGCCGAGGCGCACGCTGTCGTTTCCGGGCGGCAACTCGACCATGGGACGACATCTCGTTCGTGGGCTCATACCCGGCTCAATCTCCGGAGATTTCAGTTTTGAAGGCGTCATGAACGGTCGTATTGATTTCGCGGCTCTCGACAAACCGGAGCAGCCCACGCGCATCCGTCTCCGCTCGACGGTGACCCGGGTCGAGCATGAGGCGCGCAGCGGCGCGAGAGATATGGTGGCCGTGACCTATGAGTGCAAGGGGCAGGTATACCGAACTCGTGCTCGCGCCGTCGTTATGGCTTCAGGCGGATGGATCAACAAGCGCATTCTCGTCGGAATGCCGGATGATATCCGCGCTGCGTACGATCAGTTCTTCTACGCGCCGGCTCTGATCGCCAACGTAGCGCTGACAAACTGGCGATTTCTGTATCAGTTGGGCGCACCGGCCGTACGCTGGATGGACGATGGCACGATGTTTGGCTACTGCGCCAACATCCGTCGCGATATGGTGATCGGCGAGTACAACCCGCCGCTCGATCCAGACAAACCCACACTGCTGACCTTCTACATGGGCCTGTATACCCCTGGACACGGTGCGCACGAGCAGGGGGTACTAGGAAGGCTGCGCCTGCTTTCAACCAGCTACGTCGATTACGAACGAACGATTCGCCGGCAGATGACTGAGATGTTCGGCAGCCTCGGCTTCGATGCGCAGCATGACATCGCAGGTATCATCCTGAACCGCTGGGGCCATGCCCGCGTGATCCAACCGCCCGGCTTCTATTACGGAGTCAACGGCAAACCCAGCCCGCGAGAGGTCGTAGCCAAAGGATATGGCCGCATCGTAATCGGGCACTCGGAACTGAACGGGGCGCAGAACTATACGGGAGCATTCCAGCACGCAAAGCGCTGCGCGGACGAGGCCTGGGCTTTGAACTCGTAGAATTTGTTGGCTGCCTAACTGGCTTCAATATCTGTGCAACCACGCGAAAATGCGTCGCCAGACTGCGTACCTGCCTGGGCAGTCACAAATCGTACCGATCTCCGGGAATACTTTTGCCGGTCACGAAGTTCCTTTGCTTACGCTTTTTCGCTCGCGACTACTGAAACTTCGTTACTGGCGCGGAGAGCAATCACTAGCGCGGCTCAGATGGCTCACTTGGTGCCCCATCTGCGTTCCAGGCGGTGACCCGATATTGAGCGCCCAGGAAAATCGGATGGGGATCGGGCCAGGGATCGTCTGTGTCGGTGGCGCAATGGTCGCAGATGGTTTTCCAATCGGCTGAACCTGCGTCTTTGCGCTCGATCGAGTAGCGAACCGCGCCTGCGGAACCGCGCCACGCGATGAGTCCACCAATCACGATCGATGTGATCAAGGGACGCGGCGGGATCATGTGCTGCGGAACAGCCGTCCCGGCCATGGCGTACGCATGCGCACGCAGTTGCTGCGTGCGCTGCGCCATCTCTTCGGCAGTATTCACCAACGTCGTCACACCGGGATAGTAGAGTGCCCACCACTGGCCACTCTCGCCGATTTGGGCGTAGGGCAATTGCGCGGCGTTTGCCGGGATGGGCTGGAATCCGAAATTGTCCAGGTGCGCTTGCAGCGCCCAGAAGTCGTCACCCGAAACGTTCGGATCTTTCGCCAGCGCATCCAGAACCTGCTGCAGGTCGGCCTGCGATTTCCAGTCGGTGCGGTCCCAACCGAATTCGTTGACGATGTAAATCTTGCCGTGCCCCGTGATGGTGCGGGCGTCGGCGGTGAAGGTCGCCGCAGTAGTGTGGAGGCTCGTGCCCAGGAGCGCGTCCCAGTGCGGGTAATATTCGAAAGTCACGAGGTCGGGCGTTTTGTTGTCGAGCACGGCCGGATAGGAGCGAAATATGCCCGACGTGTCGAGATAGAGATGGCGCGGATCGACGTTCTTGATATGCGTGCCGATGGTTTCGACCCAGTCGGAAACCTGCTCGAGCATCTCAGGACGGCCGCCCATGAACAAGGTGATGAGACCGCACATGTTGCAGTCTTCCCAGGCGAGAATTGTGGGATCGTCCTTGTAACGCACGCCCGTCAGGCTGTTCACGTGGTTGAGGACGGCGTCGATGTGATGCTCAAAGGCAGAGATGAGTCCGGGATCGGAGAAAAAATCCGTGGGGTTCTGTTTCTTTTCCCACGCGAGATATTGGCCCATGCCGCCGAGGGTGCAAGTTGCGCAATCGCCTAGCAAGGTGACGATAACTCTCATGCCGTGCTGGCGAGCGGCGAGCAACGCGTAGTCCGTGGCGGCGAAAGCGGCGTCGTTGAACTTGCCTGCGGTGGGCTCGACGCATAGCGGGCATCCGACAGTGTCGCCCATGGTTTGAGATCGCACCACGCGCGCCCCCATCTCGGCGGCAGTCGCGAAGGCGTCGTCCACCTCGAAATGGCTGGGATAACGCGGGCCTTGCGGGTCGTGCGGGCCGTAGCCTTCGAGGCCAAGCCACTCGATGTTCGGGCCGCTGTAACGGTAGGGAGCTCCAGCAAGAGTTAGCTTTGTCCCGGAGCGCCGGACAAATTGCTCCGAATTTTGGGCTTGCACGCAGCTGCAGATTGCAGCGAGAACAACGACGGCAAAAGTCTTCGAGGACTTCATTACGTGTTCTTCCTCTTTAATTTATATACGAATCGCGGGAGTGAATTTCCTCTGTGTTCTCTACGGCAAGGCATTGCAAGCTTACGACAGCGAGACACTGGGCCCTCCTACTTATAGCCCCGCGCGATGTGTTGAAATCCATACCGCGCTGAGTTTTCTTGACAACTCGAACACTTCATCGGGAAAGGTCTTCCACGGTTGCGATGGTTTCAGTCGCTCTTGTTCATGATCAACGATTTTATTATCAACTTTATTATCAACGATTCGCCACCTTGCTCGCCCGCTACCACGGCCCCATCGATCATTTTTGCCCCTGGGGCATCGGGGTTTGGAACCGATTGCCGGTTGCAGCAAAACCTGTCGCCGGCCAGCGGCGGGCCTGCGCGATACAGATGATGTGCAGGATGAAAAACAGCGGCACAGCGAAGGTGGAAATGTAGCTCATGGGAAGGACGGTCATGGCCCCAGTGGGGATTCCATGCGGATCAATGACCCCGGCGAGCGTGCCCAGGGCTAGAGCATTGACAAGGTCGGTGATTCCGAGGACCTGCCAGAAGATGAAGCCCTTGCGATGCGCGGGGTTGGCCAGCCGGAGAGCCGCGAACGGTGCTGTCACGCCGATGGCGATGTCGCCCCATCCGGCAGACAAGGCGAAGAAGGCAGGCAGGATCTTATAGGTGCCGAGGACGAGGAACACAAAGCCGGCGATGCGCATGCTTTGCACCAGTGTCAGGGTGCGTGGGCTCAGCAACAGAACGAACTGTCGGAATCCCGGCGAGGCGGCAAACCAAATCAGGAATAGCGCGATGGGCGTGGCCACGGCGAGGCCGAGAGCGAGCGGCGGGGTGTTCGGAGCGTTCCGGTACAAGTGCAGTGCAGAAGAGAACAGGGAAAAGACGAACCATGCTGCTAAGAGCCCGGCGCTCAGTTTGGCGTATTTGGACATGGAAATCTCCTTATTCCGCTACCGTTGCAGTCACTTCGTTGGTCAAGTTCAAAAGTTTGTTCCAGCGCTTGGTCCCGAGACGCGCACGCAAACCCTGCTGCACTTTTTCCCAGTGGGGCCGCGCGCGCTTGAATTCGGCGCTTCCGGCCTCACTCAGGGAGAGCCAGCGTTCCCGGCGGTCTTCGCCGGATCGACTGGCGATCCATCCTCGGCGCCCCATGATTGCGAGCGTGCGGGTGAGCGTGGTGCTATCGATGGCCAGAATCTCCCCCAGCGTTCTTTGGGAAACTTCTCCGGCTTGAGACAAGGCTTGCAGGAGGGTGAATTGTGTGGCTCTCAGGCCGAGTGGCCGGAGCGCCGTGTCGTAGTGCTGGGTCAGAACGCGCGAGGCCCGACGGAAGCTCGCGCACATGCAGGGAAGAGCGAACGTGGTCGGCTTGCTCATCCTGTAATAGATGTATATGCATGTAATGTGATTCAAAAAATCGTTCTCAGTCCCCTACGAAGCGGATCGCAGTTCGTTGCTCGAGACTTGCGCCCAGCAGTTTCTCCAAATCTGGTAAGCCGTAGTCCGGGTGAGCGGCGGCGGGGCGACAAGAGTGCGCGACGGACCGTGGACCAGCGACCTCCAGAACTTGGCCATGCGTTTTAGTTTGGGTTTTTCCGTCTCTTTCGGCCGGTAAAATAATGCTCACCGAAACAACGCACTCGGATGCTCATTGTGGGAGACGCACGCATACCGACGACAGAGAGGACTTGGTGAGAATCGCGACCTTCAACATTAACGACATCAATAAGCGGCTTGACAACCTCTTGGCTTGGCTGAGCAAAGCTGAGCCGGACGTGGTTAGTCTCCAAGAACTCAAGGCGGAACAGGGAGCTTTTCCCGTCAATGCCCTGAGGACTCTCGGGTACGAAGCAGCCTGGCAGGGGGAGCGCTCCTGGAACGGCGTGGCCATTCTCGCGCGAAACCACCCTCCCGTGCTGACCCGCGCAAGCTTGCCGGGAAACCCGGAAGATCACCAGGCCCGCTACATCGAAGCGGCTGTTCAGGGAGTCCTTATCACTTCCATTTACCTCCCCAATGGGAATCCGCAACCTGGACCGAAATTCAACTACAAGTTGGCCTGGTTTGAGCGCCTCATTGCCCATGCTGCCGAACTCATGGCGAGTGGCGCTCCGGTGGTGTTGGCCGGTGACTACAACGTCGTGCCGACACCGCAGGACATCTATCCGACGCGATCGTTGGATAACAACGCGTTGATCCAACCCCAAAGCCGCCAGGCCTTTGCGCGCTTGCTGGCTCAAGGCTGGACTGACGCGATGCGGAGGTTACATCCAGACGGGCCGCTCTGGACATTCTGGGACTACAAATATGAACGGTGGCCGAAGGACAAAGGCATGCGACTCGATCACTTTCTGCTCTCGCCGAAGGTGTCGGACCGACTGGTGGACGGTGGTGTAGACCGATGGGCGCGCGGGCAGGTAAACGCCAGCGACCATGCGCCAACATGGATCACGCTCGATCTTTAGACCCGAACTGTCTCCATCACGAATCCAGTAAGAGCAGGGCGCCGGCAACAAGAGTTTTCCAGGATTTTTGCCAAGACCCGCCAAGCGCCGCCGAAATGCAGTTCGGCCTGCGGGTCTGACGGTTCAACAAGATGTTTAGGAGCTGTCAGCGTTGAGGATTCGCGGCTGTGCCCAGCTTGCGGCTCAGGAACTCGGCGCTTGCGGCATAAGCGCGCACCCAGTCCCGGCGCAGAAGGAAGTCG
>JGI12635J15846_10006192_pt1 | contig 10274 bp, 9 predicted proteins | sample BlaSpr_A8_OM2_M2_FD_15846 | JGI IMG/M metagenome (IMG submission 15846)
TGCGCGATTCGCAACGGCGCGCGAGCCATTGTGCTGTGCGACACGGTGGGGCATGCGACGCCCAGCGGCGCTTATAACTTGGTGAAATTTGCCGTCGATGAAGTTGTCAAACCGTCGGGCGTAAATATTCGCGTGGACTGGCATGGGCATAACGATCGGGGGCTTGCGGTGGCCAATTCGCTGGCGGCTATTGCGGGCGGAGCGAACCAGGTGCACGCGGCGGCGAATTCGCTTGGCGAGCGCGTGGGGAATACCGCGATGGAGTTGATGCTGGTCAATCTACGGTTGATGGGATTGATTACGCAGGATCTCTCGCGCTTAAAAGAATATTGCGAGCGAGTGGCTTCAGCGACACATACGAGTATTCCGGTTAACTATCCGGTGGTCGGGCGCGATGCTTTCCGTACCGCGACTGGTGTACACGCAGCAGCGATCATTAAGGCGTTGCGCAAAAATGATCCGGAACTGGTCAACACTGTTTACAGTGGAGTGCCGGCGCATCTTTTTGGGATGGAGCAGGTGATCGAGATTGGTCCCATGAGCGGAAAATCGAATGTGCTTTATTGGCTGGAAAAGCGCGGGATGGGCGGGGATGAAGCGCTGGTAAATTGCATTTACGATGCGGCGAAAAAGTCTTCGCGGGTGCTGACGGATGCGGAGATCTTGGCGCTTTGCCAGAAATCGGCAGGGAATTGAAGCGGCGCAATGAAAACCGCACGATGAAACACTTTTTGGTTTGGGTTATTCTGCTAAGCATGCCGCTGCGATCTTCCCTTGCCGCTCACCCGCCTCGCCAGGCTACTGCGTCCGAGATCACAAAGCACCCACAGACCAAGGCGGCGCTGGACTGGTTCGAGCCGCACCTGACTTCTATCAACGAGATCCAAATAAAACTCGCCGAGATTCCCGCGCCATCCTATCAGGAAGAACAACGCGCAGCGGCAGTGGAAGCGCTCCTTGGCGCAGCGGGATTGACGGTTCATCGCGACAAAATTGGGAATGTCATCGGGGAATTGCGCGGCGCTAATGAGAAAGAGATTGTGATTCTTGCGGCGCATCTGGACACTGTGTTTCCCACCGGCACGGACGTGAAGGTTCGTCATGAAGGGGAGCGGCTCAGTGGGCCGGGGATTTCGGACAATGGTACGGGGTTGGCTGCGCTCGTGGCGATTGCGCGGGCGATGCAGGCAGCAAAAATTAAGCCGCGCCGCACGATTTTGTTTGCCGCCGATGTGGGCGAAGAGGGTGAAGGAAATTTGCGGGGCATGCGCGCGTTGGTGGATGCGTACCGGCCGAATTTGAAGGCGGTGATTGTTCTGGACGGTTCGGGGACGGATCACGTCACGACGAAAGCGCTGGCCTCGCGACGCCTGGAGGCGGCCATCAGCGGGCCTGGCGGGCACAGCTGGTCCGATTTTGGAATGGTGAATCCCATCAACGCGCTGGTGCGCGGCGCGGTGCGATTCATTAATACAAAAGTTCCTACGGCGCCGCGAACAACGTTTAATTTGGGGCAAATTGAAGGCGGCACGTCGGTGAATTCCATTCCGCATGAAGCGAAGCTGAAGGTGGATATTCGTTCGGAAAGCGAAGAGGAGTTGGCGCGGCTGGAGGCTGCGCTGCGGGAATGCATTTCTGCGGGAGTGCGCGATGAGATGGAGTCGGCGCGCGAGCGTTCGAAAGGGCGGCTGGAATGGAAGGTGGAGCTGCTGGGTAGCCGGCCTGGCGGTGAACTGGCTGCGGGATCGTCAGTGTTGGCGGCTTTGCGTGCCGCGGATGAAATTGTTGGGAACCATTCGCGGCTCGAGCGTTCGTCTACGGATGCAAACATTCCCCTTTCTATGGGTATTGATGCGATCGCAATTGGGGCGGGCGGGAATGGCGGCGGGGCGCATTCTTTGCAGGAGTGGTATGAGCCTACAGGGCGCGAGATGGGATTGAAGCGGGCGCTGATAACGTTGTTGGAAGTTGCTGGGATCGCGCAGGAAAAAACACAATAACTGATTGAAAGCTTGGCGGATGAATTAGCGACGATTCCACGTTACAAGACGCACCCTCCAAAAAGCTGAGGGTGGGGCACCCTCCGCGCTCTTTCACACTTGCCATTCTCATTTCTTTCTGCAGCCGGGCGTATTTCTAAACTGCTCTAAACTTTCAAAGTGCTGTTCTTTTTGACGGAGAATTCATTTGATTGAGCGCAGGATGCGCGCGGACGTGGCGCTGGCGTTTTGTTCTTTGCTGTGGGGCGCGACGTTTGTGGTGGTGCGCGGCGCATTGGAGCACGTGTCGGTGTTTTTATTTCTGGCGGTGCGATTTTCGCTGGCGGCTGTGCTGCTAGCTATTTTTCAGCCCAGTGGTTTGCGTAATTTGAAGAAGCAGGAGCTTTTCGCGGGGGCCGCGCTGGGTTTGTTCATGTTTGGCGGGTATGCGTTTCAGACTGCGGGGCTGCAATACACGACTCCGGCGAAATCCGGATTTGTTACTGGGTCGAGCGTGGTGCTGGTGCCGCTGCTTTTGGGGATTTTTTGGAAGCGGCGGCTGACCGCGTGGGTTTATGTTGGGACGCTCGCGGCGGTGGCGGGTTTGTTTTTGCTGACTGTGCCGGCGGAGGGACTTGTGCAGCTGAATCATGGAGATTTGTTGACGCTGGGCGCGGCGGGTTTATATGCGGTGCACATTATTCTGGTGAGTGAATATACGCGGAGGCATTCGGTTGCGGCGCTGAGCATCTTGCAGGTCGCCGCTTGTGGGGCGCTGGCTTGTGTGGCTACCGTTGTGGCTTCGGCGAGTGGGTGGGAACCAGCGCGATTCGACTTGCGATGGGAGTTGGTTGTGGCTATCGGGATTTGCTCGGTGTTTGCTACCGCGATTGCGTTTGCCACGCAGATGTGGGCGCAGCAGTACACCACGCCTAGCCATGCGGCGATTATTTTTACGCTGGAGCCGGTGTTTGCTGTGATTACTTCTTACCTGGTGATTGGGGAACGGTTGAATCGACGGTCTATGTTGGGGGCGGGGTTCGTTTTGATTGGGATTTTGATCGCGGAATTATTGGGGCCCGCGGCGGCGCCGGAGGCGCCGGAACCGATGGGCGAGCGGGTAAAGTTCTTTTAGGAGTTGTCTGAAGAAAAAAATGCGCTTACAGCCAGTGCAGGTCGTTCAAGATTCGCAGAGTGGGTTGTGAAATGCACTTTACACTCGCCCACGCATTCTCATTTCATTCCACGTTACAAGACCCACCTTCCATAAACCCGAAGGTGGGGCACCCTCCGCGTGATTAAGTTCGTGCTTTGATTAGTGGGCTGGGGAATAGTTTTTTACGTCAACGGTGTCGAACATTGTGGCGGTGGCGGCGTGGATTTTTTCGTAGGCAGTGATTTCGGGTTCGTGTTTTAGCGTGGTGCCAATATCGTCGAGCCCTTGGAGCAGGACTTCTTTGCGGGATGGGACGATTTCAAATTTGTAGCTCAGGCCGTGGTTATCCCTGACGGTTTGGTTGGGGAGATCGATGGAGAGCGAGTAGCCTTCTTCTTTTTCTGTGCGCTTGAAGAGCTCTTCGATTTGTTGCTCGGTCAGTTCGGCGGGGAGAATGCCGTTTTTGAAGCAATTGTTATAGAAGATATCGGCGTAGCTGGGCGCGAGGATGACGCGAAAGCCGTAGTCACCGATGGCCCAAGGAGCGTGCTCGCGGCTGGAGCCGCAGCCAAAGTTTGCGCGCGCGAGTAGTACGGATGCGCCCTTGTAGCGCGGGAAATTCAGCACGAACTGGGGATTTGGTTTTTCACCGGGCAGGTAGCGCCAGTCGTAAAAGAGGATGCGACCAAAGCCCTGACGCGTGAGGGCCTTGAGGAATTGTTTGGGCACCATTTGATCGGTGTCGACGTTTACGCGATCGAGCGGCGCGACTAGTCCGGTGTGAGTAATGAACGGTTTCATGCTTGTTAATCTCCAAAACACCTAAGGACGCGAAAGGTTCTTCGCGTGCCAACTTACTCAACGGATTCCACGGCGAATTCGCGTACGTCTACGAAGTGGCCTGCGATGGCAGCGGCTGCGGCCATTACCGGGCTCACCAGATGCGTGCGGCTGTCTTTGCCCTGGCGGCCTTCGAAATTGCGATTGGAGGTGCTGGCGGAGCGCTCGTGTGGCGGGAGGACGTCGGCGTTCATGCCGATGCACATGCTGCAGCCTGCATCGCGCCATTCGAAACCTGCGGCGGTAAAAATTTTGTCGAGGCCTTCTTTTTCGGCTTGGGCTTTTATTCCACGGGAACCGGGGACGATCAGCGCTTGCTTAATGTTGCGCGCTACGTGTTTGCCTTCGACAAAGTGGGCGGCGGCGCGCAGATCATCGATGCGCGAATTGGTGCAGGATCCGATGAAGACGCGATCGACGGGAATGTCCACGATAGGTGTGCCTGCTTTCAAGCCCATGTACACGAGGGCGCGCTCGGTGGCTTTCTGATCGTTGACGTCGGTGAACGAACCCGGATGGGGTACGCGGTCTGTGACACCGGTAACCATCCCCGGGTTGGTGCCCCAGGTGACTTGCGGGGCTATTTTTTCTGCTTGCAGCTCGACGGTCGTGTCGAATTTCGCTCCATCGTCGGTTTTCAATTGCCTCCAGCGGGCGACGGCTTCTTCGAAAGCTTTTCCGCGCGGGACGAATGGGCGGCCTTCGAGGTAGGCGAACGTAGTTTCGTCCGGCGCGATCATACCGGCGCGGGCTCCGCCTTCGATGGTCATGTTGCAGACGGTCATGCGGCCGTCCATGGAGAGTTCGCGAATGGCCTGGCCGCTGTATTCCGCAACGCGCCCGGTACCGCCGCCAATGCCGATTTTCCCAATGATGGCGAGGATGATGTCCTTGGCGGTGACGCCGTGAGGACGCTTGCCATTTACGACGATGTTCATGGTTTTGGACCGGGATTGCACAAGGCACTGCGTGGCGAGAACGTGTTCCACTTCGCTCGTGCCGATGCCGAAGGCCAGGGTGCCAAATGCGCCGTGGGTGGAGGTGTGGCTGTCGCCGCACACGATAGTTTGACCGGGCTGCGTGATGCCTAGCTCAGGGCCGATGATGTGCACGATGCCCTGATTTTTGCTGTGCATGTCGAAGAGGCGCACACCGAATTCGCGGCAATTCTTTTCGAGGGCGTCGAATTGTAGTTTGGCGTCCTGATCAAGAATCGGCAGAGTGCGGTCGGTAGTGGAAACGGAATGATCCATAACCGCAAAAGTGAGATCGGGGCGGCGAACTTTGCGGCCTTCGGCGCGAAGACCCGCGAAAGCTTGCGGCGAGGTGCCTTCATGAATCAGGTGTCGATCAATATAAATGATGGAAGGCTGCCCAGCTTCTTCGCGAACGGCGTGGGAATCCCAGATTTTTTGGTAGAGGGTTTTAGGCGGCATGGTGGCTCGCGACGATTTTAGCACTCGAGTGTGTAAGTGGGTAGTCGGAGCAGGCGAAACAGTGTGATACTTCAGAACCCATGAAGCGCTTCTACTACGTCACTTTCACGTTGATGATCCTTGGGCTTTTAATTTTGTGCGTGTATGCCCCGTGGACCCAGCCGGAACCAAATAGTCCAAATCAGCACCAAACGATCGGGTACGCGCCGGTATGGTCGAACGCTTATGCGCAAATCCCGAATGCGCGCGTAGATTGGAACGGGGCTTTTGCGGCTTACGCGGGGGCGATTATTTTCTTTTCGATTATTCTTGGCGGGATCGCGTATTTCTTCAGAGAAAAGAGGGGAAAGCCAGCCACTCACCGAATGAAATCCAGTTAAGGTCGTTGAAAACTAATCACGCGGCACTCTTTTAGCGCGGCGTGCTTATCGTGGCCACAAAGCGTGGTCGTGTTCCACGTTCTGGCCGCGCTTGGGGACAAAGGTTGTTGATGAATTTGGCGCGGATAGTACCGCAGAAAGTTTCTGCCGCAGCGAAAAGTTGCAATCGGCGGCGAGGCATTGCCAGTGGCGCGATTCTTCCGTCCGATTGCCGATAGATTCCTTTGCATAGCCTACGATGGCGGGGTGATGCTGGGGATTATAGGTGCAGCAGAGGATCTCAGCGTGCAACACGAAGTTGTCGGCGTCCGCAGGGTTGTTCAACTCAAAATAGCCTTGCGCTGGGGTGTAGCGGACGGTGCAATCGTCATAACTGCAGCGATACGAAGGACCTACCTTAGTGCTGCCCGAATCGTGAGCCATGCGCCAGTGATGGATGGGGCAGAAAGGCTTAAGGTCGTTGCGTGTCCTGTCGGTGCCGGTCTTTTCTGGGGACATGACGTCTTGGGACATAACGAAATCCTCTCCAGGAATGACTTTGCAGTGTGCAAGATTTATCGTCTACAGTACCGGCGTACTAAGGATTTATCGTTTGAAATTGCTGCTGGATTAATTTGAGCCGAGCAGGAATAAGCAGTTTCGGGGAAGGCCTAGATAGCGGGCTAACGGCGATCTTCTCAGTGGAGTATAATTCCGGCGAGTTTGGAGGAGATAAGATATGGAAGTGCTGCAACCGCAACAAGCAACGGTATTCTTCAACAATTTTTCTTTGCCTGCCCTGAAAAATGAGCACCGCATCACAAAGCAGATTATCGAGGCTATTCCGGCTGATAAAGGCGAGTACCGGCCCGACGCCGTTTCGAAGACGGCACTCGAGTTGGCCTGGCATATCGTCGCCGCGGAACACCGGTTCATGGATGGCATTGTCGCCGGCCAATTTGATTTCACCCCCAATCACCGGCCTGACTCCATGCGTAATTCCGCGGGGATCGCGGAGTGGTACGCGAAGACGTTTGAAGCTGATTTTGCGCGGCTTTCCAAATTGAACGGCGAGCAATTGACTAAAATCATTGATTTTCGCGGCATGTTTCAACTTCCAGCGATCGCGTATGTGCAATTTAATTTGCACCACAGCATTCATCATCGCGGGCAACTGTCGATGTATCTCCGGCCGATGGGAGCGAAGGTGCCAGCAATTTACGGCGAAAGCTACGATTCGGCGGAAGCTAAAAAAGCGGCATCTGGCAACTAGCAAATTACTGCGCTAACGGTAGCCGTTCGCGCCGCGTCCGGCTCGAAGGATTCCGTGCGGTTATCCGATCAACCGCTTTGCGATTGGATGCGCAGGATGAACCGAAGTCCATAACGGCCCCGGTTTGCCCATATGCAGTGAATGCCTTATAGCCACCTAGAAATAATTCGTGATAATGAAGTTGCGACGGCTCGATGAGCGTGTAGTTTTGTTTGAGAACGTGCCCGGCATCAACTGAGGTGACAAGTGATACCGGTTCGATTGGTTTTAGCCGATGACCACGAGATTATGAGGGTTGGGCTTCGTTCGCTATTGGAAAGTCAGCTCAACTGGTCGGTTGTGGGGGAAGCGGTTAATGGCGAAGAGGCCGTGGAAATGGTGCTCTCGCTGAAGCCGGACGTAGCGCTGCTGGACATCGCGATGCCGAAGATCAGCGGGCTGGAAGCTGCGCGTCAGATTTTGTTACAAGTACCCCGCACGAAGATTTTGTTGCTTTCGGCGCATGACTCGACTCAAGTGATCGCGGACGTTTTGGATTCGGGCGCAAAAGGGTACGTCTTGAAGAGTGATGCCGCGCGCGACCTGGTGGCGGCGGTACAAGCTTTACATTCGAATCAAACGTTTTTCACACCTAAAGTAGCGGACCTGGTTTTGTCACGTCATATGAAAAGGGTTCAGGATCAGGCTGACCGGAATAAGAAACACTAAAGTTGCTTCTGCTTTAAAGCTGCTATTGGTTCCTCCGCTTTTATCTCAAATCCATGTCGGTTTGATGGCACTATTTTGTTCATGAAGAAAACTATCCGTGCGGGCATAGCGGCGACTGTGGTTTTGTCCGTCGCTGCAGTGCCATCTGTATGTTCATCGCAATCTGCACCAGAGGGAAAGCTGACGCCGCATGTGGTGTGTTTGAAGGGAAAGAGTCCGTTTTCGTTGATGCTGCCTGCGGATTTTACGATTACTCCCGCCGCCGAAGGGTTGAAGCGGGTGCGATTTATGGCTAGATCGCCGGACGGACGGATCTTTGTGGCCGCCATGCACGATCTTTCGGACAACTCGGAAGGAGCCGTGTACATTCTGGACGGCTTCGATGAGGACGAGGGCAAATTCGCGCGCGTGGTTCCGTATCTTACCAATCTGCGCAATCCAAACAGCATTGCGTTTTACGAGGATGCGCAGGAGCAAGATTGGTTTTACGTGGCGCTTACCGACCGGTTGGTGCGCTACAAATTCACGCGTGGCGAAGAGCGTCCTACGTCGCATCCAGAAGTGCTGGCGACTTACCCGGCGTATGGGTTGAGTTACAAATACGGTGGATGGCACCTGACGCGTACCATCACCTTTGGGCAAGGCAGCAGCAACTTGCTGTACGTAACCGTGGGGAGCAGTTGCAATGCCTGCGACGAGAAAGAAGAGATTCGCGCAACGTTGTCGGTGATGGACGCGGACGGGAAGAATCAACACATCATCGCCAAAGGATTGCGCAATGCCGTAGGAATGCGTTTCGTAAGCGGCGTTTTGTTTCTGACGAATATGGGCGCGGATCATTTAGGCGACGACGAGCCTGACGATCCTATGTTTTCTGTGAATCCGGCGGCATTGCAGAAGGGAGATCTGGATTACGGATGGCCGCATTGCTACTACTCGGGCGGAAATGCCAAAGTGGACCCGCGTTTTCCGCTGGGACCTTCTCGAACGGATTGCCAAGCCGCGCCGGATGCGTTTGCATTTTTTGGGGCGCATAGTTCACCGCTGGGGTTGGCTTATTTTGGGGTGGACTCCACGGCGCCGCTCTTGAAAGCGCAATTCCTTGTCGCGCTTCATGGGGCGAGTAAGAAAAAACTGGATCGCGGCTATCGCGTCGTGCGGGCGGATGGGCACGGGCAAGTGCAGGATTTTATCACCGGATTTATCGACCACGGAGTGGTGCGGGGACGACCTTGCGATATTTTCAAGCTGAGTGAGGAATCTTTCCTGCTGTCCGACGACAGCGCGGGTGTGATTTATTACGTTCGCGCCAAATGATGAATGGGTGGTCACGAGAAAGCTAGGTGAACGAGTGGCGAAGAGCAAAGTGAAGTGGGGCGTTTTGGGTGCGGCGTCGATTGCGGTGCGCAAAGTGATTCCCGGTATGCAGCAAGGTGAGTACTGCGATGTGGCGGCCATCGCTTCGCGCGATGTCGCTAAAGCGCGGGCTGCCTCTGCCAGCTTAAAAATTGGCAAATCGTACGGGTCGTACGAAGAGCTGCTCGCTGATCCGGAGATCGATGCTATCTATAATCCGTTGCCCAATCATTTGCATGTGCCGTGGTCGATCAAGGCCATGGAAGCGGGGAAGCACGTTCTTTGTGAAAAGCCGATCGCGTTGAGCGCGGCCGAGGCGAGAGCTCTGGTGCCAGTGCGGGATCGCGCGCGGGTGAAAATTGGCGAAGCATTTATGGTGCGGACGCATCCGCAATGGTTGCGCACGAAGGAATTGATTAGCAAGGGACAGATCGGGGAGCTACGCGGGATCGTGGGAGTTTTTAGCTACTTTAATCGCGATGCAAAAAATGTGAGGAATAAGCCGGAGTGGGGCGGCGGCGGCTTGATGGACATCGGCTGTTATCCAATCACCATGGCGCGTTTTATGTATGGCGCGGAGCCGCTACGAGTAACTGGTGTGCTGGAGCGCGATCCGGAGTTTGGCACGGACAGGTTGGCTTCTGCGATTCTGGAATTCAGCGGCGGGCAGCTGGTGTTCACGTGCAGTACGCAAATGGTTCCTTACCAGCGCATGCAATTTCTGGGCACCAAGGGAAGGATTGAGATCGAGATTCCGTTCAATGCGCCGCCGAACAAGTCAACGCGAGTGTTGGTGGATGATGGGAGCGATGTGGGAGGCGCGGGAATAAAAGTGCAGACGATTCCCGCTTGTGATCAGTACACGATACAGGGAGATGTTTTCTCGAAGGCCATCCTTGAAGATGGGCAGGTACCGGTGCCGTTGGAAGACGCCATCGCCAACATGGCGGTGATTGATGCGATTTTTCGAGCGGCGGAATCCGGGCGATGGGAAAAGCCTTGAGTTCGTTTATTGTGGCGCGCCGCCGGCAATGGACGGGACGATCAGGACGCGGTCGCCATCCTTGATGGAGCAGGATTCGCCGCCGAGGAAGCGGATGTCTTCGTCGTTGAGATATACGTTGAGGAATTGGCGAATCTGGCCCTGGTCGTCGCGGACGTGGCGGC
>JGI12635J15846_10006193_pt1 | contig 10273 bp, 8 predicted proteins | sample BlaSpr_A8_OM2_M2_FD_15846 | JGI IMG/M metagenome (IMG submission 15846)
GGACGTCCGGCCGAGCCGGTGAGATCGAAGGCGGCGAGCAGCTCGTCGGCTCGCCGCTTGCTGGCCGCGCGGGACAGGCCGCGCAGGCGGCCGAACACGGTCAGGTTCTCGTACCCGGTCAGGTCGTCGTCGAGGGAGGCGAACTGGCCGGTCACGGCCACCCGGGCCCGGATCGCGTTCCTCTCGCGCACCACGTCGAACCCCAGCACACGGGCGGTGCCCCCGTCCGGCCGGGTCAAGGTAGCCAGGATGCGGATCGTGGTGGTCTTGCCCGCCCCGTTAGGGCCGAGGAACCCGAACACCTGGCCGCGCCGGACCGTGAGGTCAATCCCGTCCAGTGCCCGGGTCTCGCCATAGACCTTGACCAAACCGCGCGCCTCGATCGCCGGGCTGTCCCCGGCCATCCTTTTCTCTGACATGCTGTAAGAGTTACCTGAACTCTTACAGCTTGTCAAGGCTACGGCCGCGCAGGTATCTTTGCCCTGATGACCGACACGCTCGACACCTCAAAGCCGGCCCGCCGCCGCCGGTCCGATGCCCGGCGCAGCATCGACGCCATCATCAACGCGGCCCGCACCATCCTTAGCGAGCGACCCGACGCCAGCATGGAAGAGGTCGCCGCCGCAGCCGGCGTCACCCGCCAGACCGTCTACGCCCACTTCCCGTCACGTGACGCCCTGATCGCCGCCCTTCTGCACGCCGCGGGGGCCGAAACCGTCGCCGCCATGGACGCCGCCCGCCTCGACACCGTCACGCCTGCTGAAGCGGTGCGCCGGTACCTCGACATCGGCTGGGAGCTCATTCGCCGCAACCCCCACCTGCTCGCCCCCGCCCTCACCGAGAACCCGCCCGGCAGCAACGACTGCCATCTGGCCGGCACCGCCCGGCTCGAACAGATCATCAGGCGAGGCCAGCGCATCGGCGACTTCGACCGCACGCTCTCCGCCGCCTGGCTCACCGTCGCCATCATCGGCCTTTTCCAAGCCGCCGCCGAACAAGTCGCCGCCGAACGCCTCACCGCCAGCAAGGCAGCGACCCTGGTCCTGGAGAGCACGCTGCGGCTCTGCGGCGCCGACCGGCCGCCCGCCTTGCCGCTGGCCGATGACAATCCGATGACAGAATGATCACCGGCGCTGCGGCGCAGTTGGCGGCGACAGCAGCCACGTTGCCGTAAGACGGCGGGAGGGGGCCGGCATGGCGATCGTCAGAACCGTCACCGGAGACGTGGACGCGGACCAGTTGGGCCCGACGACCATGCACGAGCACATCTTCGGCGACTTCACCGTATGGCAGGAAGACCCGAAGCAGACCGCGAGCCTGGCAAGCGTCGCCGTGGATCCCAACGCGCCGGTAGACATGAGCATCCTTGGGATCATCCACCGCAACCCGGTCGTGATCCGCGACAACCTCCGCATCGGAGACGACGAGGCCCTCGCCTTGGCAGAGGTTCTCAAGTTCGCTGACGCTGGCGGAGACTGCCTGGTCGAAGTCACCTGCTGTGGCGACGTCGCCGCCGATGGCGTCACGAATATGGGGCGCAACGCGCCTGGGCTGCGCCGAATGGCCGACCAAACCGGTCTGAAAATCGTCGCCGGCACGGGTTTCTACCTGGAAGGCACACACCCGGATTACGTGCGCACCGATTCGGTCAGTGAACTCGCCGCGCGGATGACACGCGACGTTACCGAAGGGATCGGCGACACCGGCATCCGCGCTGGGATCATCGGCGAGATCGGAACCTCCACCTTCACCGACCGCGAGCAGAAGGTCCTGCGCGCATGCGCCGCCGCCCACCGAGCCACCGGAGCTGCCATCAGCCTGCACACCCACGTCGGGTGCCCCACGGGTGAGCGCAGCGTGCAGTTGCTCACGGAGGAGGGGGTCGCCGCCAACCGGATCATCGTCGGGCACATGGACGAAAACCTGGTCTCCTTCCAACCAGGCCTGGCACACCTTGACTACCACCGCCGCGTCGCGGACATGGGCGTCTACATTCAGTACGACACATTCGGGGCCGAGTGGTACTACGACCAGAACCGCGAACCGATGGACGCCGAGCGCGCCTCAGCCGTGGCAACTCTGATCAATGAGGGGCACCTGGACCAGATTCTGCTCGGGCAGGACATCTGGCTGAAGAACTGCTACAAGCACTACGGCGGGCTCGGGTATGACCATCTGTTCACTGGCGTCAAAGCACTGCTCGCCCAGGCCGGCGTGACCCACGCCCAGTTCCAGCAGATGCTCGTCGACAACCCGCGCAGAGCCCTCGCTCTCACCACGTCCTAGTCGTCAAGGTCACAGTATGCACAGCGGGTTCACCGGCGAGCCGGTGGCGCCCTTCAGCCGCAGCGGCCCGATGACGAGCAGGAAGTCGTACTGCCTGCTTGCCCGGCTGTACGCAACCAGCTCGTCCAGCCGGCAGTTGTCCACCAGCACGAGTCCCATCGCCGCAATGCCAATCTGATGCAGCGGAAACGGCAGCCGGTCGTAGCCTGATGGCAGGTACTCGATGCAGTCCCCCAAGTAGACGGAGATCTGCTTCGCGTGCAGCCAGGGAAGGCAGGCCGCGCCGAGACCGGGGTGCAGGCCGGACCCGGCGGCCGGGGCATGTGACTGTGTGCCGAGATGAACGATCAGCGCGTCGCCGCTGCTGATGTCGATTCCTTCTCGCTCGGCGCACTCATCGAGGTGCCTGGGAAGGACCCGTCCCTGCGGCCAGACCTGTGGCACCTGTTCTTCAAGGTCGAGGAGGACCCCTCTGGTGACGATCCCGCCGAGGGCATGGACGTCTGCGAACTCGAGCCCGGCTCTGCTCAGGATGTCAGCGGACGCCCGTCCGTTGTACGCCGTTCCCTCGAAGAATTCGTGCCCGAGAGCGTCGATGTGGGTTACCGCGCCGCCGTGAACCTTGAAAGCTATCCGGTCTCCGCAAGTTATCGGACTCCACGAATACAGCATGTCGTGCTCGAACCCAGGGGTGCCGGGCTCGGCGATGGCGGCCGTCCGCACGTCCGCACCGAGGGAGACGCATTCGCCGGTGCGCACCGTTTGCAGCGCCGCACGTCGCGATTCGGCCGAGATGAAGTTCAGCGTGCCTTGCTGGTCGTCCGCACCCCAGCGGCCGGCGTTGGAGCAGCTGCGGAAAAGATCGAGAGCTTCATCTTCGCGTAGGTCGTTCATGGTCAGCCCACCCTTCGATAAGTCTGATCTGGATAGACCAGCGGCGCCGGGGGTGCAGCGCCACCAAGCCACTGGTGTCACCAGGCCTCGCGCCGACGGCGGGCGCTGCTGGTCGCCGCGGTGCGGATTATCGCGGCTTGCGTACCACTCTTCCGAGGTACTCCCGGACCGGCCCAAACATGTCCGGTAGGAGTTCGGCAGCCTCTGCCAGGCTCACCCACCGAACCGCGCTCAGCTCGGTGCGATCACCGACGAATGTCTCGGATGAGGCTCCCTTAGCCAGGCGGGCTGTCATGTAGATGACCAGTCGCTGCGTGACCGGGTGAAGGCGCTGGCCGATGATCTCGCCGTGCTGGACCTCAAGCCCTGTCTCTTCCTTAACTTCGCGGACGGCCGCATCGGCCGGGCTCTCCCCCGGCTCGATTTTCCCCGTCACGAACCCCCACGGCGGGACGCCGTCGAGCCGCTGGGTAATGAGCACGCTGCCGCGGGATGTGACGATCGCGGCGACAATGGCTTCAGGCAGCGGAACGGTTGACTGACGGGCGGCGACCTCCCGGCCGCGCTCCAGCAACCTATCCGCGCGCTGCTTGCTGATGCCGCCAAGGCGCCGACCGAGCTCAGTCATGGTCATCGGCTCAGAGCTCCAAATGCGGAGTGCCTGCTCGGCACGGATGTCAGCGGCTTGAGCCCGGAAGGCTGCCTGGGTCTGAACGAGTTCACCGGCCACAGTGAATGCCTCATCTGGGGGCAGGCGCCGAATTTCGTGAACGCGCGTATCGAACGCTTTGCGCTGCTCGTCATCGTCGGCTTCGTTCATCATGCACATCGTAAACCCGCGGGTCGCCGCAGGACTTTGCCCCGTGAGACTCGTCAACCTACGGGTTGACAGAAGCCAGGGAACGTGCCTACAGTCATGGCTGTCAACCCTTGGGTTGACGACACCAGCCTTGGCGATAGGGAGACTGTCTTGCCCGCAGACGCTACCGCTGCATCACCTCGGCATGGCCTGGCCGCCAGTAACCCGCGGACGATGTGCCGAGCGAAGAAATGGCAACGCTGCTCGACGTCTCCGTTGCCTTGCTTAAGTGGACCGACATCGCCGACCCTGACGCAGCCCCGGCAAGCATGCGATGACCGCCATGACCCTCACCTGTCCTGATGCGGTCGAGACAGTTCTGCCAGGCGCACCGCGGTCGGTGAGCGAGGCCCGGGCTCTGGTCCGTAGCGAGCTCGGCGCCAGCACGCTGACCGAGGCAGCCGTATTAGCCATGAGTGAGCTGGCGACCAACGCCATCACCTACTCCCGCAGCGGCCTCCGCGGCGGCACGTTCGGCGTCACCGTGCAGTGCGTCACCGACGGGGTCGTCATCCGTGTCCGCGATGGTGGAGCGCGCACCGCGCCGAAGCTGGCTGACCCGCCAGGTCAGGGAGTAGGGCGAACGATCTTTGCCAGCAGGGGGTCAGGGGTTCAAGTCCCCTTAGCTCCACCACCACATACCAGCAGGTCAGAGACCGCATCCACGGTATTGCTGTTGATCTTACGAGACATCTTTTCCACCGTCGCCGGGCGATGCTGGCGGGGTTAGACCGGGTGAGGCCTGGGCTTGGCGGTGGTGTACTTAGACCATGTCGGAACTCGCCTCCTTGGCTGCAGGCCTTGATGGATCCCCGTACTCGCTGCCGGACGACCCGTCACAGCGAGAGCTGGTGGAAGAGGCCCTTAGGCGCGGCGCTGACCTCGAGAACAGGTGCCTTGTCGTTCGTCAGGAGCTAGCGGGATCCAGCGAGAAGCTACGTCGGGCGACCCGCACTACTGAGATCTTTGAAAGCAATGCTATTGAGGGCAAGACAGTAACTCTCCTTGAGACTAAGGCAATCCTTGAGCGGCAGAATATGTGGGATGCTGAGCAAGCTCTTGCGACTTATACGCTCCATAGAGCCTTTCAAGGGGAATCCAATGTTCAAGATGTTGTAGGGTTGGCAGCCGCTAGGATCCTGGTTGACGAATACATCGCCGATCGTTCAAGGACGTTGACCGAGGTTGATTTGCGCGAATTCCACGGCTTAATACTAAGTGGAGACGTGTCGGCCGGAAGATATAAGGAATATATAAATCGCATTCAGGGTTCAGACCATACTCCGGTTCCTCCAGTCGACGTTCCCTCTGCAATGCACGGCCTAGTTAGCTGGATGCGAGAGGCAAAAATACCCCTCGTCTGGAAAAGCGCAGCATCGCATGCGTGGCTGACGCACATCCATCCGTTTGACGATGGCAATGGCCGAATTGCTAGACTCCTTGCTAATTACGTTCTTGGAAAGGGCAGCTATCCGCCCCTTATAGTCAAATCAACTTCTGACCGGCCGCGTTATATAAATGCGTTGGGCCATAGTGACGCAGCTGGTGACATATCTTCACTTGCTCGTCTTTTTGTGCGTGTACTAGATCGAGAAATGAAGCTCATGGAACGGCCTGACTTTGCATGGAGTCTTTTTCAGGCCGATCTTCTCATGCGTGAGCAAAGTGTCTATCGCAGATGGTATTCGACCGTGCGGCGTTTCTTCGACGAGGTAACTGCGCGACTCGTACTAGCCAAGGATTCTCTCGAAATAGTCGGCCAGGTGTCGCCGAGTGATTATAGGCAATTGTGCAACCGAGATTCTGGCGGAAATGCCTGGTTTGCAAAGGTCTCTACTTCGGGGAAGGTTGCCGACCTACTAATATGGATCGGCTATACCACTGACCGGATGCAGCGGCATCTTGAGCTTGATCAGTTCTTTCCGTCCTTCTTCATTTCTGAGAAAGACCCAGACCCAAGAGCCGTTAGGCCTTACAGACAGATCGTGACGAATCCCGAGCCGTTCTTTGACGAGCTATGTATAATCGCAGACGAGAATAGGGTTTTGTTCCGGCGAGGTCATGCGGCGCGCATAGTAAGCCTGTCGGCTGGTGCAGAACTATTCTCAGAGTTGCTCAGCAGCTATATGAAGCAAGCATATTTCTAGCACGGAGCCTAATAGTCACATCTGGGTGGAGAACTGAGACAGATCTTACAGCCATCTCACATACCGGAAGGACGGCAGCAGGGTCACCCGTCACCATCCGACTGGTCCAGGCCGTCGGCATGCCCCTTTGGCTGCACACGCAGCGGTGACCTGTCCGGACAGCTGGCGATCCGATGGTCGTGCCCGAAGCTCCTATGTCAAGGGATCATGGAATAGATCTGTGTCATTGAATCCTGAGTAGGCTGCCGGGCGTGGGCGGCCAGGGTCTTGTAGACCTCGCGGGCGACGTAGCGCTTGAGGCAGCGCATGATCTCTCTGGTGGTCTTGCCCTCGCTGGTGCGCCGGGTTACGTAGGCCTGGGTGCGCGGGTCGGTGGCCATCCGGGTGAAGACGATCCGCCAGAGGACGGAGTTGGCCTGGCGGTCCCCGCCGCGGTTGAGGCGGTGGCGGCGCTGCTTGCCGGAGGAGGCGTCGACTGGGCTGACGCCGCACAGCGCGGCGAAGCTCGCCTCGGTGCGCACCCGGGCCGGGTTGTCGCCGACGGTGACCAGCAACGTGGCCGCGACGCGGGTGCCCACGCCTGTCCGGTCCCGGAACCCGGCCGGGGCGGCGTGCTCAACGAGCGCTTCCAGTGCGGTGTCTAGCTGGGCGATCTCGGCGGCCAGGGCCTGGTGACGGCGGGCCACGGTGGCCATGGCCGCTTTGACCGCCTCGGCGGGGCTGGTCAGGCCGGCGGGGCGAAACCGTGCGGCCACCCTGATCCGCTCGGGGGCGGGTAGGCCGGCCAGTTTCTCCCGCAGCGCCTGGGGGGCGGTGATGATCAGGTCGCGGAGCTGGTTGCCGGCCTGGGTGCGGGCCTTACCCGCGCCGCGGCGGGCTACGTGCAGGGCCCGGATCGACTCCACCGCGCCGTCACCGGATTTCGGCTTCCCCGATGCCTCGCCGTTCAGGGCGGCCAGCGCGGCGGCGACCGCGTCGGCGGCGTCGGACTTGCCGCGCCGGCGCCGGGCCTGCCGGTTCGGCCGCATCACCTCGGCTACCTCGACGCCCTCCGCGGCCAGGTAGCGGGCCAGCCCGGCCCCGTAGCTCCCGGTGCCCTCTACGCCGACTTTGACCAGCTCACCGTGGCTGCGCATCCAGGCCAGGGCCGCCGCATAGCCCTCGGCGGTGGCCGGGAACTCTCTGGTTCCCGGTATCCAGCCGACCTGGTCGGCTACGCCGGCCACGTGTACCTCGGCGTGAGTATCAACGCCACCGGTGACCAGCCGGCTCCATCTGAGATCGTGAGCATGTCGTCTCCATTCCTTTGCGCGGACTGGGATGGCACCGCGGAGCCCGGGACGGACGGACAGAACACTTCTGGGACAACAGAGGTGTGTCAGGCTCCTATCAGGTCACGGCCGCCCCGGGCCCCGCGGGTTACACGCCCTCCCGTCGGACCCCGGCCGGCGGTTCGGGCACAGGACACGCTGACGCGGTCAGTTGCGTGCAGAGCCAAGCCGGGGCCCGGCGGCAGAACGCGCCAAGCCTCGCCGAGCCGGGCTGCGGATTAACGAAGACACACCGAAAGACCGAATCCGCAACCCCAACCCACCACCATTCTGAGGAAGTGTTGCGTGCCTGTGAGAAAGTGATCCGCGGTCAATCACGGTCAATCGCGGAGATGCATTAGCAACGTCCGCCAGCAGCAGAGCACGTCAGCTGTCGCCGGGTGAACGATCTTTGCAAGCAGGTGTTCGACTGTTGCCAACACTGTTGGCAAGCCGCTAGACGACTGCTGTCACGCGTCGACAACTCTGGAACATCGGCCCAGAGCACCGACACGACTGGACGATCCTGGGCGGCTTGCCCAGAACTACGGAACAGATGGTCCGGCAGAACTTCTTGAGCTTGTGACAACTTTCTCCACTAAGAACACAAGGACGCGCGGAGCACACCGGATGGCGCGGTCATCCTGTGCGAGGCGCCCTGGCGGGCGAGACAACAGTCCGGACGCGGCCAGCGGGCGGGCCCGATTCACCACAGGATTCTCACCGCAAACTGGCTGGCAGCTCCGTCTTGTACCTGCGGTGCATGGCGGGCTGCCACCCATGCGCTACCGCGCCACCGGTCCACCGGCTCGCCGCCGTCACGCTCGCCGACCGCACCCGCTAGGGCACGGCTATCCTCAGGCGCTCCAGTCTTGAGCCGGCCAAGATCACCATCAAGAGTGCTCGCCCGCTCCCGGAGATTTATCTACGAGAGAGCGGGCCGCGTCCATCACTCGCTTGCTAGCTCCCAGCTCAGCTAGGTGCGCAACGAAGGTCGGCGGGACATGTTCTGGTTGCGGGTGGGCGGAACTGGTGTAGACCACACCAGGCTCCACGTCTGCGCTGGTGATCGGGTGCTTATCGATATCGACGATCTTCACCTCACCCGGATTCTGGACCTGCCCGAGGAAGTTCCGGATGAGCTGGACAGCCCAAGCGACCAGCGGACGTAGTCCCGCTGGGAGGTGATCAAGAAAGCCTGGGTCGCTCATGGTTCAAGTATGCCTTCCCTCTACGGTGGTGGCCACTTCACATCTAAGACGAGCCGAGCGCCTTTGCCAGCAAGCGCAGATAGTTGGGCAGAAGGTTTTTAACATCAGGCTTGACAAGCCTCAAAAGGACGTCGGGCTCGGCTGGTGCACGGATGGAGAGGACGCCTAGAACCGTGCCGTCGGTGGGCTCCAGTACCGCGAAAGCAACGGCGGTCTGACTGGGCAGGTTCGGGACAAACTTACTGTTTTGGCCGATGAGGGCCCCAGCATCATCGCCAGGGCGCTTGTAAGCTGTGCCAAGTGGCTCGTCGGTAAGGTGCCACCTCATCTTGGGCGGATCCCTTAAGGTGTCGCGAAGGCCGAACCATCCTGCCGGGACAAGTTCTGTGGCCCGGAAGAAACGCTTGTGCACCCGATGTAGGTGCATGCCGATCTCCGACGGCGGTACGGCCTCGTTCATCCTCACGGCTTTCCCCAGATCCGGGTGCTGCGAGAATGTTGTGGAGGCAAGCAGGTTATCGACGGCCGCCTTGTAGGTTGCACGGAGGCAGTCGGTGACGTCCACGAGTGCCAGCGCCAGCTGTTGGTCTCGGTCGCGCGCGCGTCCTTGTTTCTCCTGGCGAAGGTTCTCGGCGAGAGATGCCACGGCCAGGGCCAGCGCCATCACGAACGCGAGCAAGATCGCTATAGCCTCAAGGCCCATATGATGATAAACAACGACTGTCGCTCCGGCGTGACTATCGTCCGGTTCCGTCGACTGCCAGAAGTTGGCAGGGATATCTCCAGCCGCTAGCGAGACCACCGCCGTAGCCAACGCTGTAGCGAACGCGGTCGCGAGCTGCACATAACGCAACTTCATGACGACATGAAGCCTCGCAGTTCATGACGCTGACTAACAGGTTTACCGAACATACGCCAATTTCCCGATCACGGCGCGCTCTTGACGAGACGTGTCCGTAGAATTACCAAGAGCAAACACATCTCCGCCGAACGTGGCCTGGGAAGTCGGCGCTGCAGCGGCCGCAGCTGGCGCGGTTCGGTTCGCTACAGCTGGCCGGAGACAACGAGGCCAATCGTTGCCCACACGGGATATGCACGGGATGATCTTTGACGACTCAGCACGACGACGGGCTGGAAGTCCAGGTGGGGGGCTAGGGCAGACAGTCAATCACGAATGCTCTTCAAAACCATTAGGGACACCGGCGCAAGAACCACAAAACCCGACTGAGCTTGCTAACGGATTTGCTAACAACAGATCTGGACGACGCTGGATCCAGCTGGACCAGACAGCCGCCAGCGACCTCTGTGAGCAGGCCTCACTGACAACTACGGCTGAGATCTGTCCGCAGCCACCCGCAACTGCCGACGATTCCGGCTGCGCGCCCGCTGGGGACAGCATGGGGACAGTACGGGCCTTAATGATCTTTGAAAAAGGGAGCAGGCACCTTGCCTGTTCGGCAAAGTGCCTGCTCAGTGGCGGAGGCTCGGGGATTTGAACCCCGGATGGGCGCGAACCCAAACCGCATTAGCAGTGCGGCGCCATAGACCGGACTAGGCGAAGCCTCC
>JGI12635J15846_10006194_pt1 | contig 10272 bp, 11 predicted proteins | sample BlaSpr_A8_OM2_M2_FD_15846 | JGI IMG/M metagenome (IMG submission 15846)
CACCCGCCTGTCTGATGGTGCGAGTACCAACAGGTGACAGCAGTCCGCATTCCTCTTTACTTTCATCGCTCCCACGAATTATGGTTTTGTCCGTTACTCTCCTTCCCACTAAGGAGACCTATGAACAAGCTGGTGCTCGCAATCCTCCTGCTCTCGGCGGGTATTGCAACTGGACAGAGCAAACCCGCGCGTCCAACAACCCACAAGCCCGAAACACCGCACCTGCAATTCGTGAAGGAATTTATTCGAGAACTCATCGAAGATGAAGATTTGAAAACGCAGGGCGAGAAGGAACTTGGTAAGGCGCAGACTCCAAATGAGCAATTCTCTGCGGGCATCTACTACAGCAAGTCCACGCAGCTAGTGTTGCGCTCTCAAACTGCGATGCTCAAGAGCATGCACCTTAACCATCCATTTGACGATCTGATCCCCACTCTAGTCGCATTCAATCAACGGCAGATTGAGTTGCATCAGAAGCTCATTGACATGAGTGGCAAGTTCTTGGCGGGGCCGAGGCCCGGTGTGGACTATCAAGCCCTTGTCGCGAAGGTGCCAGAGATCCGCGCTGAACTAGATGACGTTCGAAAAGGCTTATTTACCGCATCCCCGTTGATATTCATGTCCTTGGTCGATATGAACCCGGACTCTCAGAACCACGTCTCCCACCTCATAATCACGAAAGCTGAGAAGGCCGACTTAGAGGATCAACTAAACATTCTACTGAAAGATGTGCCGGACAAGGGAGACCAAGACTATTACATCAGTGCCGCGATGATACTACGAGGGGGATTGCAGAAGAAGGACTACAAGAGTGCGGATGATCCGTGGGAGTAAAGCCTGCCACATCGCGCACCACACTTGTGGCGACGACAACAGGAGAAACAATGACCACGAGCAACAGGAATATTTGAGAGGGACGAGGGAAGAAGTCATTAATCTCCCAGGATTCACTTATTTGGGAGCGGGTAGTAGCTCGTATGCCGTTTGGGTGGAAGTTGAGTCACGCTTTGTACATTGTTTCGCTTAAGCAAGTCTCGCACCCAAGATTCTGGAACGGCCAGCATGATACCCGAGCTTTGAGCGAACGGAAGTCCTTCAACCGTAGTGAAGAGCGGAGCCGCTTGAGCTTGAACGATGACACCGATGACTTCCCCCGTATCCAACCTAACCACAGGCGACCCGCTGTTGCCCTTGTTCCCGGACGCGCTAATTTGAAGTAAGTCGCGCTGACCAGCGGGAACTCTTCCCGCGTTAGGATTAGTCGTCGTGATAGCGGCCACCGTTCCGAATTGAATGGCGGGACTCCATGACCCAAGCGGAAAACCCGTGATAGCGATAAACTCCCCCGTGATCGGTTCAATAGTTGAAATTCGCAGAGACGCTGTCGGCATCTCCGTGCCGGGGTTGTTCTTATCCTCAACAAACTTTCTTAGCGGATTGGTGATCTTACAAAGCGCCAAATCGTGTGCTTCGTCCTTTTCAATCACGTCAAACCATGCTCCGGTACCGTCGCCGCTTCGCTGGCGCAGTCCAGCGGTCATCTGAGCCGACTTTGGTTTGTATTCTTGAAGAACGTGCGCGGCGGTGACGAAGTAGCCCTCAGGCGTCACCAAAAACCCTGTACCGACCACCTGCATGTTTACCACGTCGCCGGGTTGGCTGTACCAAATTGGAACTACAGCAAACTCTACATTCTGAGCAACGTGCTCCAATTGCGCTTCTATATTTTGGGCACTTATCGGAAGTGATCCGATAAGAAAGACCAAAGTAAGAGCCGTTCCGAACGTAGCCTTCACGTGTCCTCCTTCAACCCCGCTTCATCGTCGGAAGAGGGTACGCCCTTTTACGAGATATCCGCAAGTCACCGTCAGTTATCACATCTGGACTTTATAATGTGGAGATGGACCCGGCCGAGCAGGCGCGACGATTCGCTCAGACCGCCTACGCGGCGAAAATTGACGAGATTGTCCGAGAATTTGAGGAGAAGCGCCAGAGAACGCGTGCACAAATGGCGGCGCGAGGCGCGATCATGTCGGGAAACATGATATTCGAAGATGCCAAACTGGACGGTCAGCAGATCGCAGCCACGATCAAGGCACAACTTGAAACTCGGCTTGAGGGCTACGAGTTGCATGGCGTTCCGATTGATGATGATCTCGCAAGCACCCTTGCGGAGGAACTTAATCGCAATTTGGCGGACTCACTTGGCCGCGCTAGTATTCACTCACCCGGAGCCATGACGCTGCCTGCGGGTCTAGCAGCGCAGTATCCGCGCATGGTGAGTGAACAGGTCGGAATTTCACCTGCTTGGATTCGAACCGAGATTGATCGGCGACGCCTCATGAAAAAACCTCAAGCCCACACGATCAACGTGTACCACGTCGAGGGAGACAACTCGCGGGTTAACGTCAACAGCAATGACAACTCCGTGAATGTCGTGACTAAGAAACGCGACGAGATTTTCACGGAGCTACGGCAACAGGTCGAGTCTGGCGTTCAGGAGGGCAATGAGCGGACGGCTATCCTTGAGAAGTTAACGGCTCTCGAACAGGCGCAGGGTTCTCGGTCATTCGCGGAGCGTTACTCGGACTTCATCGCGGTGGCGGCTAACCACATGGCGGTGATCGGTCCGTTCATTCCGGCCTTGACCGAGATGTTGCGCCAGGCGTTAGCTTGAGGATGGATCAACGAATTCGACCCTTCCTGGCCCACTGACTACCTAGGTGCCGCGGTAAAGTCAATCACTTGCTGTACTTACCTAAAAGCCCGTAAGAACTTGTGTTAAGCAATCTTGACTCATAGATATGAGTCGTTTAGACTCATCATATGGCTAAGAGACTGCAAGTTATCTTGCAAGATCCCGAATACAAGGAAATCCAACTGGTAGCGAGGGCGCGCCACATGTCGATTGCGGAGTGGGTTCGACAGGCGCTCGCTGTGGCTCGACGCCGGGAACCTATTGGCGGGATCGGGAAGAAACTTGAAGTCATTCGCGCGGCTGCGCGACATGAATATCCGGTGAGTGACATTAGCGGCATGTTGGCCGACATTGAAAAGGGATATCCGACGGACCTGCCAGAGTGATTCTCGTCGACTCCAACATCCCGATGTATTTGGTCGGCGCGTCCCATCCGCACAAGAGCGACACGCTACGGTTGCTTGAAAAAGTTGTCAGCGATCGGCAGCGCCTGGTTACGGACGCCGAAGTGCTTCAGGAGATACTGCATCGCTATGTCGCCATTAACCGCCGTGATGCCATCCAGCCAGCGTTTGACGCTCTGCTTGGAATCGTCGATGAAGTGTTCTCTGTCGATCAAGGCATCGCCGAACGTGCGAAGGAGATTGTTTTAGGGTATCGGCAACTATCGGCCCGGGATGCTGTGCATCTCGCGGTAATGAAACGTCATGGAATAGAGCAGATCTTGAGTTTCGATTCCGGATTTGACCGGTTTCCTGGTGTAATCCGGTTGTCATAACGACTTGTACCGACAGCAATCATTCGGGATAGCGAACTCCTCAAGCGAAGGGGGCACCCGCCCGAACGACTTGGTAAGAAACACTACGCGGGAGACGACCGTGGAATCCCACCCTTCAAAAAACGAAGGGTGGGGCACCCGGCATGTTGTAGGAGACTGAAAAGGGATATTTGACGGACGCGCAGGAGCCGGCTGGGCGTAGGGGTCCTTCGACTCCGCGTGGACTTCACTTCGTGAAGTCCCCGCTTCGCTCAGGATGACAACTTGCTATATGGCCGGATGCAAGCCCGATCCTGGGGCCGGTTCGCCCCAGCGCTCCTACGCTGGCCGCTACTGATTGATGTCCTGCTTCGCCTCCAGTCGCTTCACCAAGCCGTCTACGTAGCTCTTCTGGTTGTCCGGAGCTGTGGCGAGGGCGAGTTTCATTTCTTTTGCGGCATCGTCGAACTTGCCTTGGGAGCAATAGATTCTTGCCATCCCGGAATGCACATACCACTGGTCGGGATGCTTCTTGGCATTTTCGCGGAAGATTACGAATGCTTCATCGCTGCGCTTTTCGCTCTGCAGTTGGCGAGCATACATGTGAAGTTGCAGCGGACTGGCCATGTCTAGCGCTTTCTTTTGTGCGGCCATGGCTTCGTCTTTGCGGTTGAGCGCGGTTAGCACTTTGGACTTGGTGATTTCGTTGTCGTAGCGGTCTTCATTTTCGATGGATTTGTTCGCATAAGTCAGCGCATCGCTTAATGCGATTTTTTCTGTCAACAAATAATTGGCGGCATCGTCCCAGCTTATCCACGTGTACTGGGATAGATCGCGAAGCTGCTTCTTGAGGCTAGCCTGCGCCAGGTCGTGGACATCGACCGAGACTTTGAAGGGGACCGCGACCTTCTCCCACTCCAGTTCGACCACCGCAGAATCCGGATGCAACTGGTCAAAGTCATAGGTCAGGGCGTTATGCATGTCGGCGGTTTTAGGCTTCACATTCACGCGCAAAGCGTCTTCCGCCTGGTCGTATGTGAAGGCGCCCCACGAGGTTGAGTTTTTGGAAAAAATAATTGTCCACTCATCGGCGTTGGGGATCATGTGTAAGCCGTAGGTTCCTTTGTCGAGCGGCTTGCCTTCGACCATGACCGGATCGCTGAAAGTGATGGTGGTGTTGATGTTCGCGCCTGCGCGCCAGACTTTGCCGTAGGGAACGAGGCCATCCCACACTTTGCGGTCATTCGCCAACGGGCGGTGATAGCGGATCGTGATATCTGTGACGCCGATTCTCTGTGAAACTTCCGCGCGCTGGCTGGCCAGGGGCAGATCAAGTACGAATGACTGCGCCGGGCTCACACCCGGCATCGCTGCCATCAGCAGGCAGAATAGGGATGCTCGCGAAATTGCTCGAAACATAGGACGGCCTCCTTAGCTTTTCATGAACTCTGTCATGAACTCTGTCATGAACTCTGTCATTAACTCTGTCGTTGACTCGTTAACTCTGTCATTGGACATCGATTCAAGATTTTGCCGAAAACTGGCAGGGATCGTGCCCTGCCGGGGTTGGCATCTTAGACGCGCTCCGAATCCATAGGTGAGCAGTGCGCGGCTAACCTCGCGCCTTCTTTGGCGTCTAATTCTCCGAAGAAGTGTGTTTTTCGTGGAACCCGCTTCTACCTTCCTTCGTATCAATGGAGACCGGGGAATGCGCGTCCTTGCTCGGACAGTGAAGGCCTCGCGCCGAAGTTGTGGGTTCAAATCATGCGGATGTTCGTCGATATTATTCGCCAATCGCTGGCCACTCTGTGGGCGCACAAGCTTCGCTCGTTTCTCACTATGTTCGGAATTGCCTGGGGGGTTGGTTCGCTGCTTCTTCTTGTAGGTTTAGGCGAAGGCTTCCGCAGTGGTCAGTCGAAGCAACTGAAGACGCTTGGGCAGGACATCATGTTCACTTTCCCGGGACGAATTCCCGCCGTCGAAGGCAGCACGCAGTCCGGTCGCACGTACCATTTCACTTATCAGGATTACGTTGCCATCCGCAATGAGGCGCGCTCTCTCAAGTATCTTTCTCCGGTGCTGAACCGGGAGGACATTCGCGCTGTCAGCGATTACGGCTCTACGAACGGCCAAGTGTTCGGGATCGCGCCCGAGTACAACCAGATTCGCAATGTCCCGGTGGGGCCGGGGCGGTGGTTCAATGAAGAGGACAATACGGAAACGCGCCGCGTGGCCGTCGTTGGCTGGGAGTTATTGAAGAATATTTTCCCGGGCCGTCCCGCGGTCGGGTCGTCGATTCTGCTGAATGGCATCCGCTTCGAAATTATCGGTGTGCTTAGCAAAGTTGGGCAGGACGGCAATAACGGGACTAACGGGCGCATTTTCATTCCGATCGAGACTATGCGGAATCTTTTCCGGCTGAAAGAGAAGAATAGCGAAGATGCCATCTCGTTTCTCAACTACCGTCCGTTTGTGCCGGCGGATCACTTAACGGCGAAACAGGAAGTGCACGGCATTATTGCGCGTCGTCATGGATTTGATCCGAAGCTTGAAGAATCATTCGAAGATTGGGACACGATTGAGAATAACAAGCGTGTGGCAAAAATCTTCGACGGCATGGATTATTTTCTCGGCGTTGTTGGCGTCATCACGCTGGCTCTCGGCGCGATTGGCATCATTAACATCATGTTGGTTTCGGTTACCGAGCGTACGCGGGAGATTGGGCTGCGCAAGGCTCTGGGAGCAACGCATCGGGCGATTCTGACGCAGTTTTTTGTGGAGGGCGCATTTCTGACTGCTTTGAGCGGAGGCATTGGACTGGCAATCACGACGGCATTGGTAACGGTATTGGCCGCTCTACCGGCGCCGGAGGGATTTGACACGCCGCGGATTGTGCCATCGTCGGCGGCAGTTGCGATCCTATCGCTGGCATGTGCTGGTATCGTGGCGGGCCTTTACCCCGCGCGGCAGGCCGCGTTATTGCAACCGGTAGAGGCGTTGCGGCAGGAGTAGCGGAGATGTACAAGACGCGGCATGCTTCGCTTGCATTTGCCGCGAGGGAGACGCGGCGGGCCGCGTCTATCCAGGAATAGCTATGATTCTCGAACTCGCCAGCCAGGCTTATAACGCGCTGAAGCACAACCGCCGCCGCAGCATTCTCACTATGCTTGGCATGGCCTGGGGCATTGCAACAGTGGTTTTGTTGCTTGCCTATGGATCCGGTTTCGAGCGCGGACTTTGGGTAGCTTTCCGTTCTTGGGGAACGAACCTGGTCTTTGTTTTTCCCGGGCGCACATCATTGCAGGCGGGCGGCACGAAAGCCGGGAGCGAAGTTAAGCTTACTGTCAACGATCTCGATTATCTGCAGGCTGAAGTGCCTCTGCTCAAGCGCATCTCTCCCGAGACTTCTAAGCAAAGCAGCGTGGCTTACGGCGCCCGGAGCGGGAGTTATAGCATCAGCGGAGTCTATCCTTATTACTCGCACATGCGCCGAATGGAGGTTGAAGAGGGAACATTTTTTACCGACCTTGACGAAAATACGCGCACTCGAGTTGCAGTCCTGGGTGCCGACGTGAAGAAGAAGCTGTTCTCGGGGCAAAATGCTTTAGGCGAGAAAGTGCGTCTTGAAGGTATTTCCTATGAAGTAATTGGTGTGCTTAAGCATGTCATCCAGAATGGCGATGAAAATATGAATGGGAAGGTTTACATCCCGTTCAGCGCCATGAGCGATCTTGCGAACACTTTTTATTTGAGCGCCGTCGCCATGGAATATGAAGGCGATCACGAAAAAGTTGCAGGGGCGGTGCGTCGATCGATGGCGTTCCACCATGATTTCGATCCTAAAGATAAACGCGCCGTGTTTGTGTTCGACGTATTTGCTGATTTGCTTGATCTGCGAGTTATCACTACCGGAATCAAAATTCTTCTTGGATTTATTGGACTGTTGACGCTCGGCATCGGCGGCGTGGGCTTGATGAATATCATGCTGGTCTCGGTCACTCAGCGCACGCGCGAAATCGGCGTTGAAAAAGCGCTTGGAGCGCGGGGGTGGCATATTCTGGTGCAGTTTCTCGCGGAAGCACTAGCCCTCACGCTTCTCGGGGGCATGGCTGGGGTAGTTCTCGCTTATATTGTTTCCTGGTCGGTCGGTTCACTCACCTTGTGGAGCGCTTTTGTAGAAAATGGAAGCGAGGGGGATATTCATCTCGCTATCGACTCCACGACGTTGATTGCGTCGACCATGATTCTTGGAATCGTGGGAGTGATCAGCGGAATGCTTCCGGCAATTAAGGCATCGCGTCTCGATCCCATTGAAGCCCTGCGCTACGAATAGAGAATGGTCTTCCTTGGGGCCGCGGGCGGCTTGCGTCCATCCGCGTCTTAGCCCGGCGCTGAGTACAATGAACCGGTGTCTGATTGCAACTCCCTGCAGAAAGTTCTCGATCACTTACGTCGCTATGAACATCCGTTACTCGCCTTTTCCGCGCGCGACAATGGCGGCGAAATCGAGATTCTGATCGATCTTAAGAACTCGACTGTCCCGGTACATACCTATGTTTTGCCGATTCATGCTCGAGATCTGGATCATCCGCAATTCGCATGGCATTTGCAGCGCCAACTCTACGATGGCTTGCACGACTATTTCGTTGAAATGTTTACGTGCACTCCGCAGGATCGCTGCGTTGACGGAAACGAAATTTCTGCGGACGACGGAAGGCGGGAAAGTTAACGCTTGTCCGTCCGCGACCAAATCGAGCGCGAGATTCGCGAATGCGGGGCAATTTCATTTGCGCGCTACATGGAAATATGCCTTTACGATCCGGCGCACGGTTATTATTCGTCGAATGCCGAGCAATTTGGCAAAGCCGGAGACTTTTACACTTCGAGCGATGTGCACGCGGTCTTCGGACGCCTGATGGCGCGGCAGTTCGAGGAAATATGGCGGGTGCTTGATCGTCCGTCTCAAATCGAAATACTCGAACTTGGTCCAGGGCGAGGATTATTTGCTCGCGATGTGCTCGATTGGTCCAAGAAGAAACTCCCAGACTTTTTTGCCGCCCTAACTTACACCGTGCAAGAAAGTTCGCCTGCCCTGAGACGCAAATTGCAAGATAGTCTTTGCGAACACCTCGCGATCGGAAAGGCTGTGCTCGCGGCGGTGGGAAGAAGAGCGCCATCGTCTGGCCAAGTTGGGGGTGATACGGAGATCTACCGCGCCGTTAAGTCCGAAGTACCGCTTCTTGTCTTTGCCAATGAATTCTTCGACGCTTTGCCGGTTGAGATTCTCAGTAGTAACGGAAAACTGCACATAGGGATACAGAACAATCGGCTAACCGAAATGTGGCTACCGGCTTTGGCCGAAGAACTGGAATTTCTCGACCGCTACGGCGTTCATCCTGAGGAAGGCGAGCGCATTGAAGTACCGATCGTCGCGCAAGGCTGGATGCATCAAATCGCGAGGTCTATAACGCGCGGCTTGCTAGTGATGATCGACTACGGATACACGCGCAACCAACAACTCGCGGGCCGCCATCGTGGCACGCTGATGGCGTATCGACATCACTCCGCGAGCCCTGATCCTTACCAGGCTCCCGGTGAGCAAGACCTGACGGCCCACGTAAACTTCACAGCGCTCGCCGCGGCATGTGGGCAAGAGGGAATGCGCTGCGAAAAGCTGCTCACGCAATCGCAATTTCTGATGGGCATTGGCGAGAAGAATCAATTTGCGGATGCCTTTGAAGATTGCCGCGTCCCGCAGGAGCGGGCGAAAGTGGCTTTGCAACTGAAACACTTGGTTAGTCCTGAAGGAATGGGAGAGAATTTCCAAGTTTTGCTGGCTAGCAGAGCAATTGATTCCGGGATAGTTTCCAGGCTTTCCGGCATGAGCTTTGGCTCCGGTTTAACGGAATAAGTTAATGGAATAAGTGGATTGAAAAGTACCTTCGCGCTATACTCGCTGCGACTTAGGAGGGTAGTTATGAAGCGCTTCGTCCATGTTAGTGCTGTAATGTTTGTTTTAAGTTGGGTGTGCTTCGCGCAGAGTTCCACAAACGAGTCTCCGGCTACGAAAGCCGATGTCGAAAGATACTTTCAACTGGCGAAGTCCAACGACATGATGAAGAAGTTGATGGCGTCGATGACGCAGAGTATTCAGCGGATGACACACGAGCAGTATTTGAAGCATCAGGACGAACTGCCGCCTGGGTATGAAGCTAAGATGAATGCGATGATGAACGACATGTTCAACAATATGCCCATGGATGAAATGATGGAGGCGATGGTTCCGGCCTATCAAAAACACTTCACTAAGGGCGATATTGACAATCTGGTGGCGTTTTACTCTTCCCCAACCGGTGCAAAGTTATTGCGGGAGCTGCCGGCGATAATGGCGGAGTCTATGCGAGACATGATGCCGATCATGACTAAGTATATGGAGACGGTGCAGCAGCGGCTTCTGAAGGAGACGAGTGACATGATCGCGCAGTCCAAGAAGCAGCCCCAAACCGGAGCTTCAGCTACCAATAACTAAGGGTGGCAAAATGCGGCCTATGGTACGAGTGCCCGTGTACCAAAGGTATGCACAGTTACGCCACATTTAACGCTCGTGAAACATCTTTGCAGTAAACTACGGGAAATGAGTTCGCCTCGGGTCTCTCGCTTCGCGCTGCCGCTGCAGGTCGCAGCAGTGTGCTATCGCCGGGTAAATTCGCACGCCGAGTTTCTGTTAGTGCACACCAACGGCGGAAGCAAGTGGACCTTTCCTAAGGGAGCCCCCGAGCCGCGTCTCTCGCACAGTCAGGCCGCAGAACGCGAAGCC
>JGI12635J15846_10006197_pt1 | contig 10271 bp, 10 predicted proteins | sample BlaSpr_A8_OM2_M2_FD_15846 | JGI IMG/M metagenome (IMG submission 15846)
AGCCATGCCGGACGGCCCCCCGCCAACGATTACAACATCAGCGGGCATTTGCGGACGCTCGATGTTTTGGAGTGGCTTGCGGAAGATCAGCATTATCGTTTAGCGGAGAGGATCTGGGCCATATTTTGAATTGTCATCCTGAAATGACAAGAGTCTGGGACTGGAAACTTATCCTCCCGCCTTGATCTTCTTGATCTCCTCAACCAGCGGCGGCACGATATCAAACAGATTCCCCACGACCGCATAATCAGCAATCTCGAAAATCGGGGCTTCAGAGTCTTTGTTAATCGCGATGATAGTCCGCGCGCCCTTCATTCCTACAATGTGCTGAATCGCGCCGCTGATCCCCAAGGCAAGATAGAGTTTTGGCGCTACTGTCTGTCCCGACGATCCGATTTGACGGTCCATCGGAAGCCATCCTGAATCGCAAATTGGACGCGAGGCCGCCAATTCACCACCAAGCGCCTCCGCGAGGTGCTTGGCAATTTCGATGTTCTTCTGCTCCTTGATGCCACGCCCCACAGAAACAATGATCTCCGCTTGCGTTAAGTCGATCGCTTGTTTCGCCTCTTTGAATACTTCCTGCGGCTTGGTACGAACGACTCCGTCCGCAATTTCCACATTTACTATCTCGACTGGAGCAGCAGCAGTTCCAGCTTCAACTTTGTCCGCTCGGAATGCGCCGCTCTGAAACGTCACGAACCAGGGCGCGCCACAACTGAAGGTCACGTCGGCGGCGAATTTTCCCTGGAACATCTGGCGCGTAAACAACAGCCTGTCGCCATCTTTCTTATAGCCGATACAATCGCTGATTACAGTGCTCCGCATGGAGGTGGCAAGTTTCGGGATGAAATCGCGAACCTCATAGGTATGCGGAAGAAGAACCAGCTTCGGCTGCTTCGACTGAAGGAGTTGCTTTAGTGCAGTCACGAATCCGTCCGGCGTATAAGGCTCGAGCTTCGACGATTCGACCGCGTACACTTTGGAAACTTTCTTAGCTGCCACTTCGGTGGCAAGATCTCCGACGCCACTTCCCACGACCGCAGCGTCGAGCGCCCATCCAGTTTCTGCGGACAAGGCTTGCCCAGCTGCGAGAGCCTCCCACGAAACACGGCTGAGTCTACCTCCGCGTTGTTCGAGGATTGCTAGAATCGTGTCGGGCATAATGTTGCACGTGTGGCGCGGGCGCCCTCGCCCGCGAGTCTGCAGAAGCTAAAAGATCAAACTTGCACCCTGGCTTTCGCGGGCGAGAGCCTGCCCTGAGCTTGTCGAAGGGGGCCCGCGCCAGACCACCTATTCAGTCAAGCTTCCCCGTTTGTGCGCACCGACTCCTAGCAGGATCAGGCCCACACTTCCCTGTATCAGCACCCACCACATCCACATGTGGGAGCCGCTGCGCAGGCCGACATAAACAAACGAACATAGGATGAAGGCGAACCAGAGCAGCAGCTTGCCCGCCGTCATCATCACCGAGCCGACACGCTCTTCGCCCGCCATCGCCGCTTCTTCCATTCTCAACAGGTCTTTTCCCGCCATAGTTATTTAGACGCTCTCTGAGTCGCCCAACAACTCTTACAGCACGTGGACTTCATTGCGCAACTTATCCACCAGCTTCTTGGCGATTTCGGAAGGCGTCCCCTCCAGGTATTCAGTATTTTTCGTCTTCTCCGGAATGTACATACGTTCAATTTTCTGCACATTATCAGTCAGGGCAGACTTCACTTCGTCGAACGAAACTTTGCGCAATGGCTTGTTCTTCGCCTGTTTGATGCCGATGAGAGTGGCATAGCGAAGTTTGTTGATGCCGGACTGAATGGTTAGCACTGCGGGCAACGGCATATCAACGAATTGGAAGTATCCCGCTTCGAGTTCACGCTTCACCCGGATCCCGCTCTCATTCTTCTCAATCTGCATAATGATGGTCGCGTGCGGCCCGCCCAGAAGTTCGGCAAGAATCACTCCAGTTTGGGCGTAACCATAATCATCAGATTGCAGGCCAGTGAAAATCAGGTCGAATTGTTCATCCTTAATCGCTGCGGCGAATGCGCGCGCGGCGTTGAAGGCATCCAGCCTGACGAACGCATTATCTTCCAGATGAATAGCCCGGTCAGCCCCTTTGGCTAACGCTTCTCGCAAAACCTGCTGCGAGCGCGCCGGACCGGCGGTAATCGCAACCACCTCCCCACCATGCTTTTCTTTTTGGCGCAGAGCTTCTTCGAGCGCGAAAGCATCCGGCTCGTTGACTTCGTACGAAACGTCTTCGCGAATCCATGTGCCGGACTCGTTCAGCTTTAGCGGAGCGTCCTTTTGAGGCACTTGCTTGATGCAAACCAAAATTTTCAACCGGACTCTCCCTTTCAAAAATCCTAAATGACGATTCAGACCCGCCCATAACGGCGGGCTCCGACTCAAACAAACTTGCCAGTATAAATGAGGAAGCAAAAACAAACGAAATGAAGGAAGGACTTACGCACCTACCAATTCTCTATCCTCTATTGGCTCGTATTCGACGATATATCCCGCCACGGCGCTGGCGGCCACGGTTAATGGACTTGCGAGATACATTTGCCCAGGGCCGCTGCGTCCGGGAAAGTTACGATTCTGCGCGCTGATCACAACCTGGTCAGGCCTGGTGGTGACTCCCGGACCTGCGTTGATACATGCGCCGCAACTGGGCTCTATAACGTGTGCTCCCGCTTTGTTGAAAATCTCCAGATACCCTTTCCTCACACAATATTCTCTAGTTTCCTGCGAGCCGAACTGGATGTAGAACTGTACTGAATCCATTACCCGCTTGCCTCGCTTCAGCGCGTCGGAAAGAACTTGAGCATACATATCCATGTCTTCATTCTTCCCCGCTGTGCAAGTTCCTCCATAAGCTAGCTCGATGGGAACGGGCGTATTCAACTCACGAATAAACTTGCCGTTTCCAGGATCGCCCGGCGTGGCCACCATTGGCGTAATTTCCTCGGCATTCAATTCGATCACATGAGCGTATTCCGCGTCAGGATCGCTATACAGATCCTCGATCATCGACGCCGCCTTGTGGCGACCCATGCCTCGACGCTCCATCAGGAACTCAATCGCCTTGCCGTCTGGAGCAACGATTCCGGTGAAGCCACCGATCTCTGCCGCCATGTTCGTCATGGTCGCGCGCTCGTCAACGCTCAGTTCTTCGATCGCTTCCCCGGAGTATTCGATTACCTTTGCGAGAGCTTTGCCGCTCTTGATGTAGTCCATTCGCAGCAATGCGAGAATGAAATCTTTAGCCGTCACGTTGGGATGCTTTCGTCCGCGGATCATCACTCTGACCGATTCAGGCACACGCACCCGCACATCCTTCGTTATCCAGGAATTGAATACATCGGTAGTCCCAATTCCGAATGCGACACAGCCGATGGCACCGGAGTGCGGAGTGTGTGAATCCGAGCCGACGATCAATTGCCCCGGTAACGCATAGCTCTCCAACACAACCGAATGGCAGATTCCTTCGGAGCCCTTGCGGTCCTTCAACTCGCCGTGCAGCCGGATCCCTCGTTGTTCCGCAAACTCTTCCTGTTTGAGCTTGAGTTGCGTGGCGAGATCGAGCAGTCCCATTTTTCGTTTCTGTTCGGAAAGCACTTCATCTAGAAACGTGAGGTGATCACGAAAGAATAGAACCGAAGACGCATCGTTGACTGGCGCTTCGCGCCCAACTAGTTGATTGAAGAAAATCGCCGCCATGGGCGTGACGTACTCATGACTAAAACGCAGGTCGGTTCGCGCGAAGCCGGAGTCGCCCGGCTTCACGGCAGGAACTCCGACGTTTTGGTCTGCGCCTGCATCCACCATGTGCCGGGCAAAAATCTTTTCTGCCAGGGTCATTGCTCGGGCCTTCGTCTCAATCGCAGGCAGAAATACTTTTCCTTGAAGACGCGCTACGTTGAAATTGAAGAGGCCGCCATGCTCAATGATCTGGCGTGTAATGTCATCTTCGCCCCGCGTAAATTCAGAAAGCGGAATCTCCTCACCGGCTCGAATCTTGTCAATTAAGGAGAAATTCGTAGAAGTGAGAACGCCGAGATTCTGGCAGTTCTGTTTGTAGATGCGTTCAATATTCTCGGCGATGACAATCTGAATTCCGGCGCTAAGCTCGGCGTAAGGAGACTGTTCGCGGCTTGAGCCTTTCCCGCGGCGTTTTCCGCTAACCGCGGCAACAAAGCCTCCCCGCTTCACATCCCCTCGGCCGATCGGAGTTTCATTCCCGCACTTCAAACCCGTATATGGGAACTCTCCCAGCGTTTGATCAAAGAAAAAACAAATGTGCGCGGGAGTAATCTCGTCGGTCGAAATATCGTCGCGAAGTTTTGGATTGTTTGTTGGATTGCGTGTGTCCCAAGGCAAATCCTCTCCAGCCAGTTGCCGTTTGATCAATGCAGGATCTTCGGTGAGGAATAGGATGCGTCCGTTCAGTCGAACTTGGTTGGGACGCTTCTCGATGGTCCGTTCGAGCAATGACGTGATCACTGGGCACCTGCGAGGCTAGGCAGCCAGTTTCCATTGTACCGTCATCGCCAAAGGAAGGGTTTGAAACGTAATGCACAGGATTCAACCGGGAAGGGCCGGACTTTCAGTCGGGCCGAGAATGACTTAAAGACCCTTACGGCACGACTGAAAGTCGGGTCCTTCCACCTCAGTGATGCCCGTTCTTGCGATCATACTTCTCGCCCGCCGGAATCGCGACTGCCAGGCGATTTTCCTTGGGGGCAAGCGGACAGGTGGCATAGGGAGTGACGGCACAGGGCGGACTATGTGCGCGATTAAAGTCGAGCACTACGCTGCCATTCACGATAGGATCGGTTTCCAGAAAACGGCCACCCGGATACGTGTCGGTCTTACTTGTGAGATCGTTGAAAACAAAAAAAAGACCCTTTGAAGGATCGCCACCCAAATCAGTCAGGCTGACATCTTGACCATTAATCTTGAAGTGCGCCTCTCCGGTTACAGGAGTGGAAGTGACATCTCCTAAGACATTCGGCACATCGACGGTTTTCTTTCCATCCGAAGGCACCCATGTGGCAGTGATGCAGTAGTTAGTATTCAAAGGAAAGAACACTGGTCCACCATAATCCTGCGCAGCCTGGCTCTTAAGATCCTTCACGCGGATGCCGATGCGGTCACCGCGCTTGATTACGCGCATTCGAAGACTGCCAATCTCGAGCACTGTCGGATGTTCGGTTGCATCCGACTGCAATTCAGCGCCGGCCGTCGGCTTTCCGCCGATAGTGGCTCCAACTCCAGGCAGAATCTTCACCGTCACCATCTGGCCGTTGAATTCAAACGATCCCGCATGAGCTGGAACAGTGCTATTGGCGAGAACAATTTGATTTCCAGGATCGCTTCCAAAGCTATTTGCACCCTGCTTCAGCCAAAACAATCCTGCGAGCGAGAGCCAGTTCTGTCTTAGATCATCAGTCAATTCCGTTTTCCACTTTTCGAAAGCTTCACGGTATGCCGCGTCTGGCGCCGCATTCGGGACAGTCTCTCCCGGGCCCGCGGTGCAATACGATGCCGCCAGGAACAGCGCAGATCCAATTGCCACTCCCCGCAACGATTTCATGCTTCGCAAATTCGACCTCCCGGTCGCTTTACTTCTTCGATTTACCCAGCTGCCGGACATACGCTACAAGTTCATCGATCTGCGCGATCGACAACTGCGCCGAGAAGGGAGGCATATTCCTTTCGCCATCCGTAATGATGTGCTTCAATTCTGCATCGCTCTTCTTCTGCACAATTGCCGAGTGGAGATTGCGCGCTTTTAATTGCTTGCCCATGGTGGTGTTCCCGGTCGCATCGGTTCCGTGGCACAAGACGCAATGGGACTTAAACAGGTTCTCTCCCGCCGCAGCCGTGGAGTCAGTCCCGGCAAACGATGCGGCGGACAAAAAGCAAACCGCCGCGAAACACTCTAACCCTGCCTTGCATAAGAATTTAAGACCGTTCATGTCGTCTATGGCTCCTCTTGGCTTCCGGCACCTCACTAAAGATAAACCAAATTAAAGATAAGCGAAGACTAAGAAACGTAATCGGCCATTGCAACTAATCGTTGCTATCGAAAGAATTCGGGCCGAGCACCGAATAAACGTCACCGGGGCTCCCGCCAATTCATTAGAATGCAGCTAGTGTCCTCGTCAACCAGAACTATCGAGAAATCACCGGTCCTCGGTTACCACGGCGGGGGTTTCGCCTTTCCGCCAAACAATGGAGCGGGAGGGGACGGCGACGGGGGCGACAGCTCGCCTGATTACGAACGGCGTTTGCGTCGTGCCCGGCTGGGCCTGATTGTTGCAACCGCCCCTATCCTCATGTTGTTTCTTACCTTCGCAACCGTATTGGTTATTAGGCGTGGAACGTCCACGTTCGACGAGCGCACCAACACCTACACGCGCGACTGGATACGGGTGACGTTGCCCACAGGCCTGTTGTTGATAAACACCGTGGTACTACTCGCCAGCAGCATCACCGTCGAAGTGGCGCGGCGGCTGATTGCGCGCGATGTTACGCTCTCCCCACTTCGATCGATTCCCGGTATCTCAATCGGCGGAGAACGTGGGTTCCCCTGGCTAGCGGCTACTGCCCTGCTCGGAACCGCATTCCTGTGGGGGCAATGGATGGCATGGCGAGAGCTTCTCGCCAAAGGCTTCTCTTGGGGCTCCGGCGCCAGCAGTTCCTTCGTTTACCTGTTGACGGCGACTCACGCCGTCCACTTAGTCGGAGGGTTGCTTGTGCTGCTGTACGCCGTGATCAATTATTTTCTTCACCGGCCAGTGGAATCTAGGCACATCGTGGTCGATGTGACAGCATTGTACTGGCACTTCATGTTTTTTTTGTGGATCGGTATTTTCGTGGTGCTGGAAGTTATGCGATAGCGGGACAGATTGGTGAATCCTTAGCAGGCTCCGGGAATATATCTGTGATGTCTTGGGTGGCGGATGTCTGGGCGGGCGGCGGACGTTTTGGGTGGCGCAGCGGTTTTGGCTGGCGCAGCGGTTTTGGGTGGCGGATGTTTTGGGTGACGCAGGTTTTGGGTGGCGCAGGTTTTGGGTGGCGCAGGTTTTGGGTGGCGCAGCGGTTTACCGCTGCGATAACCCGCTTATTCTGAGCATCGGCTTTAGCCGCTGAGGTCGAAGGATCATTTTCCGCGGCCTGTTAATGTTTCATCGCAACCGGCCTAACTTATCCATCGGCCAATATCCGAAGACAGCCTTCCCATAAATGAAACTCGCATTTACCGGACCAAAATCCCGGCTATCGTTCGACAGGCTCCGGTGATCTCCCAGAACGAAATAGCTGCCCGGCGGTACCAGGACCGTCTTATACGACCGCTCATCCACATACGCTGGTGGAATGTAGTCTTCGTCGAGAAGATTTCCATTCACATAAACCTGTCCGCCGTCGATTCGGATGCGATCTCCCGATAGTCCTATAACGCGCTTAATGAAACTCTTCGAAGGGTCCCGCGGATACCGGAAGACGACAATGTCTCCACGCTGTATCGATTCCAGCCTGTAAACAAATTTATTGACGAAGATGCGCTCCTGATCGTCGAGAGACGGCATCATGCTGGTGCCCTCAACTTTGACCGGCTGGTAAAGAAAAATAATGATGAAGGCTGAAATTCCGAGGGAAATAATTAAGTCCCGAAGCCAGACTGACACAATTGGCCGCTTGGGAAGAACGGCGGTTCGCGCGGGGGAAGGGTCAGTAATCACTTCGTGGTCAGTCATTAACTTCAATTCTAACTGATGCGGTGCTGAATTGAGTCCCGTAGCCCGCTTGTTAGTTCTCCGAAGCTTACTTTTTGAATAAATTTTCGAAAGCCTGCTTAGCGTCCGCTGGGCGCGCGGAGAGGGGAGTGGATGTCTGTTTCTCAAACCTCACACTGATCGAGTAGAAGGTGCATGAATTCAGCTGGTCTTTGCGAGGTACTCGCTCTTTGATGGGCTGTGTGCACTCAAAGCGGCTTGCGGGATCAAAGTACGTACACTGCTTGCACGAATGAAGTTCGAAGCCACACTTCGGACATTTTCCGACCGGCTCAGGCAACGAATTGAGCAGCGTCCCACATTGCCCGCAGCGCGATACCGTGTGGGTTGCCGCAAGCTGTAGTGGCCGCGGGCCGAAGTGATCGCCTTTTGCAAGCTTCGTATCGGACCTGTCAGAGGAAGGCTTTTGGCGTTCGCCGCGATCGCGATCCTGATAGCCGTGCTGCCGATATTTTTGTTCTGACAAAGAGTCTCCTGTTTGCCAAACATTCTCTCGCGCCCGACCGCCCGCTGCAAGTGCACGGAAGTGCCGTACGGCTCTCAAAAGTTCGGGAGCAGAGACTTGCGAGATATGTTGCGAAGCCGCGTTCCGCCTGGCAGGGCATGACACGACTGGCAAACAAAAGCCGCGAAGCGGCGCAAGAATACAGCCCAGGGCGTCAGCCCTGGGACGAAGCGGAAAATAAGCAAGCCCTGAAGGGGCGAAAGATCGGTTGCGACACAGACTCCCCCGCCTCCGCGGTTTTAACAAACAAACATCTTACAAACTCCAGACTCGCGCGTGACACACGCGGGCAGGCTCCAAATTACGCTGCTCCAAGTAAGCGGTGAATCCTCGACAACAAAAATTATCTAGAATTTGGAGCGCACAAATGAAAACAGAAAATTCTCCCTCAGCTCTCTCATCTGACATCACTCCTCAGTCCAATAAAGAAAACAATTCACCTCTACGAGCCACCGTTAACCGGCGTTCATTCCTTAGGAAAAGTATGGTTGCGGGAGCAACCGCGACTGTGGGCGCCGGAATCCTGGCCAATGGAGTATCAGCGTTCGGACAATCGAGCAAAGGCCCTGCAATTACCAAGGGCGATATAGCGATTCTGCGGTTTTTGGCCGCAGCCGAACTCCTTGAAACAGACCTGTGGCAGCAATACACCGAACTGGGAGGCGTTCAGGACGGTGAAGAGCAAGGCCTGAATGGAGGAAGCCCTCAGTACATGGCCGCACTTCAAATCCTTGATGGCGACATGCCACAGTACATTCATGACAACACCGACGATGAAGTGAGCCACCATCAGTTCATCAATGCTTACCTGGTTTCGAAAGGCGCCGACCCCGTCGACCTGGACGCATTTCGAAACTTGCCAAGCAGCCAGGCTACCGGAGCGAAGAACATAGGGCGGCTGACAAATCTGACACAACTTACCGTCGATACCAGTTTCTGGACCAGATATCGAAGCAGCACTCAGAATCCTGACCTCGACAAAGTTATGTTTCCGCAGGCCATCACTATCGTTAATCGCACAGCCATTCCGAGAACCGATGCCGATCTAGTCGGTCCCGCAACGCTTGCGCCTTTCGACATTCCCGACCATCTCAAAGCAATTGCTTTCACTGCGGGTTTCCATTTTTGCGCGATCGAACAGGGAGGCACCAGCCTCTACCCGTCGCTTGCCCAAAGAGTGACCAACGTGGAGGTTTTGCAGATATTGCTGGCGATCGGACCCACTGAAACCTGTCACTTCCAGACTTGGCAGGACAAGGCGGGAAACGCTGTGCCCGTTACGGATGTGGACCCGGTGACTGGGGCATCGGTCACATTCACGGATCTGCGGAACGATATTCCACAGCCGGAATCGCTGCAGTCCAACCTGATCATGCCCGAGCCGACGGACTTCATCAGTCATAACTTACCGCGGTGTTCGGTAATCCGGCCGATCAAGACGAACGGTGTCGCGATGGGAGCCGCCAAAGGTCTGACCGCGAGTGGACTTTTCATGGGTCAGTCGCCAGATTTTTTCAGGGCCCTTCACAAGCTCGCGGCAGACGCGGACGCGGCCCAGCGCGGCGTTTAACGGTGGCGGCATCATTGTGTGACGATGTCTCCCTGGCAAGCGCTGTAGCGGGGGTTACAGCGCTTGCGTTTCTTTAGACACGATCAATTGAGGAGAAACCATGTTTGAAGGATTGCTTCAGCCCATGCATTTGCTGATTATTTTCGGAATTGCATTGCTCATCTTCGGCCCCAAGAAACTTCCAGAACTAGGAAAAGGAATAGGCGAAGGCATCCGAGGTTTCAAGGCGGCGATCAAGATAGATGAAACCGCAAAAAGCGACGAACAGAAGTCTTGAGAAATCAATGCGGCATGAGTCCAATTGGGAAGGGCCCGACTTTCAGTCGGGCTGAGGATCGATTTGGCGTCACCTACGGGCCGACTGAAAGTCGGGCCCTCCCCAAGCTCGGCG
>JGI12635J15846_10006200_pt1 | contig 10269 bp, 9 predicted proteins | sample BlaSpr_A8_OM2_M2_FD_15846 | JGI IMG/M metagenome (IMG submission 15846)
TCGTTAAGTCGAGCAATCTTTGCACCCGACTGAACAACAAAGAAAATTCCCAGCGGAACGAATACCGCAAACGCCGGAAGCAACTGCAGGCCATAGCGGACGTTGTAATAAGAAAAAGGCCACCATGTCGGCAAAAAAATTGGAACGCTCCCATAAGCCAGCGATAGCGTATAAAACGGCAGCGGCGTCCAGAACCATAACGCGCTGCGCCCGCGCCCGGTGAACGCCGCCCCCAGACTTCCCACCAAGGTCAGGGCCAGCCAGAGCCGGCCCAGCCAGTTCGCATCAGAAACATTAAGTTCCGCAGACTTAAGAAAATAACAGCTGGCAGCCCATAGATTTCCGTTCGCTGGATTCACAGTCGCGGTCTGTCGGGCAATTGCTCGCGCGGAATAAGGCCCATTAGCGAACTCCAGCGGATTGCGATAGACGACCGCGTTGTAAGCCAGCCACAGCGCCGGTCCAATCGCCGCCAGCAAGATAAATTTTATGAGCGCCGTACGCGGGGTTTGCGCAACCAGTTGCTCTTGATTTCTGTGCTTAAGAGAAAGGATGCTCACCACAACAGCGCCGACTGCCATCGATGCCGCCAGAAACCATCCGTCGTATCGTGTAAGGCACGCCGCAGCCAGGCACACTCCGCATCTCGTCAGAGATCGAGACGACTTTGCATCACCGCGCGCGAACTCGGCGAAATATAAGACCGCCCAGATGAAAAACGCCAGATATAGCGACTCGCCCATCGCGGTTGACTGCATATAGATGAGATTGGGATTGGCGCAATAGATAATTGCCGCGGCCCAGGCCAGCGTTCGCGCGACGCCGCCGTTCCCTTCGCCTTCACGGGTGAGCGCCGTGCGCACCAGGCGAAATATTCCCAGGACCCCGAGAACAAACCCGGCCATCGATGGAATCGAGCCGCCCAAACCGCTCTGCCACATTCTGTTCGACACGATAAAGGGCAGGATGAGCAGGTGTGGCAGCGGTAGCCACACGGTTCCGAGCTGCAGCAAGCCGGGAGTTTTGGAGTCGAACACGCGGCGCGCAATATTGATGTGCGCCACCGCATCGCCGTACAGCAGAACCTCGTTATTGCGGTTATAGACGAGAAACGAAAATACGGAAACGAAGATCGCCAGCCACACCAATCGCACAATCTCAATTCCTGAATAGGCCTTCGGAGGCGGGGGTTGCGGCTTCAGAGCTTGCGGCTTCATTCGAGGTGAGTCAGTTCGCGAAAAATCTGAAAGCGCTCGTCAATTTCTTCGCGGGTCAGCGATTGCAGGCGTTCGGTGCCAAAGCTTTCCACGGCGAACGACCCCATCACTCCACCGTAGAACAGAGCCCGCTTCAGCGTTTCGCGATTCAATTCTTCTTGCGATGCCAGGTAGCCCATGAATCCTCCGGCAAAAGAATCGCCCGCGCCGGTTGGATCTTTCACTTCATCGAGAGGCAGAGTGGGCGCGCGAAAGGGATGACGGCCGATGCCGAATGCTCCCTCGCGAAAGAAAATCGTCGCCCCATATTCGCCATGCTTGATGACCAGCGCTTGCGGTCCCATAGCCAGAACCTTTTGCGCGGCGCGCGGCAGATTTTTTTCACCGGCCAGCATTTTGGTTTCCGTATCGTTGATCAGCAATACGTTCACCAGCTTCAGAGTCTCGGCCAATTCGTTACGCGCGCCCTGAATCCAGTAATTCATGGTGTCGCATCCGGTAAGCTTTACGCCGTTCATCTTGCGGCGCACGTTGGCTTGCAAAGTAGGCTGAATGTTGGCCAGAAACAAAAACTCCGTATCCTCGTACTCCTTGGGAATGCGCGGTTGGAACTTCTCGAAGACATTCAGATCGGTGAAATGAGTCTTGGCCTCGTTGAGATTCTCGGCATAAGATCCGCCCCAGCGAAAAGTCTTGCCGGCCGCGCGCTCGATGCCGCGCGTATCCACGCCGCGCTTTTTCAGAACGCCTTCGTGTTCCGGACCAAAGTCTTCGCCTACCACTGCCACCATGCGCACCTGGGTGAAATAGCTGGCGGCGAGAGAAAAATAAGTCGCTGCACCGCCAAGAATGCCCTTTACGCTGCCGGAAGGCGAAGTGACGTCGTCAAACGCGACCGATCCCACCACGACAATGCTCATCTTAAGCGCAAACTCCTTTGCAAATTAGTGGTCAGTGCTCAGTGGGAGGTGCCCGGTAAGCACCTCTACGAACCCTGCTTTTGACCAGACACTGGAAAACGGAAACTGGCATTAGCCCCTGCTCACCGGCCACTGCCCTTCACATACTTCCCAATAATCAGTTTCAATTTCTTTCTCGTTGTCGCCGGAATCTTCTTGGGATCGGTCATGATGGCATGAGCGAGGGCAGAACCGCACTTGCACGAGCGCTGCCGGGGCATGGCGGCCACGGTTTCGCGCAACACTTTCGCCGCGTTCTCAGCATTCTTCGTCAGCACAGCGATGATCTGATCCACGGTCACCGAATCGTGATGAGGATGCCAGCAGTCATAATCGGTCACCATNGCCACGGTCACATAGCAAAGCTCNGCCTCCCGCGCNAACTTGGCTTCCTGCAAATTGGTCATGCCGATCACATCCATGCCCAGTCCGCGATACACGTTCGATTCCGCCTTGGTGGAAAACTGCGGACCTTCCATGCACAGATAAGTGCCGCCGCGCCTGCCAGCTACGCCGACCTTTTCGCAGGCGGCCTCGACAATGTGAGCCAGTTCGCCACACACTGGATCGGCGAATGCAATGTGCGCGACTACGCCGCCACCAAAAAAAGTATCGATGCGATGCCGGGTGCGATCGAAGAATTGATCTGGGATCACAAAATCCAGCGGCTTGTGTTCTTCTTTCAACGACCCCACGGCGGAAACGGAAACAATGCGCTCGACGCCCAGGTGCTTAAAGCCGTGAATGTTCGCGCGAAAATTCAATTCCGTCGGCATGATGGTGTGGCCGCGACCGTGGCGCGCCAGAAAAGCCACCTTGCGTCCCTCCAGCGTGCCGCACATGTAGGCGTCGGAGGGCGCGCCGAACGGCGTCTTCAGCCGGACTTCTTTAACCTTGGTCAATCCCGGCATCGCGTACAGGCCGCTGCCGCCAATAATTCCAATTTCCGCTTGCGCCACTCGTCCTCCAGAAGACTCCGCACATGAGCGCGGAATCGCGATTATACAGGACAGGATTCTCAGCCTGGCTGATCCGAACAGCTACAATTTCCTAATGAAGGGTCCAATCATCTGCAGTTTTATTTTTGCCGCGGCGTATGCCTGCGGACAGAGCGGTCCACTCGCATCAGTCACGGTCCCAATTACGCTCGATCACAATCGAACCATCATCGAAGTGGGGCTGGCACTGCCCGATGGCTCAAAGCAGCGCGTGCGCGCCTGGGTGGATCCGGGAAATCCCGATCTCATGCTTTCTCGCCGCGTCGCAGGCTTGCTGGGGCTTGCAGTGACATGTAGTGACAAAGATTGCACCGCGCCTCCTCCGCCCGAAATTGAAATTGGAGGCACGAATGTTTCTCTCTCGCCCGTGAAAGTGGCGAATATTCCGCTTAAGCCAGTTTCGTCGGCAGCGGTCCTGGCGTCCGGCATGAACGCCGAAATCAGCATTCCATCCTCCGTCTTGCGCAACTACGACGTGCTCTTCGATTTTCCTGGCCACGAATTGACCATTGGGAAACCGGGCAGTCTGAAGTTTAACGGCGTCAAAGCGAAAGTAATGGTGAACACTGCGAACGGCTTGATCGAGGTTCCCAGCCAAATTGAAAACAAGAAATACAATTTTGCTCTGGATCTGGGATCGTCCATCAGCTTTCTTTCGCCGGAACTCTTCAACAAGCTGGCCGCGGCCCATCCTGACTGGCCGCACATGACTGGAGCGATTGGGCCGGCGAACATGTGGGGACTGGAAGATGAACCAACGTGGAAACTGATGCGAGTGGAACGCCTGCAGTACGGGCCGGTCTATCTGACAAGCGTCCCGGTTGTCGATTTTCCGAAAGAGCGGGCCGCGTTTTTTGAAAAGCGAGCCGGCATCCCAACTGCCGGATTGCTGGGCGCGGAAGCTCTGATCAATTACCGCATCGGGCTCGACTACTCCCATTCGGCGGCTTACTTCGAAATCGGACGGACGTTCAAGTTCCCGGATTTCGACGTCGTCGGACTCATACTTCGACCGGAAGATGACGGGCGATTCACCGTCTTAGCAGTCGCCAATTACGACGGCAAAGCCTCAGTCGCTGATGTACAAGCGGGCGATCAACTCGTTGCCGTCGACGGCATTCCCGTAGTGGGGTCTACGTTGGGCCAAGTGTTGCTGATGTTGGGAGGCGAGCCGGGCAAAGAACGTAGACTTACAGTTGGGCGAAATCAAAAACAATTTGAAGTCGTCGCCGAAGTGCGTCACTTCCTGGCGGACGCAGATGCGGTCGACAAAATAGGACGGTCGTGGAGAAACTAAAATCGAGTCTCGCAGGTCTCGCGTTTTAGAGTTCGTTTCATTGACTTACGCCAAACACTTCGCGCTCCAGCTTGGCCGTCGTCGTTGAGTCCAGGCCCTCACTTACCAGCACCGTGTCCCCTCGTTCCTCAATCACCACCGTGCCTTCTTCTGTGGTCCACGCGTGGCGGCCTTTGATAGTTTCCGCTTTCGCCTCTGGATTCTCAGGCAGTTGGGATGAAGCATCAGCGACCACCTCCACCTTTCTGTAACGCTCCTTCAGCGAGTCGGCATAAATCTCCGCAAACTCTGAGGCCTTTTCCGCACTCGACCAGCGCGATGCGTACATCAACCCCAGCGGGGCTGCGGCATCATTCTTGGCTCGCGCGGCATAGTAGTATCCCCCTCGCCATGCCGGATACATTTCGTCCGACACCTTCTTTCCCGCGTATTGCTCAATCAGCACCGCCACGTCGAACTCACCCATCGCCCCGATGTCGAACTTAATGTAATCCTTGAAGTCGTGTTTGAAATCGGGCACGCGCATGGGCTCGATTTTTTCACCGGAAAGATAGGTCTCAGGCTGCATGATCTGCCGCGTGGTGTGCGGTGGATTGGCGAGCACCGCTGCAAATGCTTGCTGTTTGCCTCCTTTTTGCATCAACTTCACCACAAAGTTCAAACCATAACTGTAGGGAAAGGTCAGCGACTCCCGCAGAAAGATTGGCGCATCACGGAATACGGTGGAATCGTCGGTGCCGTTGGCCATTTGCGATTCCATGGTCTCAACCAGATCAGGCGAGTCCGCAATCGACCGGCCCACAGGAGCCAGTTCGTACTCCAGCATCATGGCCTCTGCCTGGCCCTCGACGACCGCCTGGCGGGTGTCGTCGATTTCGTCATTTTCGATATCGGTTGACGTCGGATCCTTCCTCATCTCGCCCAGATCTTTTTCGCCTTTCTTCATAAACCGGTTGAGATTTATGGTCTGATCTTGCAGCGCGTGCGTGAGTTCGTGCGCCATCACCGGCTCTTGCTGCTCGATCGGAACCCAATCGAGCAAATTTACCGTCTTCGTCTTAGGGTCGTAATAACCCGCAACCTGCTCGCGCAGTAGAGAGACCAGAAGTTTTTCCAGATCAAAATCGCGCGGCAGCAGCCCAAATTTTTTCAGCACCAGCTCTGAACGCCGCAGCCGCTTCACGTCTTCGTCCTTCATGTGCTTGGTGAGATAGGAGACGACTTCGTCGCGGCTGGTAAGCCGGCGCTTCACATCTTTCTTGATGGCCAGGCCCGTATGCTTGCTGTCAAAAGCCAGAATTTCATCCACGGAATGAAACAACTCTTCCGCCTCCCGCGGAGTAATCTTCACCTCCGGCGCTTGTGTGGGGCGGACACTCTTGTCCGCTTGCTTTTGACTTTGACCTTGTTGCTGACTTTGACCTTGTTGCTGACTTTGATCTTGTTGCTGACTTTGATCTTGCTGTTGACTTTGACCTTGCTGTTGACTTTGACCTTGCTGTTGACTTTGACCTTGCTGTTGACTTTGATCCTGCTGCTGATTCTTCTCCTCGGGCTGCTGTGCCACAGCCGCACCCGTCAACCCTAGCAGCAGAACCAGCCACAGCGTCCTTCCAAGTCTCCTGCCAAGCAACTTAACGTTTTCCATTAGGAACGAGTCTATCCTGTCGGATTATACTTTCTCCAAGCACAAGCTAAAGATGACAGCATCAATTATTCTCAGCTGATAAAGTTCGCCACCCACTCTCCGACTTCGCGCGTTCCCGAAGTTCCGCCGATATCTTGTGTCGTTTTCTTTTGGCGAACGGCTTCTAGAACGGCGGCTTCGATTTTTTCCGCTTCCCGCGTTAACCCCAAGTGCCCCAGCATCATGGCTGCGGTGAGAATAGCGCCGAGGGGATTCGCAATATTTTTCCCCGCGATCGGCGGCGCTGAACCATGTACGGGCTCAAACATCGAAGTCTTGCCGGGATGAACATTTCCGCTGGCCGCCATGCCAAGGCCCCCCTGCAGTCCCGCGGCCAGATCGGTGATGATGTCGCCGAACATATTGTTGGTCACAATCACATCGAACTGGCGCGGATCGCGCACCATCTGCATGCACAGAGCGTCGACGTACATGTGCTGAGTCTCGATCTGGGGGAACTCGCCGGCCACTTCCTTAAAGACGCGCTGCCAAAGCCCGCCCGCATGAGTCATGGCATTCGACTTGTCACACATCAGCACGCGGCGGCGCGGCGAACCATCAAGCATTTTGTGCCGCTCGCAATAATCGAACGCGTAACGAATGATCCGCTCCACGCCCTTGCGCGTGTTGATGTCTTCCTGGGTGGCGATTTCGTCCGGCGTGCCTTGCTTGAACACCCCACCCGCATCCGTGTAAACACCTTCCGTGTTCTCACGTATAACAACAAAATCCACATCCTTCGGCTCCACGCCTTTCAGCGGACACAAGGCAGCATCCAGTAGGCGCACCGGGCGCACATTGGCGTATAGATCCATCTTGAAGCGCATGCCCAACAGGATTTCTTTGGCGTGGATGTTCGTCTTGACCCTTGGATCGCCGAAAGCACCGGCGAAAATTGCATCAAAATCGCGCGCGAGCATGGCAAAGCCATCTGGCGGGACGGTGACGCCGTCATGAAGATAGCGGTCAGCGCTCCAGTCGAATTCGCTGAATTCGACATTTGCGCCGGAGGCCTGCATAACTTTGAGAGCTTGCGGAATCACTTCCTGGCCGATGCCGTCTCCGGCGATTACGGCAATGCGCTTAGCGGCAGATCTTTGCGGAGCCACGGCAGAAAAGTAACACAAGGCGGCTAAGAGCGGTACCGAGACTGGGATGGAAGGGGTCGCTTATAATAAAGGATTCGATGGCTAACACCGTACTCCAAGACGCACTGGCAGCGCAGAATGAGGCCGGGATTCGCCCCGCGGAGGTTCGCGAATACCGCGGAGCCGATGTGGCCGCGCGCTTTGGCGAGTCGCAAAACGAGTACTTGGCGCTCCTGAACGGCTGCGGAATCTATGACCTGGGCTTTCGCGCCCAGCTTTCGATTACCGGCGGCGACCGGGTTCGCTGGATGAACGGTATGGTTACAAATAATATTCGCGATCTAGCCGTGGGCCATGGCGCGTATGCGTTTCTACTCAACCCGCAAGGCCGCATCCTTGGTGACATGCATATTTACAACCGGGGAGAATCGCTGCTGGTTGAGACCGATCGCAGCCAGGTTGAGAAGGTTGTGGCAACCTTCGACCATTTCATCATCATGGACGACGTAGAAGTGTCCGACGCCAGCGAGAAGCAAAGCGTGTTGGGACTGGCGGGACCTCGCTCTCGGGAACTGCTAAATCTGGCCGGAATCGCAGTTCTAGAAATGCAGCCGCTGCAAATCCTGACTCCGAAGTGCGACTGCGATTGTGCTTGCGTGCAGTGCACAGTGGTTCGCGGCGAGGATCCGGCGAGCGAGTCTTACGAAATCTGGCTCGATCCCAAGGATGTGTACAAGACGTGGCAGGCATTGATTACCGCAGGAGCCACGGCAGTAGGCAGCGAGGCGCTCGAAATGCAGCGCATCGCGGCAGGGGTTCCGCTGTACGGCGTGGACATTCGCGAGCGTGACCTGCCGCAGGAGACCGAACAGATGCGCGCCCTGAACTTTAATAAGGGGTGTTACGTCGGACAGGAAATTGTGGAGCGCATTCGTTCGCGCGGTGCTGTGCATCGCAAATTTACCGGGTTCCTCGCGGCAGGTGTCGCGGACATTTCCCCGGGTGCGGCGATTCTCTCTGCGGAAAAAGAAGTTGGCGAAATCACCAGCGTCGCCGTTCTGCGCGACAGCGGCAACGAGCGGACGATTGCGCTGGGCTACATCCGGCGAGAGGTGGGAATGCCGGGGCGCGAGGTGACGATTGGAAGCGTGAAAGCCACTGTCATTCAATTGCCGCTGGAAAGTGGCGCGTTGCGGCAGGCCCGCGACTCTGTGCTGCATAACGTATGAGCGAGTTTCACCTGCGAACGACTCCGCGCGTGCGCGTAAAACGAATCGCTTAAAACGAAAAAGAGTGACGAAATTCTAACTGCGATTTTAAAGGACAGATGCTATGGCTGAGAAAAGACCGGATTCTGGATTCACCGTAACGGACCGCCGCTTATTTACCGAAGACGGGGAGTTGCGTAGCGACGTTCGCGAGCAAGTGGAAGCGCCGAAGCCGCCTACGCCGGAAGTCGCGCCCGCAGCCCCGAAGGAAACTGTGCCGGCCGCGAAATCGGTCACTGCGTTTCCCTCGGACGAGGATGCGAATACCGGGCAGAGTATGCCTCCTGCCCCCACTGCGGCCGAGCAGAAGGCTCAGGCCGATGCCTACCGGAATTCTTCGCGGGAATTGGACTCACGTGTCGAGCTGAGCGGGCGCTCAGCCAAAGAATTCGAGATGACCTTCGAACGCTTTCTGGCCTCGCTCTATATGACCGCAATGTTGCAGTTGGGATTGATGCATCAGCAGGGGGAGCAGCCGCGCATGGATATCATCAGCGCGCGGCAAACCATCGATACGCTCGCCCTTCTCGCGGAAAAAACCAAGGGCAATCTTACCCCGACAGAAGAAACCTTTTTGCAAAACAGCCTCTACGAAGTGCGCATGGCCTACGTGGAAGTGACCAACGCGCTGTCGCGTCCACCGCAGCCCGGAGCCGCCACGGGAACCGGCGGACGATGAGCACGAAGGCACGCGCATGAAGGCGACGCTGACGGTGCTGGGCAGCGGCACTTCCATGGGGGTGCCCACGCTCGGATGCGATTGCGCCGTCTGTAATTCCAGCGACCCGCACGATCGCCGCACCCGCCCCTCGATTATGATCGAGTACGCCGGCAAAGCGGTTCTCGTCGACACCACCCCGGATTTTTATGCGCAGGCGATTCGTGAGCACATCACCCGCGTGGATGCGGTCTTCTACACGCATACTCACGCCGATCACATCCTCGGCATCGACGACCTGCGGCCGCTGAGTTATTCCCATAAGCCCGGGAAGTTGCCGCTCTACGCGCGGCCAGACGCCGCAGCCTTTCTGCGCAAGATGTTCAGTTATATCTTCGACGCCAATTACAAGTTTGGCGGCCTCGCGCTGTTGGAGTTGCGGCCCATCGATGGGCCCCTGGATATTTTCGGGGCGCGCTTCGATCCAATTAGGCTGATTCACGGAGAAACGGAAATTTACGGCTACCGCTTCGGATCGGCGGCCTATCTCACCGACCATAGCGAAATCCCGGAAGCATCGTTCCGCCAGCTGGAAGGCCTGGACATTCTTTTTCTGGATGCGCTCCGTCACAAGCCGCATCCCACGCACTCGACGGTGGAGAACTCGTTGCGAATTGGCGAGAGAGTCAAGGCGAAACGGACCTTCTTCACGCACATTTGCCACGATCTGGCGCATGAGACGACCAATGCTGCCTTACCGCCGCACGTGCGACTATCGTATGACGGGCTAAAGTTGGAGTTTGAAATCTAGTTGGCCACGGATTTGCACGGATCAATACGGATTGCGCAAAAGAAACAACAGGAAAGTCTTTTACCGCCGAGGACGCTGAGGTCGCCGAGAAGGATAGGGATTGTGGGCTCTTGTAAAGCGCCTGAATTTCTTTGCGTGCTTGGCGTGCTCGGCGGTTAATTTTTACCTGATGCAAGTTTTCCACAAACTCGAAGAAGTTCCGCCAGACTTCGGCTCCTCGCTGGTCAGCGTGGGGAATTTTGACGGAGTACACAGGGCACACGCGCACGTTCTGGGCGAGATCGTG
>JGI12635J15846_10006201_pt1 | contig 10269 bp, 8 predicted proteins | sample BlaSpr_A8_OM2_M2_FD_15846 | JGI IMG/M metagenome (IMG submission 15846)
ACTATTTCGCCGCGCGCATGAGCTTCGCGGGCGAGCCGCAGATGCTGATCGCGGAGTGGAGCGCGGCGAGTAATGTAATCATCGACCAGATCATAGGAGAGAAGATAGTAGTTCAAGCGGCGAGTTTAGCATGGGTTTGGGTCCCTGCGATTGCGCCCTGCGGGCGCGTGGTCTTGTGGGACTTTTTTCCCCGGACTGCCGTCCGGGGCTAAGCTGGTTCGCTCCTTCGGAGCTTGTTTCACTAGGCGACGTTTTCCAGCATTCCCGGTGGAACTCCGCCAACCGCACTATCGCTTTCGCCCTTTTGCTCCAATTGATTACAATAGGGAGCCGTTTCGTTGACATTGGAATTTCGCACATTGGAACCGACTCATAAATCAATCGCCGACGCCGAGGTGTACTGGCGGGTCGAGGGGAGTTTGCTCGAGCTGACCACGGTGCGTCCTATTGGATTCTTTACATGGAATGCACAGACCTTTTCCGAGCGCTGGATGAAACGCGGGTTGGTATTGCTGATGGCGGCGTTGCGTCCTCTGCTGTATGCGTCCAACCGGGTGTTTGCAACAAGAATGGTGCATACCGTCCTAAGGGGAGTAAGCCGCGACCGATTGGAATTGCTGGGTGAAGAGTACTTCGAGTATAAGTTGAAGCCTACTCTAAAGATCAATGGAGTAAAGGAACTTAAGCTGTTCATGGAGTCCGGTGCGAGCGTGGTTTTGGTGAGCCAGGGTTTAGACGTCGTAATGCGCCCACTCGCGGCTTATCTCGGCGTGAGCAGAGTTATCGCAAATCGGATGGAATTTCGCGACGGAATTGCCACTGGGCGGTTGTTGGAACCCGTAATTCGGCCGCGCGGAGTATTTGCCAGGATCACGGGAACGGGGTCGGACGGCAGGCGCGATCCCGAGCAACTGGTTTCAGATTTGGGAGTGTCTAGCGTGGCGGCCTTGAGCGCGGCGGTGATTTCTGCCAGCCGTCCCGCGGTCAAATTAGAGCGTCCTATTGTGGACTTCGAATCGAGTCCGCAGCGCGGACAACTTTCAGTCCGACGATCCCTTGCCGGCAAAAACGTGCTGCTGATCGGCATGACCGGATTCATTGGCAAGGTTTGGCTGGTCAACACGCTGATGGATTTGCCGGAGATTGGGAAAATTTATGTGCTGATTCGGCGGCAGAAATCGAATCCCGCGCAAAGCAGATTTGAAAAACTGGTGGAAGAGTCGCCGGTGTTTGATCCACTGTCGCGGCGGCACGGTCCTAACCTTGGGCGATTTATTAGCGAGCGCGTGGAAGTGGTCGAAGGCGATGTTTCGCAGCCGGGGCTCGGAGTCAAACCTGAGGTTGCGGAAGTTTTGCGAGAAAACCTGGATCTGGTCATCAATAGCTCGGGGCTTACGGACTTCAATCCCGACTTGCGGGATGCGCTGGCGACCAACGTTGACGCCGCGCTGAATATTTTGGAGTTTGTCCGCGAATCGGACCATGCCGGGTTGCTGCATCTTTCGACCTGCTATGTCGCTGGAACGCGAGATGGGCGGGTCGCGGAGAAGTTGCGTCCTGATTACACGCCGATCGACCTGCCGGATTTTGACGCGGAGAAGGAATGGAAATCGCTGCATGACTTCGTGAAGTCGGCCGAGGCAAAAGCGGCGGGTGCGGAAGTCACGGATGAGCTTCGCAAACAAGCGATGGTTAAGGAACATGCCGCGAAAGATCTGCACGGCGCGGCTCTGGAAAATCAAATTCGCAAGAATCGTGTGCGCTGGCTGCGGAACCATTTGACCGAAGCTGGAACCAAGCGAGCGAATGAGTTGGGATGGCCGAATACCTACACGCTGACGAAGAGTCTGGCTGAATCGCTCATTTGCAAATTTGGGGCCGGACTGCCGGTCGCGCTGGTGCGTCCCGCGATAGTGGAGACGTCGATCGAAAAACCTTTTGTGGGATGGAATGAAGGAATCAATACTTCCGCATCGCTCTCCTATTTGTTAGGAACCTATTTTCGGCAACTCCCGACGAATGAACGCAAGCGGCTGGACATTATTCCGGTTGATTCGGTATGTCAGGGGATGACGCTGATTGCGGCTGCCATCGTTGACCGCCGCAATGAATTGGTTTATCAACTGGCGACGTCGGTGACGAATCCATGCGACATGCGAAGGTCGATTGAGTTAACTTCTTTGGCGCATCGCAAACATTACCGGGCTCAAGAAGGGCTGGAGTACTGGCTGCGACTGCGGTTCGATGCGATTCCGGTTTCAAAGCAGCGGTATGAGCGGATGTCCGCTCCGGCGCAGAAGGCGATCATCAAATCGATTCAACGGATCATGGCGCCACTGCCCTTGCGCAAGACTCCGCTGGCGAGGGCGGAGCGGAGTCTGGAGAGAGTTGAAAAACTGATTGAGCTTTTCAAGCCTTTTATTCTTTTTAACGAACAGGATTTTGTGGCCGACAATGTAGAGAAGCTATCGTATGCGCTCGTTCCTGAAGAGAAGGCTGATTTCGGATACGAGACGCGCTCGCTCGACTGGTGGGATTACTGGATCAACATTCACATCCCGGCGCTACGCAAGTGGACTTATCCGCTGATTGAAGGGCGTCCGCTGGAAGTACGGCCGCGGCGCAAAGTGCAGCTTGAACCTGTTGCGGACGAAAATGTGCAGACTGAGGATGAGACCCCGGAAGTGGCAAACTTCGGAGTACAGGCCGCAAAAAAGACCGGAACAGATGGAGCGTCGTGGCGATATTCCTGACCGGATCCACCGGATACATTGGCGCGCACATCGCGGCAAATTTACTAGACGAGCACGGGGCATCGCTGAATCTGCTGATTCGGGCGCGTGATGCGCGGGAGGCGGAACAGCGCTTGTGGCGGGCAGTCCAACTGCACATGGATTTTCCGCGGTTTTATGAACACCTGCAGACGCGGGTACGAATTTTTCGCGGAGATTTGACCGAACCCTACCTCGGCTTGTCGCAGGATGATTATGATCGATTGATTCACACTACGGATTCGGTCATCCACTGCGCGGCGTCTCTCAATCGGAAATCTGAGAAGGCGTGCCTCAATGTAAATTTGCGCGGCACGCTGGAAGTACTTCAGCTGGCCACGCGAGTGGATCATTACCACGGACTGCGGCGGTTCAGCCACGTGAGTACGGTCGCGGTCGCGGGCAAACGGAACAATGAAGTTGTAAGGGAAGAAAATGCAATCGATTGGGATCGCTCGGATTACGATCCTTATGCTCGGACCAAGAAATTCTGCGAGCACATGATCCGGCAACTGCTTCCGGAGACGCCGATTACAATTTTTCGTCCCAGCATTGTGCTTGGAGACAGTCGCCGGGCCGAGACCACGCAATTCGATATGGTCAAGGCATTCGTCTTCCTGGCGGGACTGCCGGTGCTTCCGTTTCGTCCGAGCGACAAGATTGACATCGTGAATGTGGACTTCGTCGCCGACGCGGTTGCGACGCTCCATCAAAAGGAGAGCCCGCAGTACGATACCTATCATTTGTCGTCCGGCGTTGGCTCGCAGACCTTTCGGGAGTTGACGAATGCGCTTGCTGCGGAACAGAACAAGCGCGGTCCGATATTCATGCCCTGGATGGAGCGTCCTTTTTCCGCAACCGTGGATTTTCTTTCGAACCGAAATGGAGCGGTCGCGTATGGCGCTTCGTTGATGAAAGTTTTCATGCCCTATTTGGTTTGGAACACGGTTTTCGATAACACTCGCGTTACCACTGAGCTTGGGCGCAAGCCGGTTCCATTCTCTCAATACAGTTATCCGCTGCTGAAGTTCAGCCGGGAAACGAATTTTTCGTACACCTATGAAGAGTGGCCGGCGAAGGTGGGAGGGTCGGCGGCATGATGGATTTCATTCTGGAAGCCTGGGTGAGTTCAGTAATTGAGCGAGCCAAGGCGGGATGGATGCTGGGGAAGGGAAAAATCTGGCATCCTGGAGAGAAATTGAAGCTGTTGTTTGCCGGCTATAACGGTACGCGCAACATGGGGTCCGATGTGCGCGTGGATGAGATGCTGCGGCAGATCCGGCATGTTCTGGGTCCAGAAAATGTGGACTGCACAGTGATGACGCAGAATTTCAAATTCTCGCAAGGATACTTCGCGGGCAGCGCACAGGTCCATTTGCCGGACATTTTTCCTCCTTTCTTGTCGCATGAAGTCCCCAAACACCATGGCGTGGTCGCATGCGAAGGATCGATGTTCAAAAGCAAGTTCGCCAACGCGCTCACCACGATGATGATTGGGTCGTTGGGAATCGCGGCGGCACAGAACAAGCTTTCTGTTGGGTATGGGGCAGAGGCTGGGCACATGGATCCTCCGATTCGAAAGATGTGCGCTCGCTATTGCCGTAACTCGCTTGTGATCACGCGCAACGAAGAATCGCGCACAGTGTTGCGCGAACTCGGAGTACCAACGGAGTTGGGAACCGACACGGCATGGACTTTCGAGCCGCATCCGGCGGAGTATGGGCGGAAGGCTCTGCGTGGGGTGGGGTGGGATGGAACAACTCCCGTGTTGGTGGTGTGTCCGATTAACCCTTTTGAATGGCCGGTGCGGGCGTCGGTGGCGAAGTTTGCGGCGCATAGTCTGACTGGCGCATACAAGAACAGCCACTATAGGTCAGTTTATTTTCATAATTCGGGGTCCGAGGCGGAGCGAGCATACCGGCATTATTTAAGCTCGATCGCCAATGCGGTGGATGCGTTCCGAAAACAGCGACCTGTGTTTGTAGTTCTGGTGGCAACGGAGCGGCTGGATGTGCGTCCGGCAAACAAGATTTCGGAAAAGCTTGGTGGGGTGCCAGTGCTTTCATCTGATGAGTACAACATTTACGAATTGGTGAGCATACTGCGCGAGTGCCACATGATGGCGTCGTCGAGATATCACGGGATTGTGACTTCGATGCCGGGACTAGTAGCGTCGGCTGGAATTACCATGGACGAACGCATTCGCAATTTAATGCGAGAACGCGGGCATGAGGAATTGCTGATGAATGTGGATGATCCGGATCTCGAGCAACGGCTGCTGTTTGCGTTGAATAAATTGGCCACCGAGCGCGAGGCTATCGCAGGCGCGATTGGAAAAACTGTGGTGCGCAATTTGAAAGTGATGGCGCGAATGGGAGTGTATTTCGAGGAGGAAGTTCGGAGAAGATATCCGGAGTTTCCGACGCGGAAGGGCGAGTGGAGTTGGGAGGATTATCTGCCGCCGATGAGTTCTGGCTTGCATAAGTTGATCGAGACCTACAGCTGAACAGCAGATTCCTCCGAGGCTTTGCCTCGTTCGGAATGACAATTCTTCAAACCTAAATGAGTTTTCTGGACGACATTTTTGCGCAGCTTGAAGCGGCGGGTGAGACTCCCGTGGTTCAGGAGCTTCGCGATGGAAAGACAGCCTCGGTCAGCGGGCGCGAGTTGCTTCAGATGGTTGGTGAGGCGCGGGCTTTTCTTGTTGCGAGGAAAATTCCCCAGGGTGAACGCTGCGCCTTGCTGGCGCACAACAGCATTCGCTGGGTCGCCATGGATTTGGCGATCATGGCGGAGGGACTGATCGTAGTTCCGCTATATGCACGGCAGGCTGCGGCGGAACTTGTGAGCATGATGAAGGATTGCTCTCCCGTGTTGATTTGTTGTGGGGATGCGGGGTTGCGGGATGGAATTGTGCAGAACTGGGCGGAGGCGCCCCCGCAGTGTTTGTTCGACGATATCTTTGGCGGAAAGGCTGGGGGCAGTGGTGCTGCTTCGCGGGCGGGGGCGCCCGCGCCACACAAACCTCCTGTGCAAGTTGAACCATTGGATCCCGTCACGATTATTTATACCTCTGGGACTTCGGGCGAGGCTAAGGGGGTTGTGCTCAATGCTGGGAATGTTGGGCACATGCTCGGGTACACTTCTGGCTGGTTGCCAGAAAATCAGGATGGACAAGATCGAGTCTTCCATTATCTTCCATTTTGTTTTGCCGGTTCTTGGATCATCCTATTAACCTCGCTGAAACTACGAAATTTGTTGATTCTGAACACTGATCTAAGCAAGCTGGCGTCCGATATGCCTTCGTCCGCGCCGGATTATTTTCTAAATGTTCCGGCATTGCTTGAACGAATGCGCAAAGCCGTCGACGAACAACTGCAGAAGACGGGCGGTGTTGCGCTCAGGATTTACAGCCGGGCGAAGGGCGGGTGGTTCCGGAAACATCAAAAGCAAGGGAGCCTGATGGATTCGATCTGGCTCAGCCTCGCCAACCTGGCCGTATTTCCGACGATTCGCAAGAAGATGATGGGACCGAATCTGAAAGCGCTGATCTGCGGGTCGGCTCCGCTGAATATTGAAACGCAACTCTACTTTATGATGCTGGGCATTCCTGTTCTGCAAGTCTATGGTCTCACTGAGACCACGGCGATTTGCACGATGGATGATCCGCGCCACGTCGAACCCGGGCGGGTTGGTCCGGCGATCGATGGCATCGAAATGAAGATGGGAGAGAGTGAGGAGATAATCGTCCGCGGTCCGAATATTTTCCCGGGATATTGGAATCGCCCCGCCGAGACTGCGAAGGTGCTCCACGATGGGTGGTTTCATACAGGGGATCAAGGCGAGGTGGACGCGGCAGGGAACTGGCGGATCATTGGGCGCATCAAGAACCTCATTATTCTTGGATCTGGGCACAATATACCGCCGGAGCCGATTGAAGATGAGTTACTGAAAAACATGGCTGGAGCGCAGCAGGTCGTGCTGATGGGGAATGGCCGCGGTTATCTTACAGCGATCGTGACCGGGAATGTAAGTCGCGAGGCAGTGCAGGTCGCGTTGGATGGCGTAAACACGACGCTGCCGCATTACAAGCAGGTGCGGGCTTTTTACATTTCTCCAGAGGCGTTTTCGATTGAGAATGGATTGCTCACGGCGAATGGCAAGCTTAAGCGAGATTTAATTGCGACGCGGATGAAAGCGGAGATTGAAGACATGTACAGAGTGAAAGCTGCATCGTGAAGAGTGTCGCTCTCGGCAAGAATCGGAAGGCCACCACTTTCAGTCGTACCGTAAGCAGCTAAATACGGGATTCGGCAGGGCTGAAGGCCGTGTCCTTCCCGGTAAAGTCCGGCGAACGGAGACTTCCGCAGGCCATGAAGTCGCGCACCTCCAAAACACGCCGGACTGAAAAAGAAGAAAAAGGATGAAATCTTTTCAGGGACAATCGCTTTCGTGGGAGTTGAAAGACGGAGTTGTCGAGATGGCGCTTCATCGCGATCCCTGCAATGAGATTGGATCGGCCACGCTTGAAGATTTGGAGAGATTTGCGACAGCGATTGAGAGCGTGGGAGATGAAGCGCATGCGGTGATTCTTTATAGCAAGCTGAGTTGTGGATTTTGCGCGGGGGCCGATCTTAGGGAGCTTTATCACAGCTCTCGCGAAATGGAGGGCAAGGCAGCGGTCCAAGGCGTGCGGGGGTTTCTCGAGCGAATTCATCGGGTGATGAATATCATCGACGCATCGCCTTTAACGACCATTGCTGCCGTGCACGGGGTGACTTTCGGCGGCGGTTTCGAATTGGCCCTGGTGTGTGACCTGATTGTTGCAGATAAGACAACGCGATTTTGTTTCCCTGAACTGCGGCTGGGATTGATTCCCGGATTCGGTGGAATCCCGCGGCTGAAGCGGGATTTGGGGAATGGCGTGGTTCGAGATTTGCTGCTGACCGGGCGTAGCTTCAATGCTACGAAGGCTCAGAGCGTAGGATTGGTGAGCCAAGTAGTTGCCGAAGGGGAGGCATTGAAAGTGGCACGAGCGACGGCGTCGCAAGTGAAAAAATTTGACCGGGGGACGGCGGCGATCGCGAAGAAATTCATCAAGCCGATTCCTTATGAGGAGTTACGGCGGGAAATTGATTTGTTCTGCGAATTATTTGTGCAGCCGGCAGTAGAGGCTGGCCTAAAAAAGTTTGTGGAGAGCACGGACGCGCAACCGTATTTACCGTGAACAAAGCACTGCAGATTCCTGGCTGCGCTCGGAATGACAATTTGGTTAAGAAGGCCTGAGTGCAATGAGAAATCCTGATCAAACACTGGATGAAATCCTGAATCTCTCCGCTGCGCACTTTAAGGTGCCGCGGGAGAAGCTTAGCCCAGATGATGATTTTTTTAAGACCCTGAGGATAGATAGTCTACAGGCGCTCGATCTGCTGACGCGATTGGAGAATCATTTTGGGATCGAACTTCCTGACTACGAGTTGCAGGGAGTGTCCGACTTCCGCACTCTGGCGAGCAGGATTCAGTCCCGCCTGTAGCATCCGTTGTTGATTGTGCGGGGACATTTCTACTAAATTCCATCACGATCGGCGTGGCTTCCATCTAGAATCAATAATCTGAAAACGTACAGCGACAAAAAAGCTTCAAATGCAGACGTTGCAAACAACGTCTGTACACGGTAACCACCATCGCACATGCTTGATTTAGACCGATATGGCTGTTTGGGATCCGCTCTGCGGGATGCGCTGCAGAAGTGGCCGAATGAGCTTTGCCTGATCGAATCGGACCGCGACAAGGAAAAGACTCGACTCACGTACTCTGATTTTAAAGATATTGCGCTCCCGGTTGCGCGCGCGCTTGAGGATGCGGAGTTCGGGCCCGGCGATCGGGCGGCCATTATCATGACGAATCAGTCAAAGTGGCTGATCTCAGCTTACGCAATTTTCTATTGCGGCGGCGTGCTTGTACCTCTCGATTACAAACTTACCGCGGACGAGCATCTGCAACTGTTAGCGCATTCGAAAGCAAGTTTGCTTGTGGTTGAATACCACCTTTGGCGTGCGATTACGCAGGCGCCAGAGTTTAAGAACCGAAAGCTGAAAACAGTTCTGGTTACGGAGGCGCCCCAGGGAACGGATTTGGCGGGGGCGATTCGATGGGAGGAGTTTCGGCGCAAGGGCGACCCGGTGTTTTCGCCACGGCAACTTGAAGACACCGCCTGCATTGTGTATTCGTCGGGCACAGGAGGGCGTCCCAAGGGGTGCGTGCTTACGCACGCAAATTACCTTGAGCAGTGCAAGTCACTTACGGCGGTATTTCCATTCAAGCCGGGTTTGCGATATTTGAGCATTTTGCCCACGAATCATGCGATCGACTTCATGGTTGGGTTTATCGGTCCGTTTGTATGCGGGGCGTGCGTGGTTCATCTGAGGACATTGCGGCCTGAGTATGTGCGTGACGGGTTTGTGCGCTACCGCATCAACTACGCCAGCCTGGTTCCGCTGGTTGTAAAGAATCTTGAACGCGGAATCAGAGCCAAGTTCGACGCCTTGCCGAAAATCAAGTTATGGATCGTGAAGGTTCTGATCGCGGTGAATAAATTCTTGACGCGAAGACGTCCTCATGTGGAATGGAGTCGAAAGCTGTTACCGCAGGTGCATCGCGCGTTCGGCGACAAGTTGATCGCTCTTTTCACGGGCGGCGCTTTCATGGAAGCCTCGACGTTGCAGTTTTTTTATGACCTTGGGATACCAATTGCGAATGGATATGGGCTGACGGAAGCGGGCACTGCGCTTACGTTGAACGACTTCAAGCCCTTTCGCGCGGACACCGTGGGCAAGCCGCTGCCGGGAGTCGAGCTTCGAATATTGAGTCCCGATTCCGAGGGCGTGGGAGAAGTTGCGGCGCACAGCAAGACGGTGATGTCGCATTACCTCGACGATCCTGAATTGACTGCGGAAACAATTGTTGACGGCTGGCTTCTGACCGGAGATTTTGGCCGGTTCGACGATAAAGGACATTTACAACTGTTCGGGCGCAAGAAGAACATGATCGTGACCGAGGGCGGTAAGAATATTTATCCAGAGGATATTGAGGCGGCTTTTGGTAGTTTGCCGGTGAAAGAGTATTGCGTGTTCGCGGCCAACTATGTGTGGCCGACCAAAACTCTGGGACAGGAGTTGCTGATACTAGTTTTGCGCCTGGATCCAAACCAGGATTTTTCGGAAGCTTTAAAAGCCGAGATCATTGCTTGTAATCGCAAGTTGCCGGATTACAAGAGAGTAAAGGGCTACATTGTTTGGGACGAAGATTTTCCGCGGACGGTGGCGATGAAAATCAAGCGTCCGGTGTTGGCGGAACAGATTGGGAAGAAGTTGGATCGGGCTTCGGCTGGGTTGGAGATTTAGATGGGATCGTGGGATACCGATGTACACGTAGGGGCAGGTGTCCCCACCTGCCCAGTTAGCGTGTTGTCCGGTGACGTACTGGCGAGCTTCGCTCG
>JGI12635J15846_10006203_pt1 | contig 10266 bp, 18 predicted proteins | sample BlaSpr_A8_OM2_M2_FD_15846 | JGI IMG/M metagenome (IMG submission 15846)
GTCGCTGCACCTAGGCCCGATCCACGTAGTGCTCGAGGCCGCCGCCACGGAACTGGCCGCCGAGCTGGCCGGGACCGACACAGTCCAGGTACGCGACTGGGACGTCCACTTCGTCAGTCCCGGCCGCATCGGCCCGTTCCTCGTGCATCCGGAAGGGTGGGCCGGGCCAGACGGGCGGGTGGCGGTCCGCTTCACCCTTGTCGACGAGGGCCGCGACGGCGTGGTGGTCGCTGCCGGCGCAGCGGCATTCGCGGTCGGGTGGCCGTGACGGGCTGAGCGCGCGACGAGCCCCTGCTGGCTCAGCTCCAGTCGATGGATTTGAGTTCGGTGAACTCCTCGATTCCGTGGTGGCTCCACTCCCCGCCGATGCCGCTCTGCTTGAAGCCGCCGAAGACACCGCTGATGCCCACACCGTTGGGCTGATCGGCTGACCAGCTTGTCGTAATCCCACCGGTCACTCACCGCGCACGACCTCCAGCTCGAAGAGATTCGATGCCCGCTGCACCCCAAGGCGAGGGCGCTCATGTCAGATGACGCGAGCAGCCTGTCCTCACAGGGAGAATATCATGGTTCTAACACGACACCTGATATATCTTCATCCGGACAGACACGATCTTCGTACTCCCAGACGAAGGGTTCCCACCGTGCAACATCGAGTCATCCAATGGGGTACCGGCAACACCGGGGCGCACACGTTGCGGTTCCTGCTCGAGGACCCGGCGTTCGACGTCGTCGGGGTGTGGGTGAACCGGGAGCAGAACGTCGGGCGCACCGCCGGCGAGCTCGCCGGGCTGGCGACGGGTGGCCCGAGCGCAACCCATGACGTCGATGCTCTTGTCGCGACAGCCGCCGACTGCGTCGTCTACATGGCGGCAGAACCCACCGGATCGCCCAAGGAGCCTGGCACCGACGGCTGGGAAAGCGTCGACACGATGTGCCGGCTCTTGGCCAGCGGCAAGAACGTCGTGGCCACTGGCATCTCCGGTCTGACCAACCCGCGGGCGTTCGGCGGCGGCGTCTACGATCGCCTGCGCCTGGCGGCCGAGTCGGGCGGGACCACGTTCTTCGGCACCGGCATCGAACCGGGGTTCATGTGCGATGCGCTGGCGCTCAGCCTGAGCAGCATCTCCCGCGATATCAGGTCGATCCGCGCCCAGGAGTCCCTCAGCTACGCGACGTATGACCAGCCCAACTACCACGTCTCGCACGGCGGGATCTGGGGGGCGCCGTGCGACCCGAGCTTTGGCGATGCGTTCGCCGAACACATCCTCGCCGCAGGAATGGGCGGCCCGGTGCTCCTGCTCGCCGAGGCTCTGGGCGTGACACTCGACGACCTGACGGCCGTGGTCGACCTCGCCGCCGCCACGGAGGACTTCGAGGTTCCCATGGGACCGATAGGCAAGGACACGGTGGCCGGATACCGCTTCGAGCTACTCGGCATCATCGGCGGGGAGGCCAGGATCGCCGTCGAACACATCACCCGGATTCATCCCGACGTGGCGCCGCACTGGCCGTCGGTCGGTTCAGGCGGCTTCCGGGTGATCGTCGAGGGCACACCGTCATTCACTGCCGAAGTCGTCTTCGACGAGGACGACCCGACCACCGCGGGTTGCGTGGCCACGGCAGCGCGAGTCGTGAACTCGATCCCCACCGTGTGCGCCGCACCGTCAGGCGTCTGCTCGTTTCTGGATCTGCCTGTGATCAGCGCCGCTGGGTCTTTCGGTGCGCGTCTCGACTGATGTCAGAGCAGGCCGCGCGCACCGTGCGGTGGCAGGTCCAGGTAGGTGAGCACACCGGCAGGCGCTGCGCAGACCGCGGGAATGGCGTTGGTGACCGGCGTGACGGCGACGATGTAACCGGCGTGGGTGCTGTCGCCGAAGTCCGAGGTGAGTGTCATGTCCACCTTGATGTTGGGCTCACCGTCGATCACCACCCGGTAGCAGTCGTCGAGGCCGTGCTCGGGGAAGTCCTCACGACGCAGTTTGGTGATGTGCTCGATCACGATGCGTGCCTCGCCGTCGACCATCCCCCTGATTTCGAAGGACATGCCCGACACGGTGCCCTTGGCGATGCGGCCCGAGGCGATCTCGAAATCCTCGTCGGCGTGGATGACGTGGTGCGCCTCGTCGATGCTGTCGAGTGTCACGCCCATCGCATCGGCCAGCATGGCGACGGAGGGTCCCCAGATGCTGGCTGTCACACCGGGCAGCAGAATCATCGAGGAGGAAGTATCGGGCTCGCCGAAACCATAGAGACCCAGCTGCGGGTTGTTCCACGGGCCGTAGTTGTAGATCTCGAACAACCTGATCGAGCGGACCTGCTGGGCCACGGTGAGTGGCGCCAACGCCAGCCCGAAACCAGCCCACCCCGGGTCTCCCCCGCTGGTGTAGAACGACGTGTTGCCGGCCAGGCAGGCTTCCTGGAGGCGGTCGTAGATGTCTCCGCCCTTCGCCTTGGGGTACACAAGCGCCGGATCGGACACGTTGACGACGTTCTTGCCTGCCCGCAGCATTTTGATGCAGTCGTTGACCACATCGTCCTCGCGCCCCATGCTGTCGGCGGCGTACCAGATGCAGTCAGCATCGCCGGAGATCAAGGCGTCGGCGTCTTGGGTGGCCAGCACACCGATCGGCGGCATCCGGGACAGCTCACCGACGTCGCGCCCGGCCTTTTCCGCCGAGGACACCCAGGTGCCTATCAACTCAAGGTCGGGATGTTTGAGGATGCTCTGCACCGCCAAGGTACCCACGTTTCCCGTTCCCCACTGAACGACCTTGTAGCTCATGGTTCTGCTCCGATCCCGGTCGAGCCCAAGGCCGCCGTCTATGGAAAGCATCCTTCTACATACAGGAAGATATAGTCTGCTTTTGATGACAGTTGTCAATACCAGTCAAGTAACCCCGGCTGTTCATCGCTGACATGCTGACAACCACCGCCACCGCCCGGTCGGCGACAACCGAGAAGTGAGTCCAGTGACGTATTCACGCGAAGAACTTGCGGCTGCCCACGACCACCTCATCGCGCTCAGCGTCGCCGCGCAGGGCAATGGGCAGTGGGACGATTACTGCGAACTGTTCACCGAGGACGCCCTCTATATTGAGCACTTCTTGGGGACCTACCACGGGCGCGCTGAGATCAAGCAGTGGCTCATCCCGGCCATGACCGCGTGGCCCCAAATGCGGTTTCCCGTGCTATGGCGCACCTACAACGAGGAAGACGGGCTCGTCGTGTTCGCCGTCGGCAACGACATGCCCGACGTCGACGGGAACGGGCCCTACTCGGTGCCGTCGTGGACCCTTCTGGAATATGCGGGAAACAACCAGTGGTCGCGCGAGGAAGACATCTATAACCCTGACGCCATGCTCAAGATGCTGAGTCGGTGGTGCAATGCCGCGGGCGTCCCATTTCCTGCCCCCGAAATTCACACCTGACGAGTGTCACTCAGCGCCCAAGACCACATCTGTCAGTGCCTTCGGCGCTGTTGGCGCATTTCTTTCCGATCCTCGAATGCCAGGTCAGGCAACCGTCCGAATTGCAGTTGCCAGGTATGCGCGCAGTGAGGCTGGCAGGCACCGTGAGTGGGCGTCAGCGCTGACGACATCGGCGCCCGGCACGGCAATCCTTAAAGCATGGTCACAGCGCCGGCACCGACTCAGCCAATCACGGGTAACGAGTCAACCGAATTCGTCAGCGGACCTCCCTCGGGAGTGAAGTACGCCGCCGAAGCGATCGGCACGTTCTTCTTGGTCTTCACGGTCGGTGCCGCAGTCGGCGCCGGCAGCGTGTTCGCCCCGCTTGCCATCGGCGCGGTCTTGATGGTGATGGTCTACGCCGGTGGACACATCTCGGGCGCNGCATTACAACCCTGCGGTGACCTTGTCGGTGCTGGTACGAGGCCGGATCGCCGTGCGTGACGCCTTCATGTACTGGATCGTTCAGTTCGGCGCCGGGCTGCTGGCTGCGGCAGTGGTGCGTGGGATCGTTGATCCGGCGCGGTCTACGACCACCGTGACCATGGCGCTGACCGGTCACGCGTTGCTGGCCGCATTCGTGGTGGAGCTGTTGTTCACCTTCGCCCTCTGCCACGTGGTACTCAACGTAGCGACGAGCAAGAGCCATCGGGACAACTCGTACTTCGGCCTGGCAATTGGTTTCACCGTGCTGGCAGGCGCTTTCGCGGTCGGCGAGATCTCCGGGGGCGCGTTCAACCCGTCAGTCACAGTCGGCGCGGCCCTGATGGGCATGTTCGCCTGGCCGACGCTGTGGGTGTATCTGGTCGCTCAAGTCATCGGCGGCGCCGCAGCCGGAGTCACCTTCCTCGTGCTCAATCCTGACGACAAATGATGACGCCCCCAACGCCGATCGCGGGGTGGGCGAAAATCCTCAAGGACGGGAAGGCCGTATGAGCCGGGCACTCGTGGTGGGCGGATCTCTCGGGGGCCTCACCGCAGCGCTGGTTCTCCGAGACCAGGGATGGGACGTCGACGTTCTGGAGCGTAGTGCGGCTCCGCTGCAGGGACGCGGGGCCGGCATCGTCGCGCACCCCACCACTGTTCGCTATCTCGTGGAGCGGGTCGGTAAGGCGATTGGCGACATCGGCTCGTCCAACGAAGCGCTGAGCCGTTCGTCCAGGTGATCGTCGACCTCGAGGTGTCGCAGATCGCCTTCGGAAGAAGCTGCCTGATCGGCGATGCGGCTTTCGCGCTGCGACCGCACATCGGTGCGGGCACCGCCAAGGCGGCCGACGATGCCTGGCAACTAGGCAACGCGCTGCTACACACCACTGGACGGCAGATATCTGTTCGGCTGAGGGGCTGGGAGGCTCACCAGCTAGCGACGGCCCGGCGTGCCCTGCAAAGGGCCCGCGCTGCCGGTCGAAGCGTGCAGTTCGAGGGCACCTGGCGGGTCGGCGACCCCTCACCGTTCGGACTGCACGCGGCCGGGGACAGCGCACTACCGGTCGTGGAACAGAAAGTAATCCCCAATGCACGAGCCTTCGGTCCGCGTCGTTCGGCGTGACCAATTCTCCGGCAACACCCCGCAGACCTCGGGACTGCGCCGGGAGGTCGCCTTCGACAGCCGCAACCCCGACGCCAGGGTACTGGGCGCCTTGCTCACCACGGTGCTACCCGGCGCAGCGACCGGTGCGCACCACCACGGCGATCAAGAGACAATCCTGTACGTGCTTGAAGGCACCGCCAGGTACCGGTGGGGCGACCAGATCGGAGACCGTGAACTTTCGAGACTGACCGAGAAGTAATGCGCCTCAACGAAATTCATGCTAGTCCCTGGGACGGGCCTGATCTCCGACGCGAAATACGCGCACGCGCAGCTCCAGCCGCCGAATCTCTCAATCACCGCTGCCGGTGAACTGCCAACGGGACAGCCCTTCTTGCGACGCACGAATGCCGCGGCGGGAGAATCAAATCCATTAGGCGCGCCGCGCCGGCCTATCCGGGTGCGCGGCCCCATGCCCGGACCATCGGCGGAACACAGAACCACCGGTGCTCGTCCTCGAGTTCGGCCTGCGCGGCCGCAATAACCTCCGGCGACACGCCGAGCTTCACCAGTTGCCCATGGATTTGCACCCATGTGAGGTTCCACATACGTGCCAACGGCGAGCCGCCGCGGAACATGGGGATCTCGGCGTCGGCTTCCACGTCGACGAGCCCGAGCGCCTCCAAGTGCACCGGCAAGTCGCGCGCCCACGCCTGATTCGCGCCTGCGATCTCCGTGGAACGCGCGAAGACCCGCCAGACATCCCCGAACGCACCCCTCATCTCGTCGAGCACGCCGAACTCGTCTCCCTCTTCGAGCACAATGAGGCCGCCCGGTGCGAGGGCGCGAGCCAGTCGCTGCAGGATGTTGTCCCGCTGGGCTATGTGCAACAGCACGAGTCGCGTGTGGACGAAGTCGAACGCGCCCTCAGGAAGCTCGTCTGCGGCGAGGTCGATCTGGGCGACTTCGCCGCCTCGGTCGGGCAAGTCGGCCAGGTGGCGGGGGTCAGCGTCCACCGCGAGTACCCGGCCGCCCGGTGATGTCGCGCTGCACAGCCACCGCGCGAAGGACCCGCCGCCGGCTCCAGCCTCCAAGCACCGCCATCCCGCACGCACTCCCAGCCGCTGCGCAAGCGCGATACTAGGCGGGTCGTACGCCGCGCCGAGCAGGGCAAGGCGCTCGTCGGCAAATTCCCAATCGTTGGGAAGCGTGTAATGCGGATTCGGTGGAAGAGTCGGCCCCGGCCCGATCATGGCGCGATGCTACCGCTACCTCAAATGTGAGCGTTTGTTTGGCTGGGCATTTCAGGCAGCCACTCCCCTGGCCATCAGTACCGACCGCATCGGTCTCGCAGCGGGATCGGGACGCCATAAGTCGGCGGGTTAAAATTCCGGTTGCGGTCACGTCCACGTCCGCACCGATCGATCTGAGCCGGCCTAATGACGCGGAGAAGCACACAAGCGNCCGGCTGGCCGTCGTCGCGGCCAGCTGTCAGTTCCCTGGGCCTTCATGCCGATACCGACGTCGGCCCGTCAGCGGTGCGCGTTCGCCCGGTGGCACTGTTGCTGCATGCAACGCGCCCTCCGGTGTGGCTGGGGCTGGTGGTCGCCGCGGCGTTCATCGTGGTGGAATCCGTTGTGGTGCTGCTACTCAAGCAGATCGCGCACGGCGACGCGTTCGGCGTGGTGTACCTGGTCGGGGTTCTGATGGTCTCCACAGTGTGGGGATTCGGGCTCTCGGCGACGACGTCAGTGGCCAGCGCCGTCGCCTTCGACTACTTCCGGAACGGGCCGGCGGACTTCACCCCGACCAGAGTCGAAAACTGGGCTGTGATCGGCATCTTCCTGGTTGTCGCACTGGTGGCCAACACGCTGGCGCACCTGGCCAGGACACGTGCCGTCGAGGCTGAGCACAGCCGTGACGAGCTGCGCGTAATCGCCGACTTGCAAGCCTCGCTGCGACAGGTGGCGACACTCGTCGCCCGCGGGGTCGCTCCGTCCGAGGTGCCCTTCTCGCATATGCACGGGCGTGCTTGCGGTACGCAGCGATGTATTCATCCACGATGGCCGTGCGCGTCAGCCTTTCAAGCCCATTCCCGGCGGGGGTTGTCCGAGTAGCCAGGGCCGAAGCGTTCCCACTCGCAGAAGCCACCATGATCTGAACAGGTGCCGCTCCGGTGCTGGCTGTGGGAATGAGTGCCATCGCAACAGACGGCTGTTTCGCTTGGGTTCCCGTCAGCCGTTCGACTCAAGACTTACGTATCGGCTACGTAGTCTTCCCGTCGTGCCGGGCTGGCCGCCACGGCAGTCTCAAACACAGGCCGCTGGTGGCAATCACCAAAGAGCTCGGGTGTTGGTCAATGGGCTGATGCTCAGACTGACATGAATGACAAACAACGTGAGGTGTCAATCGTACCAAGTCCGGGTCCGACGGAGAGCTGGGTTGGGCGACCTTGGCACTGGCCGGGCGAGTGACGGGAATTGGAGATGATAAGAGGGCTAGCACTTCCAAGTCCACGGACTGCGCCGGGTCCGTTCCGCGCTCAATCGGAGCCCGCTCGGCAAGACGCGTCATGACCGCGCCAGCTGCGGTTACGGGCAACGTCGTGAACGCGGCGGTACCGGATGTGGATTCTGCCGGTGTTCGTTTCAGTCACATAGGTGAGCGGCCGCATTCCAAGCATCTAGTGGTCCGCACCAGTGACGGGGTGAGCCTGGCGGTGTGCGACACCGGCCCGCGTACCGCCGAACACACCGTGGTCTTCCTGCACGGGCTTTGTCTGAATCAAACCTCGTGGGAACGTCAAATCACGTACTTACTGAGCCGATATGGGCGATCCGTGCGGGTCATCAGCTACGACCATCGCGGCCATGGCAGGTCTGCGGCGGCGCCTATGAACACCTACCGAATCGATCAACTGGCCGACGACCTCGCTCATTTGCTCACTGCCCTCGACGTGACCGGGCCGCTTACCTTGGCCGGGCACTCGATGGGTGGGATGACGGCGCTGGCCTACCTCGCCCGGCCAGTCGCCGCGCGCCCCGTGGAACCGCAAGGGCTGATCCTGGTCGCCACGGCCGCCGGCGAGCTCGCGACACGCGGCCTGGCCCGGCTGCTGGCGACCCCTGCCCCCGCGGCGTTGGTTGGGCTTATCGAGCACACTCCGCCGTACGCACTGCACGCACTAGTGTGGCCGGTGCGCGCGACGTTGGACCGCTGGCGTGGACACGGGCGCAGCGCAACCATGGCGGCGGTGACGGCCGCAGCGTTGACCACCACAGCAGTGCCCACCGCGGTCGGGTTTCTGCCCAGCCTGCGCGCCTATAACCAATATGCAACGCTGGCGTCGATTCGGGCGCGGACGGTGGTCATCAGCGGTGGCGCAGACCCTTTGACCCCGCCGTCATACGCCGCCGACATGAGCGCCGGCATCCGTGGTGCAGAGCATGTTCATGTTCCCTACGCCGGACACATGCTGCCCCAGCAGGTGCCGCACGTGATCAACGACGCGATCCGCCGAACGATCGCCGTCCGCTCCAGCGCCGATGCCACGAGCCTTCGATGGCTCGACAGGACGGGATGAGGGCGATGACATATCCAAAGGCGTTGCCGCCGAAGAAACCGACCAACTTTTGCCGACACTTCCTCATCCGCAGGTGCAGCCATGTGGACGATCGCCACTAGTGATGGCCGGCGAGTAGCCAATTTACGGTCGGAGATCGATGCCCGCCGTATCGTCCAGACGTTGGGCATTACCCAGTTGCGTGGTCCCTACTCCTGGGACGTTGTCGATAGCCAAGGGCGTTGGGTCGTCGCTGAGATCAGGCACCGATCAGGCGGTAGGGGCTAATGATTGTCGGGCGTAGTCCGCGCAATCCGGTGATCGGCGACACGGTTTTGTTGCGGGCCGAGAATCGGCAGGGTATCGGTACCATCGTCGACTCGGATGCGATTAGGTACAAGGTGTATTGGCGTAATGGGCGAGGTGACCTTTGTTGGCATGCCCGCGCCGAGTTGACCGTCCCGCGACTCGATTACGGACGGCGATGGCCATGACATGCCCGTGGCGACGAGCACCCGTGGATGGCGATGCCTTAGCAGGGCGTGGAGGTAGGCAAGTGAATTTCCAAATAGGCGACTCGGTGCAAGTGGGTGCGCGTGTCGGCACCATCACCGACGTCGGCACCGTACTAATCCAGTACAAGACGAATGACGGTGGCTTGCGCGTGGCTTGCCCGTGGGAAGTGGTGAAAATCCCTTCGCTGCCACCAAGGGTCAGCCTCCAACTTTGAGGCCAAGAACGAAGTAGGAGTGGGTCATGATCGTGGAACACGTTGTGCACGAAGCCAACTTGGCCTGGGCGGTCGCTGAAGCAGCCGAGCCATACCTGAGCGCCGTTGAACGTGACGCCGTCTTTGTGGCGATCGGTGCTGGTGAAACGTTCACAGCGATTCGCGGACTGTTGAGATCGGGTGAGATCAAACGGATCCCACTGGATCTCGATCTGCTGCAGCAGTGCAGAACGTGGTTGCGCGGATATGGCGGGCACCACGACGAGCGGCATCTTCGTCGCCTCATCGAGGAGCCACTGATTCCATCCGTGTTCGCGGCTCCGGCCGCCATACGGGCCGCTCGGGTGCCGGCCATGCCAAAACCGCGCAGTTGGCTGCGCTTCTCCGCCCCCGAGACACGCAGCAGACAAGTCGGTCGCCCAGATGCGGAAGCATCACCGGTGGTTCGCCAATCGCCCGCATAGTGGCCATGACGAGCGAGAACCCCACGGACTGAATTACACGTGAGTACACGACCGCAGCCTTCGTGATCAATTGCGCCGCGCGAGAGCGTTTCGTTATTGCAGTCCACTAGACCGAAGTTCCCCCTGATGGGTTGATGTGTGTGCGTTGACCTGGGGTTTTGGGTGTGGGTGGTGTGGGTTACTGCCTACGTGTAGCCCAAGCGATGAGAGACGTCGAGCAGTTCGAGGGCTCGCCGCTGCAGTGCGGTGGGGCTGGTGATCTTGGTGAATGCCGGCATGTCCTGGGCGGGCTGGATCTGGTTTGCGCAGATGGTGGCCAGGTCGGCGAGCAGGCTGGTGAAGCTGTGCACGGGGTAGTCATCGTCGGTGCGTTTGCGCGCGGCCTTCTCAAACGCTGGGTCGGAGCGTTGTGCGGCGGCGACGGGGTTAGCGCGTTTGGCGGCGGCGGCGGGTTTGTCGTTGTCGACAAACAAGATTGGCGCGAGAGCTTGTTTCATGTGCCAGCTGATGTA
>JGI12635J15846_10006207_pt1 | contig 10262 bp, 7 predicted proteins | sample BlaSpr_A8_OM2_M2_FD_15846 | JGI IMG/M metagenome (IMG submission 15846)
GGTGCTACAAGTCACGTTCGCGTGATCAGCGGGCTAGGGAAGGGACTGGATGAAAAAGCGATTGATGCGGTGAAGTCCTGGAAATTTAAACCGGCGACGAAAGACGGCAAGCCTGTCTCCACGCAGTTGTCCGCGGAAGTGTCGTTTCATCTCAATTGAGTTTTTGAAGTGCTTGATCCACACGCTGCAGGGTCTTCTCTTTGCCCAGAACTTCCAGGGTTTCGAACAGCGGAGGGGCGTTCTTGCGGCCGCAGACGGCGACGCGGATGGGCTGGAACATCTGTCCGGCTTTCACGCCCAGCTCCTGGGCGGCGGCGCGGAGGGACTGATCCAGCGGGTCGTGTTTGAATTCGACGGTGGGCAACACTTCCTGCGCGCGCTTGAGAACTTTCAGCGCCATGGCCGCATCTCCTTTTTGCGGGATGAGTTCGGCGGGGTCGTAGGGCGGGAGTTGGTCGACGAAGAAGAAGTCGGCAGCCGTGAGCACTTCGCGGAGCAGTTTGATGCGCTCGCGGATCAACGGCGTGATGCGCAGCATTTTTTCTGGCGGGATGTTGAATCCGGCGGCGTGCACGATTGGCAGCAGGCGGGCGCTCAGGTCTTCGACGGGCAGGCCGCGGATCTGTTCTGCGTTGAGCCACACCGCTTTCGGATCGAACCTGTCTTCTGGAGTTACGGCCGGCTCTTTGAAGTTCACCACCGCGTTCGAGCGGTTGATGCCTTCGAGCGAAAAAGCGTCCGTGAGTTCCTCGAGCGACATATTCTCGCGGTCGTTTTTTGGCGACCAGCCGAGCAGGCAGAGGAAGTTGATGAACGCCTCCGGAAGAAATCCGGCGTCGCGGTAGGTGGTGACGCTCACGACCGGACCGTGGCGGCGCTTGGAAAGCTTGGTGCCGTCCGGAGCCACCAGCAGAGGAAGATGTGCGAACTGCGGCGGGGTTAGCCCTGCGGCTTCGAAAATCAGGACGTGTTTGAAGGTATTGGTTAGATGGTCCTGGCCGCGGATGATGTGGGTGATGCGCAGGTCGGCATCGTCGGCACACGAAGCCAGGTGATAGGTGGGCATGCCGTCGGAACGCAGCAGCGCGAAGTCTTCGATGTCGGCGGCGGATTTTTCCTGCTCACCGTAGACTGCGTCGGTGAAGTGAACGGGCAGAGCAGTTTCGCGGGGCACGCGAAAGCGCAGCGCAAACGGTTCTCCCGCGGCGGCGCGGCGGTCGCTTTCGGCGCGCGAAAGTTCGCGCATCCCGGCATTGAACAGCCACGTCCCCTGCGCACCCGATCGTTCGCTATCCCCGGTGTGGGCGGGAGTGAAATCGCGGTAGGCAAGGCCTTTCTCGAAGATCGCTTCGGCGGTCTCGCGGTGAAGCGCGCCGCGTTCCGATTGCTTGTATTGCTCGTCCCAGCTCAGATCGAGCCACTTGAGGCCTTCGAAAATTGAGTGGACCGAGGCGTCGGTGTTGCGCTCTACGTCGGTATCGTCGAGGCGCAGGATCATGGTTCCGGCGTTGCGGCGGGCGTATAACCAGTTGAAAATAAAAGTCCTTGCGCTGCCCACATGAAGAAAACCGGTGGGCGAGGGGGCGAAGCGCACGCGCGGCTTCAAATTGGTGGCATGGTTCGGCGATGCGCCGTCCGGCAAAGGGTTGCTTGATGGCTGAGTCATTCGGAATCCATTGCGATGTTACGGGCGGTGGAAAACTATCGTCAAGCTGGGAGGCCTCGATCGACCTTGCTTGGATCCAACACGTTACAGGACTTAGCAGGTTTGTACGACTGTACTTAAATCCTGTTGTATCGGGACGCGACGTATGAAAACATGGAGTTTGCCGTTTCCCCCCGAAGATGTCTGGGAGAGTCTTTCCTTGGGACCCCAACCTCGGAAGTCTTCCCTCAGGAGTATTCGTCGGCCTCATGGATAATCTTGTCATTCCCGCAGTTGTGATCCCGGGTTTCGTCTCGGTGTTGCTGTTCCTCGTTTTTACCTACCTGTACGAACAAAGCCGGCAGGCATATTTCCGCGCGTGGCAGATGGCGTGGGCGGCCTACTCGCTGCACTACGTTCTGGATGCCTTTTCTTTTTATCGCACATCGCCGCCGGCGTTTCTTGCGAGCTCACTGTTCCTGGTTGTGATGGCGCTTTGTATTTTCGTTTCTACGCGGCTGATGCGCGGCCCTTACCGTTTCCGCTGGTATGACGCAGCGTTGGGCGCCGCAGGAGTGATTCTGGTCGGGATCAACTTCAGCGGACACATTATTGGCGGTGTTTTTGTTCCCGAAGCTCAGCCCGCAATCCGGCTCGGGGTGGGAATGGGGCTCGTCCTGCTTTATTGCTCCGCCGTGTTTTACGTCAACGGGCACCGGCGCGGGTCGCTGGCGTTCAAGGTGCTGGGACTGGCTTTGGCTTTGTGGGCGGCCCTGATGGGGATTGGCCAGCTGCATAGTCCCTGGGGTGAAACGCTGGGCAGCGCCAGCCGCTTGCTGGGCCCGGTACCGCAGATGCTGCTCGGCATCGCGATGGTGATGGTGCTGTTCGAAAACCAGCGCAACTCACTGCAGGAAAATACGCTGGCCCTGTCGACGCTGGGAGCCGATCCNCGCCGCTTGCTGGCCGCNGGCGACCTGACGCCGAGTATGCAAGCCGCCCTTGATCGCCTGGTAAGCGCGCTCTCCATGCCGCGCGCGGCCATCTGCATCGCGGAACGCTGGCGCGGACTGTTGCCCTCGGTGCAACATGGCTTCTCCGTAGAATTCCTGCGCGAGATCGAGACCAGCGGCGCCGCCGATTACATTTGCCAGGTCGCTTACCGGCAGAGCGGGATTTTCACCGTCTACGATCTCGAGCACATGAACGAGCCGCTGCTCGCCGGCCCGGTGGGAACGTTCGCGGATTTCAAACGGGTTTTCACGCAGGGCGGGATTCGCAACCTGACCGCCGTCAGCTTGCAGACCCGGGAGCACAATTTCGGCGTGATTGTGTTTCCGCATGCGGAGCGCGAAGGGTTCGGCGCCTCCGGTCCGCGCCTGATGGTGGGGCTGGCGCTGCAGCTAGCTCTTACGCTCGAAAACTATGTGGTTACCCACGATGCCCACCGCCGCACCCAGGAGTATGAACTGCTGACTGAGATCGGGCAAGCCATCAGTTCGCGTCTCGACCAGGACGAGATTCTGCGCACCATCCAGATTGAGCTGGGGCAGATTTTTGATACCAGCAATTTTTACATCGCTTTTCAGGAAGGCGACCGCATTAACTTCGAACTGGAAGTGGAAAGCCATCGCGTGTGCCCCAAACGGTCACGAAAACTGGAGAATGCGTTCACCGAATATGTGATCCACAGCGGGCAGCCGCTGATGGTCCGCGCAGATCTGGAGACAGTTCGCTCGCGCCTGGGAGTGACTCACGTTCCGCAGCATCCGGCGAAATGCCTGATAGCGGCGCCAGTTTTTCTCGGAAACAAACCGGCGGGAGTGATGGTCGCGATGAACCGCGAACGCGAAAACGCCTTTGAGCAACGCGATCTCGACGTGCTGATGACGGCGGCTGGCCAGGTTTCGGTCGCGGTAGAAAATGCGCGGTTGTTTGCCGAAGAACAGCGGCGTTCCCGGCAGTTGGCATTTCTCAACAACGTGTCGCGCACGGCGATTTCCAGCGAAGATCCCGTCCACATGCTGGGACAGATCGCGAGCGAGATACAGAAAAATTTCAGCTTCGATCACATCGGCATCGGGCTGCTCGACTACGGCACCAAAGAAATTGAAATCAAGGCCGAGGCTGGCGTCACCACCAACGCCATGGGCCAGCGTATCCCTCTGGGCACCGGCATCCTGGGACGCGTGGCGCGCACCGGCGAGCGGGCACTGGTGCAGAATGCGAGCCAGGGCCAGCTTTCGGGAATTCTGCCCGACGCACGCGCGGTGCTTTGCATTCCGATTACCTACGGCGAAAATCTGCTGGGGGCGCTCAACATCGAAAGCCGGAACGAATATGCGTTCGCGCCGCAGGACGTGCTGATTCTCAACACTCTGGCCGACCTGCTCGCCACTGCCCTGCATAACGCTTTCGTGTTCCAGAAGCTGCAACAGCAATCCATTACCGACGGCCTGACTGGAATCAAGACTCGCCGCTTCTTCTGGGAAGCGCTCTCGGCCGAGTGGAAGCGCGCTTCGCGATCGGGACGTCCGTTCTCGGTGGTGCTCATCGATCTCGATAAGTTCAAGGAAGTGAATGACACCATGGGACACTTCGAGGGCGACCTGGTGCTGGCCCGGCTGGGCCGATTGTTGGAGCAAAAGTCCCGCCAGCAAAACGTGGTGGCCCGCTACGGAGGCGACGAATTTATTGTTCTGATGCCGGAGACTGGTCCCGATCAGGCCATCGTTCTTGCGGAACGCTTGCGGCAGTGGATTGCCGGGGACCCCATGCTGAACGAACACAAAATCACCGGCAGCTTCGGAGTCGCCAGTTTTCCCATGCACGGCTTTTCCATCGAAGACATTATTCGCGTGGCCGATGCCGGCATGTATGTTTCGAAGCGCTCGGGTGGAAATCGCGTGTCCACGGCGGAAGAGTTCGCCGAGGGCCAGGATTTTGCCCGGCAGCGGCAGCAGATTTCCGCCTACATCGAAGGTTTTCTGCAGCGCGAGCACACTGAGTTTGAGCACGTCGAAGAGCTGACTACGACGTTGCGTAAACTCTGCGGCGGAGATCAGGAGACCAACCTGGCGTTGCTCCGCGAGTCAATCGAGATTCTGAGCCGCGCCGTGGAATCGCGCGAGCTGCGCACCGCCGGACACGGCGACCTGGTGGCTCGTTACACCGAAATCATCGCGCGCGCGCTGCGCCTGCCGGCGGAAGAAACCGCCGACCTGGTCTATGCTGCGCGGGTGCACGACGTGGGCAAAATCTTCGTGGCCGAGCGCATCCTGAACAAGCCCGGCCCGCTTTCCGATGACGAGTTCACCAAAGTCAGGAGGCACGCTCAGGTGGGTGCCCAGATTGTCGGCATGCTTCCGCGCAGCGAAAACATGTGCTCCGCGATTGCGCACCACCACCAGCGCTTCGACGGATCCGGCTATCCCGATGGCCTGATCGGGGAAGAGATTCCGGTATGGGCGCGCATCCTCGGCCTCACCGACGCCTACGCCAACATGTTGACCGAGCAGTCCATCTCGGCCGCCCGAACTCCGGACCAGGCGCTCGACGAATTGGCCAAGATGAGCGGGACTCGATTTGACGGCATGCTGGTGCGGCTGCTCCTGCGCGAACTGAAGTCGGAGCGGATGTCGTTCCCCAACATGTAGCGCCGGCATCTCTCAGGCAGGCCCCCGCCGGCTGGCCCGAGGGCGTCCCGCTCCCGGGACGGAGGCGCTACTCATAACTCCCCACTTGCAACTGGAAACCGGAAACTGGACACTAGCTGCCATGTCCATTCCTCTTTCTATGTCTGGCAAGGTGACGCTCATCTCAGGTGGGTCGCGCGGTATCGGAGCGGCGACCGTGCGGATGTTCGCAGCCGCGGGCGCGAAGGTTGTGTTCAGCTATCAGAAGGCGCGTTCTCAGGCGGAGGCGCTGGCTCGGGAATGTGGAGAGGCGAATTGCCATCCTGTCGCATGCAATCTGAACAGTCCCGACGCAGCCCGCGCTTTGGTTGCTGCAACCGTCAAACATTTCGGCCGGCTCGACATTCTTGTGGCCAACCACGGCGTCTGGCCTCCGGAGGATGTCGCCATCGAGCGCATGACCGATGAACAGTGGGGCTCCACAATGGCCATCAATCTGGATGCGGTTTTTGGGCTGGTGAAATATGGCGTCGCGCAGATGAAGTCACAACCGCGGAACGGCGTTGCCGGTCACATTGTGCTGATCAGTTCCACCAGCGGACAGCGTGGAGAAGCTTTCCATTGCGACTATTCCGCGACTAAAGGCGCGCTGATCAGCATGACGAAGACCCTCTCAACGGAACTGGCGTCGGCCGGCATTTACGTGAATTGCGTGGCGCCGGGATGGGTTGACACCGACATGTCGAAGCCTGCCCTCGACGATTCGAAGGTTGGCGAAGAGATTCGCCGCACGATTCCGCTGGGTCGCGCCGGACGGCCGGAGGAGATTGCTGCTCCAGTGCTGTTTCTATGCACCGAGTTTGCCGGGTTCATCACCGGAGAAGTCTTCAATGTGAATGGAGGCGCGGTTCTGGCGGGGTAGACCACGTCAGTGGGGTACGCGCGCGGGCTGGAGCGCAATCGTTGAGCGCAATAACGAAGAACGCGACAAAAATGCTTCCCGGGCTCCGCCGGTGAGCCGGTTCGTGCATCCAAGAACTGAGGATATACGGGTAGTGGTGTGGCTCCCTAGATACAGCTTGTCATCCTGAGCGGAGCGAGGATGACAAAGCAGTGGTGCGAGGCGGTGCGTGATGGTGGCCGGCGGCGAAATGCCCCTCCTAAAACTGCACCATTGCCGATATTCGCGGCTGCGAGCGGGAATTCCACGCGAAACGCTACAATTCTCTTTGCAGGTACCGACCCCTTCAATCTGGATGAAACGGCTTCTTCCTATTTTGTTTATGCTGATCCCTGTTCCGGCGGTCGTCTTTTCGGCGAGCCCGGCTGGGGGCCAGGCGCCGGCTGGGGGAACTCCAGCCGCGGCGCAATCTTCTCCCGCCTCGAGTCCGCCCGCGAATGCGTCGAGCTCAGCCTCAGCGAGCCCGCAAGGTCCGGATATCCCCATGGACCAGGAGAATGCGCGGAAGGCGAAGGATCTGCTGAATCAGGCGATCCAGGCGTTGGGCGGACAGGCTTACCTCAACATTCACGACAGGGAGATGCAGGGGCGCGGCTACAACTTCTATCATGGCCGCCCCACCAGCACGGGTGTTCTGTTCTGGAGCTTTTTCGAGTTCCCCGACAAGCAGCGCGAAGAACTCAGCAAGGAACGCGACATTGCCGAGGTTTACGTCGGAAACAGGGGGTACGAAATCACCTACAAAGGCGTCCATCCCATGGACGAAAAAGATCTTACGCCGTACCTGCGGCGGCGTAGATTCTCCTTGGACAACCTTCTGCGCGCCTGGATCAACGATCCGAAAGTGGCGCTCTTTTATGAAGGCAACGCCATTGCCGCGGAAAAGCCCGCTCTCAAAGTAACGCTGATCAATGACAAGGATGAGGCGGTTAGTTTGTATGTCGATGCCGACACGCACCTTCCGCTGAAAAAGACCTTCCGCTGGCGCGACCCGGTCGACAAGCAGCCAAATCTTGAGGAAGAAATCTACGATAACTATCGCCCGGTGCAAGGCATTATGACGCCTTTCAGCCTGACCCGGTATTTCAACGAAGATATGGCGGGCCAGCGCTTTCTCAGTGGGGCGACTTACAACCAGAATCTGGACCAAACCATGTTCGATCCTCACTCCGGATACGATCCCAACAAAGTCCCGAATAAACGGTCGTCCAAGCACTAACGGAATTGAAGGGTCGCGGTCCCGCTCGCCTCATGCGGTTAACTCATAGATCAGACAGGGCTTGCGCTTGTGCGCGGCAGATACCAATTTGGTTCCGATTCCGTAAACAGCCACGGAGTGTGGCTTTTTTACCACACACAGATTTCCTCTTCGGGCGGTAATCTAATGATTCAACGAAACATAACAGGTTTCTTATTTGACGCAGGAGCAGACAATCCGCACTGCCGTGGAGTGCACGGGCATTGGCCTGCACAGCGGCGCTCCGGTTTCCTTGCGCATGCTCCCGGCTTCACCCGCAACTGGCATTCGCTTTCGCCGCACCGATCTCGACGGTTTTGAAATCGAGGCCGTGGGCCTGAATGTAGCTCGCGTGAGTTACGCCACCAGTCTGATGAAAAAGGGCGTATTCATTTCCACCACGGAGCACATTCTTTCCGCTTTCATCGGCATGGGCATCGACAATGCGATCGTGGAGCTGGATAACCTGGAGTTGCCTATCCTCGACGGCAGCGCTCGGCCGTTTGTGGAAATGATTCAGAAGGCGGGCATCCGCAAACAGCGGCGGCCGCGCAAGTATCTTAGAATCAGGCGCGAACTGGAAATGCGCGAGGGCAACAAGTTTATTGCGGTGTACCCCGCCGAGACTTATTCAGTTTCCTATTCCATCAATTTTCCCCATCCGCTTATCGGCAAAGAAACCTTTCAAGTGGAACTCTCAAACGGCAACTACGTGCGGCACATTGCTGGGGCGCGCACGTTTGGGTCGCGCGAGGATGAGCGGGCGATGCGCAATATGGGCCTGATTCGGGGCGCATCCCGCGAGAACTGCATTGTCCTGACCAGGGACAGCGTGGAGAACGGACCGCTGCGTTTCGCCGACGAATTTGTGCGGCACAAGGTGCTCGATCTGGTGGGCGACCTGGCTTTGCTCGGGAAGCAGATTCTTGGCAAGGTGGTGGCCGACCGCGCTGGTCATGCCATGCACACGGCGCTGGTCTCGCGCATCCTGCGCGACAAGACGCTGTGGGAGGAAGTCACGCTTGATCAGGAAGAGGCCGCAAGCGTGCACGGGGCGGTGGCGCATGCCACGGCGGGGTCTGTTTTTTAGGCGCGACGCTTNGTTGAAGCNATTTCNGATTGTTGATTTTTAGATTGCAGATNGAAAANCCTAGATTTTGACTTCAATCTGAACTCTGCAATCGGCCGCGGCTCTCGATGCCGNCGGTTNGCGGGCAAGACCACACNACCCAAACCACACAGGCTGAAACCTGCCNCCGCTAGTCTGCGGGCTCGCANTNGGACTGGTCTCGNTGGACNGACTCTTCNGGCTGTTGCTGTAGCAGGCGTTCCAGTTCGGCTTTCGTCTGGTGAATCAGGGCGGCGGCGAACTGGCGGGCGGACTCCTGGCGCTCGGCGGAAAGTTCCTTCACTCGCATGTCGAGCAGCGGCAGGTCTTGTTCAAACCAGCGCAGGGTTTTTTGTACGCGGGCAATGCGAAAGTCGTTGGTCAGCATGAGGATGGCTCTCCCGTGAACTTCTAGAGTGCCATGCTTATTGAGACGCGCAAGTCTCAAGGTGAATACCGGCGTAAACGGGCTGGATGCAGAAGTTAGAGGTCAGAATGCAAAAGTGAAACCTGGTCTTAACTTCTGCATTTTGACTTTAGCCGAGTGAGCTAAGACCACGGAAGGAAACTACTGCAGGTTTTCCGGCGCGGTCGTTAGACGATCTTTGACCCCGGGGAATTCTTTTTCCATGCGGCCGTCGAGCCACTTTTCCAGCAGCTTCTGGGTAGTTTCGGCAATGCCGTGAAAGCGGAAGCCGGCGCGCCCTTTCAGGTCTGCCCAGGCTACTTCGGTCTCGACATCGATGCTCAATTTGATGTCTGGAATCACAAACTTCAGGCGCGGCGTGGCACCCTTAGGCATGGCGTCGCGCATGGTGAGCGCGATTCCGCCCTCGCTGATGTCGGTGCTGGTGGCCTTCAATTCTTTCTCACCCAGGAAAACGCTGACCGGCATTTTCAGTGGCTGCCGGAAATAGCGGCGGCGCTCTTTCAGCATGAAATTCAACGCGGCGTGGAAACAGCGCGAGGCGTTCAGGTTGCTGATGGGCTTCTGCAGGACAAAGTTCGCGCCCATGCCAAAAGCATCCTGCGTGGTGGTNTTTTTNCCGTTGAGGATGGCGAAGGTGACGGAGTTCTTGTTACTGGGCGTCCCGCGCAGGCCCTGCAGCACTTCGAGGCCGCCTGTCAGGTCGTCGCAATCCACGATGACAGCGTCGAATTTTTCGGAGACCAGAATATCCGCCGCGGCTCGAGCCTCCTGGCAGACTTCGACGTCGATCGACAGCTTTTCGAGTGTAGGCCGAATGACCCGGACCAGATCGGTATCCCGGCTCAAAAGAAAAGACTCCAACGTCATAAGCCAGATTCTAAAATCAGGTTCACCGACCCGAAAGTGACAAAGGTAACGGTCCGCAACTGGCCTGGAGGACAATTACCGGACCGGGAATCGGGGTGACAGCGCTCCTTAAGATGGTAGTCTGACGGCGGCGCCATTCATGAGCACACTCGTTTATCTTTCGCTGGGAGCGAATGTTGGAGACTGCGCCCGTAACATTCGTGAGGCCATCACGCGCCTCGGGGCGTTGGGGCGGGTGGTTGCGGCTTCGTCGTTCTATGAGACGGAGCCGGTGGACCTTACCGAGCAGGCATGGTTTCTGAACTGCACCGTGGCCCTCGAAACCGCGAAGACGCCGGCGCAGTTGATGGCGGCGCTGCTCACGATTGAGCGGGAGATG
>JGI12635J15846_10006208_pt1 | contig 10260 bp, 9 predicted proteins | sample BlaSpr_A8_OM2_M2_FD_15846 | JGI IMG/M metagenome (IMG submission 15846)
TCCCACTTTCCCACAGCCCCGGCGACGGCTGGTTAAGTTGTTAAAACCGGACATGTCATGTGCTACAAAAACCGGACATTTTAACTTGCTACGGACAACCGCTAAAAAGCTAAAAAGCTAAAAAGCTGAACCGCTAAAAAGCTGAATCTCATCGCGCCCGCTGTTTCCCGCCCAGGCGAATTCATCTTATCCCATGGCTAGCTCGTCGGAAGATTCCAGAGGCGTGCCACAGCGGCGACAGATTACCGCCGAACAATCACCGCAAGTCAGCGGATCGCTGACTTCAGCTGCACAAATCGGGCAATAGAACGCTGCTCGAGCTTTCGCGGCTTCCGGCCCGACTTTTGGAGTCGACTCGACCAAGACCGAACTGTAGCACAAATCGCCGCTGCCGCTGCCGCTGCCTGTCTCCCTTAGTCAGGTGGTTTTCGCAGGATGAGGCCTCCCTCCGCTGGCGGCAGCGAGAAAGGAAATTGCCAGATTTGATCTTTCATATAGAGGCTGATAATAAAATCTTCCCGCTCTTTCCACGGTCCGATCCACTTATTGTTGGTCGCGAAGAAGACCCAGCCGTGCGCTTCAGGATTCCCTGGAGTCAGCTCCACCGTGTTGGGATCCAGTGTTTGCGTACTTACAAACTCGATGAACTCCGCAGCCACTTTCTCGTATTCGCGTAAGAGAGCCGTCTTCTCTTCCGTACTTTTGGGATCTTTCTTGATCTGGCGCTCAGTTTCGAACACCTTCGTATCGATATCGTTCTGCAACCTATTCGAGAGCTCGGCAGGGTCCTCTAACCCCTCGAAAACGTCGTGATGGCGAACAAAGTCTATGCGCACATCTGCCGGAAACTCAAATTTGCCCTTGCCCGAGTATGTGACACTCACATAGGCACCCAGGAGGCGATAGAAGCGGTGGCGGCTTTTTGCCAGTTCCTGAGAATCGACGACCAGCGCTACGCTCAAATCGTGTCCCGTCATCATCCAGCGGTAGTGCCCATCCTCGGTTGGTTCGAAAGTGCAGCCGGGCGCACCCGCCGTCCAGCGCACGGTGGGTAAGTCTTTCTTATGCGCGGCGCGGCCGAGCGGCGGCGAAACAGTAGCGCAAATACAAATCGCGAAAATCGCAAGCGCCCGCGGGTCGCCGAACAAGCCGAAACGTGACATCAATGCAGAGTGTATAGCTTTTATGTCGCCAACGTCACGCCGGGCACAGCGCCTGAGAACGGCATTTCTGCCCATCGAATGTGGGCCCCGGTCGCCACCGTAGTAGCTTCTGAAGACGTCGGTCCGAAAAAACAGGCACAGGAAATATGTTAGATTGAAATGGGTGGGGCGCGTAGCTCAGTTGGTAGAGCAACGCCCTTTTAAGGCGTGGGTCGCAGGTTCGATTCCTGCCGCGCTCACCAGTTTAGAAGCCGTAGCAACAGGCCTTCGCGAGAGGGCCTTCGTTTTTTATGCCCTAGTTTTTGTGCGCAACAGTTGAGCATTTTTGTCTGCAAATCTGATTTCGCAAATTCAGTCGCTGGCCTGACGAGCGAGGCGCAATGATTACGATTCAATGTAGCGGCCTACTGTTTGACATGGACGGCGTGCTTATCGATTCCACTCCGGCAGTGGCGCGGGTGTGGACTCGCTGGGCTGTCGAGCACGGCCTTGACCCCGACAAAGTCGTCCACATGGCCCATGGCCGTCCCAGTCGAACCACCATCCGCGACTTGCTGCCCAACGCCGACATTGATCTTGAAGATCGCGAAGTCGAACGCTGCGAGATCGAAGATCTCGATGGTGTGGTGCTGCTGCCCGGTGCGCGAGAACTTCTGGATAGCCTGCCTCCCGAGCACTGGACCATCGCCACTTCCTGCACGCGCGCCTTGGCCGAAGTGCGTTTGCAAGCCGCAGGTCTCCCCATACCCAAAAACATGGTCACCTCGACCGACGTGAAGATGGGCAAGCCCGATCCCGAGCCCTACCTGAAGGCGGCGGCGAAACTCGGATTTGCCGCCTCCGATTGCATCGTCGTCGAAGACGCCGCAGCCGGAGTTCGCGCCGGCAAGGCTGCTGGCGCCAGAGTGATTGCGTTGCTCACTACCATGAGCCGGCGCGACCTCGAAGATGCAGGCGCCGACTGGATCCTGCATAATTGCGCCGAGATCACCGCCGCCCGTGATCAAAATCACGGCCTGCAGTTGAAACTCGGATTGTAAAAAACGTTTGTTTTGAAGAAGACAATTGCGCCGGGCCGCATGCTCAACTAGAATCCCCACTTTCTCAGACTTTGCCCCGTAAAAGGTGCCTGCGATAATAGGTGCGAGAATAGGATTGATACGATCGCTTCCAGATCATTTCGCTTGCGGCAGAATCAGCATAGAGGCAGGGTCTCGTGATCATTGGCGTTCCGAAAGAAATTTATCCGGGCGAACGGCGCGTTGCCCTTGTTCCGGCCGTCCTCCCCACGTTGACCAAAGCGGGTTTCGAGGTCCACGTGGAGGCGGGAGCAGGCTTTGCTGCCGGCTATCCCGATACGCAATATGCCGAGAAGGGCGCAAAACTTATCGCGGAGCGCAGTTCTATCTTTGCCGCCGCTGACATCATTGTTCAGCTCCTCGGTTATGGCGCCAACGACATCAACGGCCAGGAGGATATCCCGCTTTTTCGGCGCGATCAAATCCTGATCGGATTTTTGCGTCCCTTCGGTTTGGTCGATGTGGTGCAGCAGATCGCGCAGACAGGCGTAACCGCGTTTACTGTCGAATTGATGCCGCGCACAACGCGCGCCCAAAGCATGGATGCGCTGTCATCGATGGCGACCGCTTCTGGATATAAGGCGGTGCTGATGGCCGCCGACGCTCAGCCGCGCATTTTTCCCATGATGACCACGGCGGCTGGAACCGTAACTCCCGCTCGCGTATTCGTCATCGGCTGCGGTGTCGCCGGACTGCAAGCACTCGCGACGTCGCGCCGCCTGGGTGCTGTGATCTCCGCTTACGACCTAAGGCCGGCGGCAAAAGAACAGGTGCAGAGCCTCGGCGGTCGTTTTGTCGAACTCCCCATCGAAGCGAAAGATGCGCAAGACGCTCGCGGCTACGCGCGAGCGCAGGATGAAGACTTCTATCGGCAGCAGCGGGAGTTACTCGGGAAAGTGGTGCAGGAAAGCGATGTCGTAATCACGACTGCGGTAATTCCTGGGAAAAAAGCGCCGGTGCTGGTGACGGAAGAGATGGTAAAAGGGATGGCGCTGGGCTCAGTGATAGTCGATCTCGCCGCCGAACGTGGAGGCAATTGCGATATCACCGAAGCGGGCAAGACTGTGGTTAAGCACGGCGTGACGCTCATTGGCGAAATCAATATGGCCAAAGGCGTGCCATATCACGCCAGCATGATGTATGCACGAAACATCACCTCCTTTTTGACTCATTTGGTAAAAGATCAAAAGTTAAATCTAAATCTGGCCGACGAGATAGTGCGGGAAACTCTGCTGACGCGCAATGGCGAGATTGTGAATGCGCGAATCCGCGAATTCTTAAAGCTGCCTGCGCTCGCCGCTGAGATCGCGTAAAACATCATCAAGAGGAAATAGAAGATGAATAGCAGTTCGAACTTGATCGACGCACTCTTTATTTTCGTGCTCGCCTGCTTCATCGGATTTGAGGTGATCCGGCGGGTGTCGCCGCTGCTTCACACTCCTCTGATGTCGCTCACCAACGCCCTCGACGCGATCGCGGTAGTAGGTGCGATCGTTCTGGTCGGCGAACACAAGAGTACCCTCTCCGCCGTCTTCGGATTCATCGCGGTGGTCGCCGCCACCAGCAACATCGTAGGCGGATTCTTCATTACTGACCGGATGTTGAAGATGTTCAAATCCAGCCGGCCAGCCTCCAAACCGGCGGCTAACTCGGTGGCCAAATAATGACCGCTGAATTCGCCGGAGGCCAAGTCGCCATCGAGCTCTTATATCTTATCGCGAGCGTGCTGTTTATTTTTTCGCTCAAGTGGATGAGTTCCCCAACCACCGCCCGCCACGGCATTTGGGCGGGTGAGATTGGCATGGTGCTGGCGATCTGCGGCACCCTTCTCCATCATGGCATCGTCGACTACAGGCTGATCGGCATCGCGCTCGTCCTCGGCACCATCATCGGCGTGCCGCTCGGCAATGTGGCGATGACAGCCGTGCCGCAGCGAACCGCGCTCAGCCACGCCTTCGGCGCGCTCTGCGTGACTCTGGTGGGCTCGGCCGAATTTTATCTGCGCTCGCCCGATATCTCGCGCTTCATGATGGCCGTGTTATCGCTCGAAGTTATTCTCGGCGGCTTAACCGTAACCGGAAGCCTAATGGCCGCGGGCAAGCTGCAAGAAATTTTGCCGCAGCGCCCACTGACTTATAAAGGTCAGAACCTCGTCAACTTTGCGCTGCTCGCTGGCGCCGTCGTCATTGCTATAACTTTGGTGCGGAATCCCGGAGCCCAATCGCTATTTCCGTTCATGATCCTGATCGCGCTCGCATTCGGCGTATTACTGATCATCCCCATCGGCGGCGCGGATATGCCAACCGTCATCTCGTTGTTGAACGGTTATGCTGGTTTGTCAGCCGCGGCCATGGGTTTTGTCCTGGGCAGCAAACTGCTCATTATTGCCGGCGCGCTGGATGGATCGTCAGGGCTGATTCTTTCGATCATCATGTCCAAAGCCATGAACCGATCGTTCACAAACGTCTTGTTCGGAGCCTTTGGCCAGGTACAAACCGCGCACGCCGGGGGCGAAGAAGCGAAGCCAATTCGCAGTGCGACTCCGGAAGAGGCCGCTGCCATCCTTTCCGCCGCGAACCGCGTCATCGTCGTTCCGGGATACGGAATGGCCGTAGCTCAGGCACAGCACAAAGTCCGCGAACTCTATGACGCGCTGACCAAGCGCGGAGTCGATGTCCGCTTTGCCATTCATCCGGTCGCCGGACGCATGCCTGGCCACATGAACGTGTTACTCGCCGAGGCCGATATTCCCTACGATCGTCTTATCGAGATGGACGAGATCAATGGTGACTTTCCTCAAACTGATGTCGCCCTGGTAATTGGCGCCAACGATGTTACTAATCCCGCCGCGCGCTCCGATGCCTCCAGCCCTATTTACGGGATGCCCATTCTCGACGTCGACAGATCCCACACCGTAATGGTCATCAAGCGCAGCATGAATCCAGGCTTCGCGGGCATTGATAATCCGCTCTACTATCTCGACAATACGCTTATGCTTTTTGGGGATGCCAAAGCTTTTGTCGGCGGTATCGTTCGCGAGCTCGGTGGGGGACACAGCTAATCACCCAGGCGCGAAAAAAGATCCGGCGGGCTTCGGTTCGCGAGGGGAATTCGCGAAACCCTCGGCCCGCCGGCGTTTGGTTAGGCAGCTTTCTTCGTTTGTCGTATCTTCGCCCAGCGTGCCTTTTGGGCCAGAGAAATCCTACGGCGTCCGGCTGCGGAAAGAACGCGCTTGCTGCGCTGGGTTGTTACCGCGTGCACTGTTGCGCCCGTGCCTCGGGAAAGCTTTTCGAGAACCGCAATAGCTTCTCCCAGCTTCTGGACTTGGTTCTGAGCATCCCGGCGTTCCTCGCGGAGCCGGTCGATCGCCTTCGCAATGTTTGTCATCAATACCCCCTCGGGTAACTACCGTCGGCAATTGTATTACTAACTTCTCGGTTCTGGCAGAATTTTAATTCGTTTCTGGCCGAGGCGGGTTATAGCCAGCGTGAGTAAAGAGAAATTGACCGAGAAGTAACGCCATAACATTGTCAATGAAAATGACAATGACAATAACAATGACCGGCGGTAACTATTTTGGACTACCCGCCGCGCAGCCTCATCCGAGCGATGGCAACAATCCCGACGACCCGAACAGGAACAGAGCACCAACCGCGAGACTATAGATCGCCGTAAGTGCGGTGACAATAAACTGAAAGCGCGGCAGCCGCGAACTTAATCCGAATAGCCCCACTGCGGACGCCGTCATCACCGTATTCATCACCAACAGGCCGGCGATGAACATTGCCAGACCCACAAAGCCCTTGGCTATTCCGCCCAGATTAGCGGCCAACAAGAAGATCATAAGTTGGCTCGGTGTTTCTGCGCCAAGACCGTGAATAACCCCAATCATGAGCACAGACTTCGAAGTGTAATTCCACGTCTTATCCGCCGGGCGCGGAATGTCGTGATCGTGCCAGTAACTTTTTATCTTCCAATTGACCCAGCGCACGGAGCCGGCCATGAGGTGAAAACGGCTACGTGGCGCGGGGTTCCCGGTGAAGAGCGATCCCAGAACATACACTCCCAGGATGAGCAGGGTAAGCCCGACCAAACGCTCGGCAATGCGATCGATGCCATGCGGCAGGGAAAGTTGAAAGACGATGACCGCGCTCCCCAAAGCTGTAACCGTCGCGGCGTGACCGAGGGCGTAGAGCAAACCGAGCCGCATTCCGCGCCAGCGATCGGTCTGTACGCTGGTGATATCGGAAATAGCGGCAATGTGGTCATAGTCGAACCCATGACGGAAGCCAAGTATTGCCGCCGACAGGAGAGCGAGTTGAAGGCTGTTCGGCGTCACATTCATGGATGCATATCGATTAGGCCAGAATCCAACATTGTTCCACATGCCGCGAAGAATCGGAAATTTAACCGCCCGTTATTTGAGGCGGGGTGGATGCGCTGTCCCGCTGCTGGATGCTTTTGTCGTCGCCCCCTTTGCAAGGATTTGCACCCATGGAGTCAGTGCGCGAAGGCAATTGCCCTAAGTGATTGAGATTAAAGAATAAGAATTTGGCGTAGCTGGAAGGCGAATTGCGCAGATAGCAACGACGCAGTGTTTTCGCGCATCTACTTGGACGACTAGTATTATGGCGATGGGCGCCAATCAGACTCGTGTGAAAACAAGGGGCGCACGTGTCCTTGCGTTGTCTTTATTGGTGGCCGCTTTTGGTGGCGTGGTCGCTTGGAGCGCCGTAACGTCCCCGCGCGTCGATCCTGCGCGGCACACACTCGCGCAATTAGAGGAAACCCTGCGCCGCGTGCCCGCGCATATCTCGGAGTTTTCTCCCCTGTCGGAGCCCCTGACCCTGCCGAAATGCGGCGAGGTGCGGCCACCCGAAGCTTTGTTGACGCCCGACCCCCTGCTGCACCTGAACGACAAAGCTCCCGAGGTGCGCGTCAGTTTTATTGTTGGGTCCGATGGCCATGTCCACAGTGCGTTCATCCTCGACAGCGGCGGACCGGAAGAAGATCAGATCGTGCTCCGCGTCGTCCGTTTCTGGCGCTATCGGCCCGCCCTCTGCAATGGCGTTCCCACCGATTCCGAAGCTCGCGTAAGATTCAGCATCCGCTAGCTCGCAAATTCTCCTACAATGGCAGCGGTGAGGTGGCCGTGAGCTCAGAGAATCCGAATCCTCCCGGTCGAAAGCCGGAAGATCGGTCAGAAGAAGCGCACTCAAGCGGAAGGAGCAGCGAGCGCAACAACAACGACCAGGTTGTCGCCGGCCAGGAAGTCGAAGATTTCTTTCAGCGGCTTCCCGGTAATTTTCGCTGGCCGAAGCCCAATGCCGAAGCGGTGGCTGCCGCCGTGGAGGCGATCCAACGCATGTCGGGTACTGTCGCCGCTGAGAACCTGGCGGCGGCTGCCGTGTCGGCGAATGACTCAGGAGACCTGGGCGCTGCCTGTTCCGGCTGTGGAGGTTCGCTTCCCGTCGGCGCGCGTTTTTGTGTCTGGTGCGGAATCCCCAACCAACCCGGTTCCGTCGACGCAACCGCGTCCCTGCGTGCCTCCGCCGGTCAGCAACACATCCACCACCACTATCATCATTTTGTCGACGGACGCGGCACGCCATCGGGCGCGCCAGCAACCGAATCCGAGCCTGCGGTGGCTCGCGGACGCACTCCCGGTTCGCTGGGTATTTCAACCGGCGGCCGCGCAGAGGTCGCCGCGCGTCAGGTCGTTCAGGATTGGGCGCAGGCCTGCAATACGAAGCATATCGACGACCTGCTTGAGCTCTACGCCGCCGACGCTACTCTCATACGCTCCAGCGTTCCGCCGGTGCGCAGCCTGCCCGCGATTCGTGAATTCCTCGTCTCCCTCCTCGAAGCCGGTCTGGGCGATGTCGAGATGGAATCGCTGCGGGTTGAAATGATGGGCGACATCGCGCTCGATCTCGGGCGCTGCAAAATGCTCGTGCCCGTGGCCATGGGCAAGCGCCGCGAAGAACGCGGAAAATATCTAATTGTCCTGGTGCGACAGCCCACCGGCATATGGAAGATTCTTGCCGATTGCTGGTCGTCGGATATTGCCGTCAGCACGCCACCAGCGCCGGATCCCGCTGCTCGCCGCGCAGGCGATCCGACTCCAGCTGCTCGCAAGACGAGATGAAGAGCGCCGTTGAGCGATAGTCGTTGGTCGATCGTCGATAGTCGATAGTCGATAGTCGTTCGAAGCTCGCCGTGCATCTCCGGATTGCTTGGGAACAATGTGTGGATGTTAGTTTGGCTAACGACGATCGACGATCGACGATCGACCAACGACCTCCTGAAGACAAAAACCCCGATCCTCGCGGATCGGGGTTCGAGCACTTCCGTTGACCGTAACTATTGGCCAGTTTGCCGTGTCGTAAACAGTTGCCGATAACTCAAACTCTCGACGTCCCGGAACATCGGCGTGCCCGGGGGCAAACCCGCCGGCAGGGTGAAGTCCGAGTCGAAGATGTAGTTACGAGTAGGCGGCTGATACACCGAGTATGCGCAGCACTTGAATACGCCGGTATTGTAGGTTGCGTAGTACAAGCTGACCAGTGAACCTCCATAGTTCAGCGTGGCTCCGGTTGTGTTCCAATCCTCCAGGAAGCGCAGGAAGTTGTGTATTCCACCGTCGGTGCCGAAACCGTAGTCGGTGCTGTTCTCCCATGAGGGGAAGGGGAATGCCATGTTTTTCCCGGCAGCCACCGCCACTCGATAGTAGGAGGTAGCACCGGGCCGGTTCCCTTGCGCGAGCGTCGGCGAATTGTTGCCGCCACTGTTCGGATTGCCGAGCGTGCTGTACTGATCCACCCAGTTATCGGAGAGAACCGTGACGGCGTCGGCGATGACCGCGGCCGCGGAATGGCCAGCTTTATCCGGTACGCCGGTTTGCACTCCGTTCGGCCAGAAATTGTCGCCGGAATTGCTGTTGTAATCGCCCTGTATGTATACAGGGTTTTCCGATGCCACGGTGAATCCGCCAGGATCAGCGGTAGTTCCCGTGGGGCTGTTCGGTACATTGCCGAGCGAACCATCCACCAGTTTTAGAACGTGGCGTGCCCCGCTGACCCAGTTCTTGCGAGCATTGGCACAACTCGCAATCCGGCTATTGTAGGACGCGGTACCGAACTGATCGTTCGGGTTAGCGGAGACGATAAAATAATTCAGGTTGATGTTGGCGTTCGTTCCTGTGCCGTAAAAGCCTAGCCCCAGGTTGTCGGTGCCGAAGCCATCCAGCAGGCTGTCCTGATTCACATCTTCCGGAGAGATGTTCCTCCCTGACGGAATTGGCTCCAGTACTCCGTCTGGCGTGCCGGGGGCGCTGCTCGAGTTAATCACGTCCTCAAGCCCCGAGTCGCCACTCTTGGTAAACGTAGTGCCGAATAAATTCGGGTTGGGCAGCATTCCGCGGCGATCCGAGTAATACAACACATATCCGTTCTGCGCGGCAGAATCCACACTTGCGCCGCTGCTGCCGATCGCTCCGTTCAGCCAGCGGTTCAGGTTGCCCACGTCGATCTCAACTGCGTTCATAATGCCGTTTGAGGTGCAGGTATTATCTGCCGCGGTAGTACTCGACCAGACCGTATCGCGGGGCTCGCCTTCGCGAGCATCGTAAAAGTTTATGGGATACCAGTTGAAGCGCGTGCGGCTCTGTGCCGCCAACGAGGAAGTCCCCGGCGAAGTTGCCATTGCTGTAGTGGTAACGCCAAACTCCCAGATCTTTGAGGCTGCTAATGACGCCGTATCGGTCAGAACTTGCGGCGGGGTGACGCTCCATGCTTTGCAGTAATTGGTGCCAGACACTGTCGTTGTCGCGGTACATATCGGGGCTGTTCCAGTGACCGCGCCGTTGCCTGTGACCCCGACGGTACCCAGCGCTGTTTCGGCGGCGGCCAGACCAGCCAGTGAACTGGCAAACGTGTCGTTGGTGTTAGTGACGCGGTCAGCCGGTTCCTGCAACAGCAGAATCGCATTCGGATTGATCGGATTTGTACCAGCGGCTG
>JGI12635J15846_10006211_pt1 | contig 10259 bp, 9 predicted proteins | sample BlaSpr_A8_OM2_M2_FD_15846 | JGI IMG/M metagenome (IMG submission 15846)
GGGAAAATGCCAACTACGACAAGGTTTGATCTGGGCGGTGAAGGATTGCCGAGGATTAACTTGAGTGGCGCCGGAAAGAGAATATTGCAGCTCGCCATTCTGGTGCTGGTGATCATCCTGTTGATGGCCAGCACGACGTCGATTCCGACTGGAAATGTGGGCGTGTTGACGCTGTTTGGGCGGGTGACCGGAGAAACGCTGCCGGAAGGGATACACCTGGTGAATCCCTTGAAGTCGGTGCAGAAACTTTCCGTTCAGACACAGTCGTTGAAAGAGAGCGCCAATGTGCCTTCGAATGAGGGGCTGATCCTGGCGCTGGACACATCGCTGCTGTTCCGGCTGGACAAAACGATGGCGGCGCAAGTGTACCAGACCGTTGGCGCGGATTATGTGGAAAAGATCGTCGAGCCCACGCTGCGGGCGGCGATTCGCGCGTCTACGTCCGCGCATACGGCGAATGCGTTATACACAAACGCGCGCGAGTTGGTGCAGCAACAGATTCAGGATGAGCTGACCAAGCAGCTCGCGCCACGCGGCGTGATCGTGGAAAACGTGCTGCTGCGCGACGTGCAGTTGCCAGCGATGCTCAAAGGCTCGATCGAAGCGAAGCAGCAGGCGGAGCAGGATGCGCTGCGAATGAGCTTCATCCTGCAGAAGGAAAAGCAGGAGGCCGAGCGCAAGCGCATTGAAGCGCAGGGCATTGCGGACTTTCAGAAAATCGTGGCGGCGGGCATCAGCACACAACTGCTCGAATGGAAGGGCATCGAGGCTACCGAGAAGCTGGCGGCGAGTTCGAACGCCAAGGTCGTGATTATCGGGAATCCGAAGAATGGGCTGCCGCTGGTGCTGGAACCGAAGTAGCAAATCGTGAATTAGGACTCATTCTAAGAGGGTCAGTCTTTCCTCACACCCAGTAGCGGGCGAGGACGAGTGTCCAAACGACTACGAAGATTTTCGTTGACAATACGAAGCTCTTCGTAATAGCCTCTGCGCATGAACCAAGAACCCCTGCAAAAGCCCACGGTTTCTGAACTTGAGATTCTTCGCGTCCTGTGGGCGCGCGGGCCGTCGACCGTCCGGGAGGTCCACGAGGAGCTGCGCGAAAAGAAGGCGCTCGGCTACACCACAGTCCTCAAACTTTTGCAGATTATGACCGCCAAGGGCACCGTCCGCAGAAACGAAGAGCAACGGGCCCACGTTTACGAAGCATGCCAGCCGGCGACGGAAACAAAGCGGCAACTCGTCGGCGACGTGCTGCAACGGGTGTTCGAGGGCTCGGCAAGCGAGTTGATGATCCACGCGCTCGAGGGCCGGCGAACGTCCAAGAAAGAGCTGGATGAGCTGCGCCGTCTTCTGGACGAGTACGAGGGGAGAAGCTGATGAGCAACTTCGCGAATTGGATTTCGCCGGAGCTACTGCGGACGCTCGGCTGGACCTTGTTGCATTTCCTATGGCAGGGTGCGGGACTGGCGGCTCTGTTTGCGGTGGCGTGCGCGGTATCCCGAAGCGCGCCAGCGCGTTACGCGCTGGCGGTGGGCGCGCTCGTCATGATGATGGTATCGCCGGTCATCACCTTCACATGGTTGCAACGTCAAACGAATCCGGCCGTGCGGACGGGGGCTGCAGAAGCTTCGACGTGGGCGGGAACGCCCACCCGAAACGCAACCGCGCTGTCAGGCTCCCGAGCCCCGGTCGCCGAATCCGGAACCGAACAACCGATGGCGATGCTCTGGCTGGTGGAAGCATGGTTTCTGGGCGTCCTGCTACTGAGCTTGAGAACCGCGGGCGGGCTGTTTCTGATCGAAAGAATGCGGCGCAAAGCGATCAAGCCGGTGGGAGGAGAACTGTTCGAAAGATGTGTGGCGCTGCAACGGAGAATGGGTCTCGACCGCGTCATCCAGTATTGCGAGTGCCACTGGCTGGACGCCCCAGCCGTGCTGGGATGGTTCCGTCCCGTGGTGCTGCTGCCGATGAGGGCGCTGACCGGCTTGACCGCAGAGCAAATCGAAGCGGTCATAGCGCATGAGCTGGCGCACATTCGCCGCCTCGATTGCTTCGTGAATCTTTTCCAAATTGCCACGGAAACGCTGTTGTTCTACCACCCGGCGGTCTGGTGGGTGAGCCAGCGAATTCGCGCCGAGCGCGAGAACTGCTGCGACGACGAAGCGATTGCGATTTGCGGCGACGCCGTGAACTACGCGCGGGCGCTCACGCTGATGGAAGAATGGCGGACGGCTCCTGCATTGATGATGGCGGCCAATCGCAGCCCGCTTGCGGAGCGCGTGGTTCGGCTTCTCGGATGGGATGGAGCGGCCGGCAGAATTCGCGTGGCGGGACTGACCGGCAGTTTCGTCTGTCTGGTGGGAGCGCTGCTGGCGGCCAACGCATTCCTGGGAGTTGCGCATGCTGCGTTGGGAGCCAGCGCGTTTTCGAAGCAGGAACAAGGAAGCAGCAGCGTGATTGTCGTCAAGCCAGAGACTGCTTCGGCGAAGGAGCGTACTGCGCAAGCCACAAAACCCTCGGGAACGGCTGCGACTAAGGCGCAGACCAACAAAGGCAAGGATCAGCGGACGGCGAGCGAGGACCAAGACAAAAAGGAATCCTATCTGGATGCGATGGAGGCCGCGGGCTTCAAGAACCTGACGGTAGACGAACTGATTTCAATGAAGATTCAGGGTGTCACGCCGCGATATGTGAAAGACATGCACGAACTGGGGCTGCAACCGACGCCCGACGAGCTCATCGGTATGCGCGTGCAAGGCATTACGCCGGAATACATTCGCGAGATTCGGAAATTCGATTCCAACCTCAACAGCGATGAACTGATCGGAATGAAAGTGCAGGGAGTTACGCCGGAAACTATCCGCGAATTTCACGACTTGGGATTGCAACCGAGCGCCGATGATCTCATCGGAATGAAGGTGCAGGGTGTGACGCCGAATTACGTCCGCGAGATGCGCGCCACGGGACTTAAACCAAGTACCGACGAGCTGATTGGGATGAAGGTGCAGGGAATCACGCCAGAGTACGTGAAATCAATGCAAGCGGCAGGCTTCAAGGACCTCGATTGCGATGAGCTGATCGGCGCGAAAGTGCAGGGGATAACGCCGGAGTTCATCGAGAAGGCGCGGAAGCACGGATTTCAGAATCTGACGCTGGACAAGCTGATGGCGCTCAAGAACGCTGACATTTTGTGAGTTTCGCAGAAAATGCGGAGAGGAGTGAGGTCCCATGAATCTGAAACGAACCATCGGTCTTATTTTTGTGATTGCTGGAATCATCCTTGGCGTGGCGAAAGCTCTCGGCGGCGAGGGGCAGAGCGGCGACTGGACCATCCGGCGCTCCGATGCTCCGGGGAGGGTGGAGTTTTCCTTGATGGATTCCCGCGCCGCGCATCACTTTCACCACAGTTCCGACTGGCCGGCGAGCGATTTGTCGGGCGTGGATTTTTCCAAGTCCGGACGTCAAGAAGTTCATTTTACGATCGTGCGGGACGCGGGAACATTCGCATGCGAGGGATTTCTGCAGGACGGCGAGGGTGCGGGGCTGTTTCATTTCGCAGCTGAGCCGAAGTATTTGCAGGAGATGAAATCGCTTGGTTTCGAAAGGATCGACGGCGACAAACAATGGGTCATGGCCATCCACGATGTCAGCCTGAAATTCGCCCGGGACATCAAAGCCGAAAACCTGCAGGGATTGGACACGGACAAGCTCATTGCGTTCAAGATTCATGGTGTGACGCCTGAATTCATCGAAGGCCTTCGTTCAGCGGGTGTGAACGTTTCCGACAGCGACAAGCTCATTGCATTCCGCATTCATGGCGTGTCTCCGGAGTTCATTTCGGGGATTCGCTCGTCGGGGCTGAATGTCCTGGACAGCGACAAACTTATCGCCTTCCGTATTCACGGCGTGACACCGGAAATGGTCCGCAGCCTCAAACAGGCCGGCTACGATCCTGACCCGGACAAGTTGATCGCCATGAGAATTCATGGGGCGACGCCGGAATGGGTAGAGCAATTGAAGAAGCAGGGTTACGAGCACCTGGATCTCGACAAGTTGATTGCCTTCCGGATTCATGGAGTGTCGCCGGATTTCATCGGCCAGCTTCAGAAGCTGGGTTACTCTCATCCGGAGCCGGATCAATTGATCGCCATGCGCATTCATGGAGTGACGCCCGACTTCATCACCGGGTTGCAATCGCGTGGAATGAAAAATCTGAGCGTCGATCAACTAGTCAGCCTTCGAATTCATGGGATTGATTGAACTTTCCGGCCGTTCGAAAGCATGGAAGCGAATTGACGAAGCGAGCCGAGTACGATCTTGCCGCGTGCCAGCTCGGGGCGAGCTGACGGGCAGAAAAACAAGCAATGAAAGGGATTTTCGAGCCGCCGCGAAGCCTAGGACTTGGGCGTCGTCGCTGCGCCTTCCTGCGGCGCCGGCAGAGCGGCCAGGCGGGCCTTCATTTGGTCGAGTTCTTGCTGCTTATTGCTGATCTGCTGCTTCATGGCATCCAGCTTCTCTTTTCCCGTGGTGTTCTTCGCATAGTCGGGGCTGGAATAGAATGAGTCCAGATCCAACCGATATTCACGCTGGAGAAGATCGAGATCACTCTGTGCATCCTTGATCTTCTCCTTTAAGGCGACGCGCTCCTTCAAAGCCGCGCGCACCTTCTCGTCTTCCGATAGATTTTTGGGGCCTTGCGGGTTGGAGGAGGCGTCGCCGGAGGCGCCACCCTGCGCGTTTGCTGCGCCGGCGGCGGGCTGCGCTGGTGTTTCCGGCGAACCCGGTATTCTGAGTTGCTCAGCGGTAGCGCTCTGCACATCCCCCTTCTTTACATCCAGAGTTTCCTCAGTGATGACTTTGGCCGGCTTCTCGGTTTTTTTCTTCTGCGCGCGGGCGCGGCGGGAGGCTTCCGCAACGGACTGATTATCCTGCGATTGGGCAAAGACAGGGGCGGGAAGCAGAGTTGCAGCCAGGACGACCGGCAGGGCAAGGCGCAATGGGATGCGGTGCAACATAGTTACGACTCCTCATAAAAGCTGAGCTGGGTCAAGTCTCAAGATACGCCTGCGAAAGTGGAATGACAATCCCAAGTGGCGAACGGGTGCGAATGAGCCAACGGAACAAGTTAGAACGAGCGTGTTTCTATACGCTCAATCACGATGCGCGCCTTGGTGAGACTCAAAATGAGTCAGCGGCCTGCCGCGGCGAGCTGCGCGGCCGAAACGTCGCGGAACGAAAAGTGCGTCTGCAGGTTTTTCACCGGCTGGCCATTCGTCTCCGCGTAGGGATAGATAAAATAGTTCAGGGGATCGCCCTTCTGGTCGGGCGAGAGACGGATGTCGCGGCCGTAGGTGAAGAAAACGCGATTGGTGTCGTGCGCACCGAAGAAAAAGTCACGCTTGGCGGGATTCTTCCAGGCCTCGGAAGCGTCCACGGGAACCCAGCCGACGCCGGCGAGATGGAATTCGGCCCAGCAATGGTAGCCGGGGATGTCACCTTCGGTCTTGCCCTCGGGTAGAGGGAACCCGATTTCGAAACGAGCGGGAATGCCAGACGAACGCATCATGCCGATCAAGAGGGAATGGAAATCGGTGCAGTTGCCACGCTTTGAAGTGCAAGCCCAGACGGCGTCGCCGCGGCCCCAGCCTTCGCCGGATTTGTCATAGCGCATGGTGGCGAGCACGTAGTCGTAGATATGACGGGCCTTTTGGATCGCGGTGGTATCACCGGCGGTATGCTCCCTGGCAAGCTCGGCGATCATGCCGTTGAGCGGAACGAGTTTGTCGGGTTCGAGGTAGCGTTCCAAGCTCGGATCGCGAGACACCGAGGCGGAGACGTTCTGAACTGAAGCCGTGTCGAGGGCGACCTTATGCTCGCGGCGGACGGCCGTGAATCGCAGCACCACGTCAAAGCCGGCGGCGGATTGCTGCATTGTCGGCGTGAAGGCCGCAAACGCATTGCCGTATTCGAGTTCCCGGCCCTGCCCGTGACTCACGGGGCTCTCAATGCGCAAGCCATGAATGTCCTGGTAGCCATCGGCCTGCGGCAAGGGAATCCAAAGATGGGTGGGACCCGCGGAATCCGCGTTAGCGGGAACATGCACCAAATACGTGAATTCGAACGAACGCGCTGGAATTCCATCAGTCATTTCCGCAGTAGTTCTACGGCCCGCATAAGCGGCGACCACGGCCACAAGAGCGAACACGAACATTGATGAGAGCACGAGACGGTAGCGGGTCATGGAAGGACTCCTGCGCGGAGAGTGTGGCCCAGAAGAGAGCAGCTGCGATTATACTGAATTGAGAAATAAAACAAAGGGGAAACCCCCGGAGCGGAAGAATTGCTAAAACTTAGAATGATCCTGCCGGTAGCTCTGGCCATGCTCTTGGGGGCGGGCAAACTCTGCGCCCAGGCGCCGGCGACCGAAGCACAAACACCATCGCCCAGCGTTGTCTTCCCCCCTCGCAAGAATCTGACTAAGGAACGAACCGAGGAACACCGCTTCTGGGACAAGAAGAATGATTGGTTGTTTGCAGGTGTCGGAGCGGCGCGGACGTTGGATTATTTTTCAACGCTGAACTTGAGGCGGCGCGGAGACCAGGAAGTCCTGCTTACGAATGAGATCGTCGACAATCACGCGGCGTTTGCGGCAATCGAAGCGGCAGGAACCGGTGTTTCGATCGGGGCGTCGTATTTATTCCATCACTACGGCCATCACAAACTGGAACGCTGGACCTCAATCGTACATTTCGGATTGGCGACGTCGGGCGCAGTGCGCAATTATTGCCTGAAAACGGCACATCCAAAGACCACTCCGTAGCCGCGCGGCCCACAAGGCGGAAACGCTAACTTGTTCACCCCGTCTAAATCAACAGGATGAAATCTTGCAGATGGAATGGCGGTGCGGCATACTCGCGGCCCGTGCAGGCCTTGGCCGGCACCGCACGGAGACTGGCGTTGGGAAATAGAAGAGGTGTACTGATGGGACGGTGGGTCTCCCTTCACCGTTTCGTGCTGATTCTTTGTGCGAGTCTATGTTTCGCGATGGCATCGCGCGGCTCCGTGGACCCAGCGGCTTCCGCGCATCCGCAAACACCGGCCGCGCAAGGCTCGCCGCAGCAAACCGGCTCCTCACAGACTTCGCCTTCGGAATCGCAGACTCCTGAACGGATAAAAACCGAACAATATACGCTTTCGCATGAGCGCCAGGCGAAGGCGGTGGCGTACTCGCGGGCGGGCTACACGCTTTACTTCGTTTCTTATTTTCTTGGCGGACTTTTCCTTTTTCTAATCCTTCGGCTGGGCTGGGCGGCGAAGTTTCGAGACATCGCTGAAAATGTCAGCGACAAGAAGTGGATTCAAGGACTGGTTTTCGTGCCGCTGCTTTTCCTGACCATCGGCGTTCTGAACCTGCCGCTGCAGTTGTATTGGCATTCGCTTTCCTTGCATTATGAACAATCCATTCAAGGTTGGGGCTCGTGGTTCTGGGATTGGTCCAAGGGAGAGTTTCTCACCACGGCGTTTGGAATCGTTCTGGGCCTGATCCTGTTCGCCGTGATGCGGCGCAGCCCGCGGCGATGGTGGTTGTATTTCTGGTTCCCTGCGGTGTTGATTCTCCTGGGATTGATGGTGATCGCGCCCCTGGTGATCGATCCGCTGTTCAACGAATTCGACCCACTGAGCAAGGAACATCCCGATCTCGTTGCCTCCATTGAAAAGCTCACGAAACATGCGGGAGTTCCCATTCCGCCGGACCGCATGTTCCTGATGGAGGCGAGCCGGAAAACGAAGGCCATCAACGCTTACGTGACGGGCCTGGGAGCATCGAAGCGCGTAGTGATCTGGGATACCACGATTCAAAAGACTTCGAGCGATGAATGCCTATTCATCGTCGGACATGAGCTCGGACACTACGTTCTCGGACACGTCCGCCAAGGCTTTCTCCTGGGAGCGGCCGGGCTATTGGTGGCGTTCTATCTCCTCTTTCGAGGCTTGCACAGGGCTCTCGATCGCTGGGCCGGTGACTGGAAGCTCTACGGGCAGGAAGACTGGGCTTCCCTTGCGGTGTTGCTCTTGCTCCTCGAAGTGCTGATGTTCGTTTCTTCGCCGGTCATCAGCGGCTATAGCCGGATGCAGGAACATGCTGCGGACGTTTACGGGTTGGAAGTCATCCATGGGTTGGTCCCGAATTCGGAGGAAGTCGCCGCGCACGCGTTTCAGGTTCTCGGAGAGCTGGATCTGTCGGATCCCAATCCACCGCCGTTCATCACCTTCTGGCTCTATTCGCATCCGCCGCTGGCGGACCGCTTGGTGTTCGCGCATAGGTACGATCCATGGTCAAGAGGGGAATCGCCGAAGTACGTGAAGTAGCCATGGAGGAAGCGGATCCCACTCGCTAGGATGTGTTGCGCGCCGAGGCGTGCTTGCGAGCAAAAGCAGCTACTTTGCTGCGATTGCCGCAAATGGCCATCGAACACCAGCGCCGGCGGCGCGTGCGCGAATTGTCGTAGAACAGCAGGCCACAGTGCGGATTGGCACAAAGCCGAAGGCGTGCGCGAGCTCCCTCGGCGATAATTTCCGCTCCGGATCGGGCCACCGCGGCGAGCAACCAATCAAGGCCTCCCTCCCGCGCGATGAATTCGATATTCCAGACGCCGTCCTGAGCGACGAGTTCATCGTGCCCCTCAGTAATACGCAGTATTTCGTTTACCGGCTCGACCCATTCCCCGGCTATTCTATGCTTTCGGAGCATGGCCGCGAATACCTTATGCAGGGCGGAGCCGAGCCGCCGGGCTTTCAAGAGCAACACCTCCGCAGCCCGCGGGTCGGATTGCGGCAGACCCAGAAGCTGGGCGCCGCGCTCAGCGGAGACAATGCTCGCCGACTCCAGAAAGCGAATGAGTTGTCCCCAGGCCAGTGATGCGTTTGAGGGAGCCGCGTTAACGAAATCGAGGGACAGTCGCCCGCCTAAGATTCGCGGGGCTGACGTCGAAAAAGGCATCGGAAGGGCCTCCCTCAAGGAGCCGAGAACCATGTCGGTTCCGGTTCAAATAACCAGTAAAAACTATCATAATGGTTATCGAGAGAAAAGCGTTCTCTGGCCCTGTCTCGCGGTAACCTTTGACGGACCGTGAAATCAGATATGCTGGCTGGCGGGAGACGGCTTCCATGAAATACCAATTGGCAGGCTTGACCATCACTTCTCTTTCTCTGTTCGCGGCCTTGGCGTTGATTCGACCACGCGCTGAGGAGTCCTCGGGGACGCCAGGGACGGCTCGCACACCGATAGTGGTCGAACTGTTTACATCCGAAGGTTGCTCCAGCTGTCCTCCGGCGGATGCTTTGCTGGCGCGACTGGCCGAAGAACCGCTTGACGGGAATGTGCAGTTGATCGCCCTGGAGGAGCACGTCGATTACTGGAACGATTTGGGCTGGGCTGATCCTTTCTCTTCGCGGGATTGGACGTCCCGACAATATGTTTATTCCGGGGCTCTCGGAAACGGTAACCCGTATACACCGCAAATGGTGGTGGACGGGAGGGTGGAATTCGTTGGCAGCCATAGACAGAAGGCGCGGCAGGCAATTCTAGAAGCAGCGGGCAAGACAAAAATACCGGTGACGCTGGAACAGGGTGACGCGAACAAAGCAAGCACAGGAAACTTTTCCGTGAAGGTTGGAAAACTGGAAGGAACGGCAAAACGCGATACAGCGGAAGTCTGGCTGGCCGTTACGGAAACGGGGTTGCACTCCGCGGTAACACGCGGCGAGAACGCCGGCGAAGACCTCCATCATGCCGCCGTGGTGCGCTTCATGCGCAAGATCGGCGAAGCGAAGGCTGACGGAGAAATTTCCTTCGCCGGAGACGCGAGTGTTCCCCTGCAGAGAGAATGGAAGCGAGAGAACTTGAGAGCCGTGCTCTTGGTGCAGGAAAAAAAGAGCCGGCGTATCCTTGGCGCAGCAGAGATCCGCATCGCACAGTGACCACTCCTCCGGCTTTAGCCGGAGGCTTCTCAAGCAACGCTTACCCCTACTTCGGGTTTCGTTTCCGCTTGAAGGCGTAGTCCACGCCCTAAGATTACCCTTGCCGCCGCATGGTCTCGATGGAGGGTGAGACCGCAGTCGCAACGATGCCAACGCTCGGAAAGTTGGTTCTTCTGGGTGGCGTGGCAGTTGGGGCACTCTTGACTGGTGTAGTTCGGGTCTACCTTCAAAAGTTGCCTGCCAGCGTTTTCAGCTTTGTAGGACAACGTGTTGAT
>JGI12635J15846_10006214_pt1 | contig 10258 bp, 12 predicted proteins | sample BlaSpr_A8_OM2_M2_FD_15846 | JGI IMG/M metagenome (IMG submission 15846)
AGTCGCCACACGATGCCACTATAAAAAGTTGGCGCCTAGATCCGATACNAAATNTTTTAGCAGCTAAAAAACCCTATAAAAATGCTTAGTTGATCCACTTTCAGTTCCGATCGCGCCATCAGNGCGCCNAATTTATTTTATGGTTGTGGCAATTGTGCCACTATGATCTATTCTATCGACNCTCAATGCGCGAACCGGAATGGCGTCAACCTGTTGTTTCTACGAGATGTTGTCTGCAACAGTCGCCNGAGGCGGAATTATAGCCCGTCAGCTTTCCGGGCCACCGGCAAGCGGCGGTATGTCCCAAGCGCCTGCGTCCCAAGGGGCACCCAAACGAACCGAAGATCGACTAACAATGACACGATAAAAAGTAGAAAAAGTCGGACAGAGACTGACAACAAACCAGAGAAATCATTGACAAAGCGGGATGTTGGAACGCGCACTCCTATACCGGCACGCGCAGGCTAGGGGCGCCAGAATTATCTCAGATTATGACTGCATGTTAAAACGTGCCGTCAACCGCCGTTCGCCGACTCCCGAACGGCGCAAGTTCAACGAAGCTGCAAGAATCGATCAAGGCAGTAGTTTTTTTCCGGCTATCCTCGGCGAAAGCCTTCCGGCGGCGGCTTGGGCAATCAGCGCATCGTGATTCGCGTCCACGAACCCCTGCAAGTCCAAAGTGATTTGCGCAACGCCGTCACGGCGCTGGTCCATCTCCTTCCTGATACGGTCCAGATCCGCCGTGATCCGTACCAGGGCGCCCTCAATCCCGGGTGTGGTAAGCGCCGGGGTGTCTTCGAACAGCGCCACGAGCGGGACGACAAGCGCTTTCGCGATTCTGTCCAGGCTCAACAGCGTCACATTAGCATATCCGGATTCAATGACGCCAAAGTTTGTCGCTGAAATCTCCGCCAATTCGGAAAGAGCCTGCGCCGATAACCCCCTTTCAGTCCGGAGCGTGCGAATACGCTTTCCAATTGCCCTTTTCAGCGCGAGGTATTCGTCACTGTCTTCGTAATCGTCAACCCGCCGCTTTGCCATCTCCCCATGTTCCTCTCAACAGACTGTACGAGACGATTCCACTTCCGTCCCCCGTCTAACGAGTCCCCGCGAGACGATAAAGGCGCTACGCCGATAAAACGCTGACAAGATGATGCGCTCATTCGCGCCGTCCGGTTTTAAGGTCGCCCAACGGAGGACCNTAATGCGACTTATGGTTTTGATTCTCGTCCCATGCTTGGCATTCGCCCCNGCCAANGCCGAATTCCTCATGATGGCGACGGCCGACGCTTCAGCGCCGGACGCTTCGGCGTCGGCGGCTCCTCATCCAAAGTCCAAACGCCGCCCGCTAAAAGCCCCTGTCCCGCCCGCTGAGCCCGCCCTCTCAGGCTTCGGCGACCAGGTTCCCTTATCCTTCGCCGTCCGCCAGATCGTTCCACCCCATTTCCAGGTCGCCTTTGCCGATGCAGTCCGACAGGACGCCCCCGTCGACTGGAAAGGCGGAGAGCCATGGCGGGCGACCCTCGCCGACGCCGTCCGCCCGCTTGGGCTTATCGTCACGGTCAGCGGGCCCAAGGTGACGATCGCGGCCGCCCCAGCTCGCTGAAAAACCTCTCCCCGTTCGCGCAGGTCCTTGAGACTGTCCCACGTCCCACATGGAGACCGTCTCATGATCGACCCCGCATCTCTGCAAAACTGGATTGACAATCCACCCAGCCCCCCACCTCTCCCGTTCGGACCAACCGCAAGTGAGACGGAAGAGATCGACAAGGCTCTCGACACGCTGGCCGCAGCGATCCGTCGAGCCGAAGGCGGCGAGCGCAAGAGCATGGCGAACTATCTTATGCGCCTGCCAACCGTCTCCAGGACCGCGAAGATCCTAGCGCAACTCCCGTCGTCGCAACTCATGGCCTTCCTTGAAAGGCATAGAGCCGACAACGGCGTCGCCGACGCCCTGATGCCAAGCATTTCCGCATCCCGAACGGCCGACCGAATGGCGCAGGCGAACCTCTTCCGCCGGGTCATGATGGCCCCCCGCATGTACGCCCTCAAACGGGCCTGCGACGCCGCCGCCCTCAAACTCGCTGGAGCTTAAGTCATGAGCATCATCCGAACCCTCCTCGTCGCCAGCGCGCTGGCGTTTGTCTCGCCAGCCATCGCCCAGACGACCGGCAGCGAAGCCTGCACGACGATCACTCAGAGTGCAGCCAACGCCGCCACATCGCGCGTCAGCGCCGACGACACCGACATCCCAAAGCCGCAGAGCGTCAAGAACTTCACTTGCCTCGACAATTTTTTCAAAGGCGCAGGTTTGAACGTCGTCGCCAACCTCCTCAACCCTACGAATCTCTTGAACTCCATCGAGAGTCAGATCTGCAACAAGCTGACCCAGGTCTGGAGCCAGACCATCGGCAAGGCTCAATGCGGCATCACGCTAACCGGCTTCCAGATGGGATTCCTTGGCGGCAGCTCGCTCGGCGGCGGCCTGTCCTGTCCGAAAATTTCCTTCGGCGGCGGCGGGCCCACCATCATGTCGATCGGCGTCGGCCCCGGCAACAGCGGCAAGCTGACCGTCACCGGCAACGCCGTTGCTCCCACCGGCTACTCCATCACCTCCCTGCTCGGGCTCTTCTGAGGATTGTTCCCTTATGCAAAATTCCCGCCTTCTCCTCTCCGCCTGCGGCGTCCTGACCGGCGCGCTTCTGTTCGGGGCCTCGCCTGCTCTCGCCCAAATGCCGGTCTTCGACGGCGTGAATTACGCCCTCCAAGGGGTCATCAAAGCCATCGAGCAGACGATGTCGAGCACCCTCACTGACATCACTAAGCAGCTCGGGTCGACCGGGCCGCTCGGCACCATCCTCGGCGACATTTCGAATGGCAGCATCACCACCCTTCTCATGCAGGGGTTCACCCAAAACGCGAATTACGCCAAGGCTCAGGTCGACGCACAAAGCCAGCTCGTTGACGGGGCGCTAACCTCGCACGCACGCTTCGAGCGCGACATGCGCAACGCCCAAATCCGCGACGAACACACGACGAGCTCGCTCCATTGCACCGCCATCGACGCCGGACAGACCATCACCGCCAGCTCCGGGTCATCCTGGAAAGTCGCGCAATCCATCTCCGACGTCGCCGATAATCGCGGCGAGGCGGGGCCAAACCAGCCGGCCTTCTACGGCCAGTCGCAGGCGGTTGCAGCCATCGCGCAACTGCATTTTTCCCGCTATTGCTCGCAGCCCGAGGCGACCGCCGGCCTTTGCTCCTTGTCCTCGACGCCCAACGCCGACCAGCGCGCCTCGACCCTGTTCGGAACAGGCACGCTCAATGGACAGACCGGCGTCAACGCCGCCAACGATTTCGCCACCAACCTGATTGAACCGATCGTACCGGCGGCGCTACGCGGCGACCAACTCACCTCCGAGACAGGTCGCGACGCCGCCATCCGCCGGCACGCCTATAACGCGCGCGTCTCGCTTGCCCGACACATTCTCGACTACGCGATCGGCATCCAGTCCCCTTCGGTGCCGCTGAACGCCACGCAGCAAGCCCAGATGCAAAACGATGGCCTGGCGTCGACCACGACAGGTTCGTGGCTGCAGGTCATGACACTCGACGCAGAACGGCGCGTCTCCGACATCAACTACGCCGCCCAGTTGCAGGCCATGACCCCTGCTGCGGTCAATCGCGAGATGGTCCTCGAGCTTGGCGCCACCAACTACCTCCTGACCCAGCTCCTTCGCGTCAACATCATGCACGCGTCAACTGCCGCCGCGCACCTGGCGAACGACGTCGAGCACGATTTCGCGCCGACGGCCCCTCTCCCAACCCCCTCGATCAACTGACGTTTTCAGGCGACATCAAGGAATAAAGCAATGGACAACGCACCCGACGCGCCTGCCGACTCAACCCTCGACGAGCAAAGACCGCGAGACACGGTGGAACAGCAACTCGCCTCGTTCGGCCCCCATTCGGGCGGACCTCCGGAACCCGAAGAGCCGAAGGAGGAACCGAACGCGACAGCCGAGGCGGAATGGCCGGTTCGCCTTACAGAACCTGCCGCCGCCGCGCCCTCCTCTAACAACGAAACACTTCTCGAAAGCCGGGCTCAAGCAAGTCCTTCGTCCCCAAACACCAGGAAACCCTCCCGCGAAATCGGACCGGATTCTGCCGCCGCTCCGATTTCTCCACCCGCCTCTGATCGGAATGCGGCGACTTCGGTTCGAGTCAACACCCCCGCCTCCCCACAGCCGCCAGCCAACAAGCCTCAACCCCAAAGCTCGACCCAGGTCGCCCAGCAAGACGATCAGCGCCCGCAAGCAACCGCGCCGATCAACGCCGCCACTATGGCTGTCGGCGCGCTCACGGGCGCCTTCCGACGTCCCGAGACGCGATCCCGACCAGCAAGCGCGGCAGCCCCGGGGGACCCAGGGTCGTCAGCCGCGCAATCCCTTCTGAGCCGCTTCGCGGTCAGGAACATCGTCGAAACGCTTCGCGGGCCGCAGGACCAAACCCGCGCAGAGCCGCCCGCCTCCACATTCTCTCCCGGAACAACCGGCGGGCCCGCGTCGCTCACCTCCACGCTTTCGGCGACGACAGACGCCGCGGCCCCGCCAGGCGGGCTCCGGGACAAGCTGACGACCTTCACCGCCGAACGGATGCAGCCACGGCGCGACGCCGAACAGGTTCGCGGCGCCACGCAGGCGGCCACAGGCGTCATCGCCTCGCTGCAAGCGCTCGAGCAGCAGGAGACGACCGGAATCCTCAACAAAATCCGTGACGCCGCCAAAACCAATGGCGGGATCGAGAATGTCCTCTCCGAAATGCGCCCCGGCGGCCAGTTCGAGGATCTGCGCAAGGAGTTCAACACCGTCCTCTCCCACGACCAAGGGTTCGCCGCGGCTTATGACAAGGCGACCGGCGCCATCGCCGATTACGCGGAAACTCGCGCCGCCTTGCCGCCGCCGTCGCTGCCACGCAGCGACCCAAACCTCGCCCGCCTGCAAACCCTCGATCACGAGATCGCCGACGCCGCAAAAGCTCTTCCAGGCCGCAAGGATGGACAGTCGGCGTTTAACGACCTACTCGAAAGCGGTAGGGAGGCGGTGGAAAAACTCTTCTCGGCCGTCCAACAGACGTTTAGTCGCAGCGCCGATGTGCGCGGCCCTTCGCCAAGCCCAGGTTTCGGGCGGTAATCCTCTCACCGCCCGATTTTGACGCCCGCGCCTTCATGAGTCCGCCGGCGTTCTTTCTCATTTCCTGTTCGCGCAGCTCTCCCCCACGCTCGGCCATCCGCCTGGAGGCCGCCCATGACCCCGCGCAAACCGCTCCTATTCGTCCTCGCCCTCGCCCTTCTCTGCCTGTCCGCCGACGCGGCCTTCGCGCAAGCCGCCGCCCCGAGTCCATCATCCTTCGACATCAGTTGGTCGGCCCTCGATCCGGGTGACGACTGGACGTGGCAGATGCTGCAAAGCGTTTTTCCGGTCAACGGAGCACCCCCGACCAACACCGGAACCGCCGCAACCGTGATCGGAACGCTGCTCGGACAAATCACTGGCCTCGTCATGGCGATCGCCATGTTCTTCCTCTGCTACCTCACCATCATCAACATCCACCGGGTCGCCGAATCGGCGCAGATCATGACAAGCGCGATGACCTCGATGGCCGCAGTCAGGATCGGATTCGCCGCCATTATGATGTTTCCGCTGTCCTCGGGCTTCTCGGTCGGGCAAGCGGGCGTGATGCAGGTCGCGGGTTGGGGCATCGGCATGGCTCGCTCCCTCTACGCCAACGCCGTCAAGGCGATCGGCCCCGACGCCATGGTGATCGCCGATCCCGTCATTCCCGGGACCCGAACTATCGTCCTCAGCCTGATTGAAAATGAACTCTGCCGAAGCCTCGTCAACCAGGCGACCGGCTCGACCCTCGTTCCCGCCCCGACCGCCACAACGGTCAACGCCGGCAAGGGCGCCGTCGTCACCTATCCCTATTCGCTCGCGTCTGGAAACGGCACAGGGTCGGCGACCTGCGGCTCGATTTCTGTCGCCGATTCCTCGGCCGGCGCGGCGACGCTCGGCGGCGTCACCATTGATATGGCGGACCAGCAGCGCTCGATCCTCAACGCCATTCTGGCCACGATCCGGCCGCAGATCGATTCAATCGCCCAGTCATACTGGCAGAACAAGACGCAGGCGTCCTTGCAGCCGCTGCTCGGCGTCTACCAGAGCGCCACCCAGTCCTATACGCAGCAATTGACCAGCGCCGCCCAGGCGATCACCGCCCAATTGCGCTCAAATCTGAGCTCAACGGACGCGCGCAACGGCAATCTCGGCTTGAGCCAGAACGAAGTGCAACTTTCGACGCTCGGCTGGTCGTCGGCTGCCGCCTATTATCTCGGCTTCGCGCGGCTGAACGGCCTCACTCTCTCACTCGCGAGCGGCACGCCGACCGTCAATCCGCCGAGCTTCGAGGGTCTGTCGCCATCGCTGCAAGCGGACATCGCGCCGCTCTTCACCTCCTCGAGCTCGTTCCTCGACAAGCTCAAGACCTATGTTTCGACCGCCGATGGCCTGACCTCGCCCGGCGGCAACGCCGACACGCTGACCGGCATAGCCACCGGCGTCGGCACGGACGGGGGCGGCATGATGGAAAAGTTGTTCCGGGCGCTCAACTTCACCCCCACCCTGTTGCAGAGCTTCGTCAACAATCTCTCCCCGACCGCCCAAAACTGGGCCGACCCGTTTGGCGGCCTGATTGCGCTCGGCAACCAGATGGTCATGGTCGCCATGACGGCGCTCGGCCTCGCCGGCATCGCGTCGACCACCACCGGCACGGCCGCAACCACCATGTTCAATGCGCTCACGATGAACTGGGCCGGCGTCGTGGGCACGCTCACCCTCAGCGTCCTCATGCAATTCTTCGCCACCCCGATTTTCATGGGTTGCATGGCGCTTCTGATGCCCGGCCTGACGATCGCCTTCGTGCTGCCGATGATCCCCTGGGTCATGTGGATCGCCGGCGTCATCGGCTATCTGATCCTCGTCTGCGAGGCCATGGTCGCGGTCCCCTTGTGGATGATGGCGCACCTCACCTATGAGGGCGACGGCCTGCACGGGCGCGGCTTTGCCGGCTACGAACTCCTGTTCAACATCCTGTTCCGGCCAGTGCTCATGATCATCGGGCTCTTTCTCGGCTACTTCATCTTCACCTGCGCGTCTTGGCTTATCCGCATGTCGTTCGGCATCGCCGCAGCCTTCGTGCTCGGCGACGGCTGGATCGTCACCAACTGGCTAGGCCTGTTCGTGCTCCTGTCGATCTTCGTCCTCGCACACGTCGTCGCGGCGACCGCGTCGTTTAGGATGATCACTCTGATCCCGCACCACGTCCCCCGGATGATCGGCTTCTCCTCCGGCAGCCGGGTCGATTCGGATGAGTTCGCCCAAGCCGTGGGGCTCATCGGCACACAGAAAGCCCTCGCAACGATCGACAGAAATCTCCAGCCGAAGCAGCTGACTTCGCAATCAGAAAAGTTGGGGGGACAAGGCGCCCAAAAGGCGATAGGAGCGGCTAACAGCAAAAAAAACACGCCCGCCGTTGACACCACGACGCAGGCCCAAATGGACATGGGCGGAGCGCGAGGAGAGACAGAGGACGACTGATGTCTGGGATGATTGGTTATGCTCTTGGATACGACGCTGGCCGCTCAGATGAGCAGACAGCCAACCACCAGCGCAAAGTCGTCCACCAGATCCTCACCGGTGAACGACCCGTCACCGTCGATCAGTCGTATATCGATCGACTTCACGCGGCGCTGGATGCCGCGAACGACGCGTCAATTCATAATTACAACGCCGCCAATCAGTGGGAGGCACAGGCCCAGCAGTTCAAAAACGAGGCGCTGCACTGGCGAGACGAGAAGTACGCCCCCGTAAGAGCTAAGGCCAAGGCCCGCCGCGAGGAAAATGCTGCCCTCCAAGCCCAAAACACGGCTCTTCGAGACGAAATCGGCGCTCTGCGCGACGAAAACACCGTGCTCCTCGCCCGACTCCAAGAGCGCAATCCCGACCTCGCCGAAGAGCAGGCCGCTCACGACGAGACGTTCAAAGAAAGGCAGAGCCTGCACCGGTTCCGCGTCATCGCCGCGTCGCTGATCGACGCCCTCCTCGCCGGCCGCGCCAACCGGCCGGAATTCGCCGAGCTGCTCAACTTGGCCAAGACCGCCGCCGACACCATCGAGCGCGGCGATCTGTTCACAGCGTTTCGTGACGAGCCGGAAAAAAACAACCGACTTTGCCGCCTCGCCGACGCTCTGCAGAAGCCCTAACTTTCCGCGAGGCGTTCGCGCAACCGTTCATCATGATGAGCTCCGATCCTTAACGGAGCCATCATCATGAAGCCCCCTGTTCCGATCGCCCTTGCTCTCGCCGCCGCCCTCGCCGGCTGCGCGCAAGGCAACCTTCGCACCCCCGCAAGCTACGCCGCGCTTGTCCCGCCGACGGTCCACAATCCCTGGTACGACCCCTACGCGGCCTACGGATCATCCAACGCCACCTGGCGGCCGCCGGTCTATGACCTGCAACAAACGATCGCGAAGCCAGCGGAACCCGCCTCGCAGGCCTCGCGCCCCAACTATGAGGGCGCGGAATGGGCGACCGGAGCCGGCGGAGGATCGAGTCTCAAGCCGCCTGGCACATTCTGACCCCAAGCGTCCAATTGCGATAAGCGGGCTCGCTCCATGTTCCGGCCGCACCCTTCTCCACCCTCGTTTCCATCCAGAGAGGAACCCATGAGGCGCAGATTCGCTTGCGTCACAATCCTGACGACGCTCGCCGTGACGCCAGCCGCGGCGCTCGATCGCTTGGTCGACATCGCCAATGACCACTGGGTCTAGGTTACGGGCGAAAGCAGCGTCAACGCCGCGCCCGACTTCGCACGCGTAGCCCTTGCGTGACGAACACGGAGAAGACCGCCGGCGAAGCCATGGCCGCGAACGCGAAAGCGGGTAATGCGCTCGGTTCGCTCATCAGGTCGGAGGGCGTCGCTCCCGCCGACATCCAGACCTCCGAAGTCTCGATTTCGCCGATGTTCTCGTAAGCCCCGCCAGGCCAAAAGACCGCGCCGACGATCACCGGCTATAGCGTGAGCAACAACGTCGCTGTGACGCTTCGCGACATCCCACGCATCGGCAGCCTGCTCGACAAGGCGGTCACGGCCGGCGCCAATTCAATCTATGGCGTCGGCTTCGGCCACAACGATCCGAGCGCGCTACTTGATAGCGCGCGTACGGTTGCTGTCGCCGACGCCCGGCGCAAGGCCGACATCTACGCGACCGGGGCGGGCGCAAGAATCGGCCGACTCATGATCCTCACCGGGGAGCCAAGCAGGACGGCGCCGATCGTCCGCTATTTCCCCCGCGCCTTCGCAGCCGACGCCGCCGCCCCTCCGACGCCAATCGAAGCGGGCGCGGACAAGCTGACCGTGACCGTTTTGGCGCGGTTTGAGCTCACCCAGTAAGAATCTCCGCGACCGAGAGATTCCCGTAGTATAAAGGGTCCGAAAAAGGGCGGCGCATCGGATGCGCGGCCCCTTCGTTTTCAGCGTCCCTTGAGCCTCAAGCCTGTCAGGATGGCCAGAAGCCGTTCGGCGTCGCCAAGAACTCCAAGACCGAAACCTTCCGGCCCTGTCGAATCTGATAGTTCTCGAGCGCAAACCGGAATGCGAGCAAGAAGAACACCGCACAGGCCGGGGTGAACTGCAACGCGGTCAGCGTCGCATTCACCGTCCACGTCATGGTCAGAAGTCGATAGAGCCAGGCGACGAAGAACATCACCCCAAGGCCAAAAAAGATCCAGGCATTGCGCGCCGTCGATCGCCGCCGGATTGACAGGGTCTCCCCGAAGGCCCGGCGCCCCTGGCCATGCAGGAACGCCATCGCGTCGAGATCGAACTCGCCTCTCTCGTCGAGGCGAACTCGCGACTGAGCCCGGTCGCCGCGCCGGAGCTCGTCGAGCTCGTCTCGGAGCCTCGCCGCCCTCTCGCCGATCCTCAGCGATCGCCATGGCGACAAAGCCGCGTGACCGATGCGCCGGAGCACGCCAGGACGCGCGCNATCGACCCGATCGTTATCGGGAGACACNATGAGCCTCCTCGACTTCGGCGATCAGCGCGCCCCAGTCCTTCGGAATCCCGTNGATCTCGCCCGCGCTCCCATCCGCCTTGCGCCAGACGAGCGTCGGCGTTCCACGCAGCCCGATCGCCTCGG
>JGI12635J15846_10006216_pt1 | contig 10257 bp, 7 predicted proteins | sample BlaSpr_A8_OM2_M2_FD_15846 | JGI IMG/M metagenome (IMG submission 15846)
GCGCCCGCATTTTTGAGAGAGCCGTCTTTCCCGCCACCGATTTGCGAGCACGAGCCGTCGGAACGATATTCCGCGAATTGTTCGCGCAACGCCGCGAATGGAGCACCGGGCAGCGCGGCGATCGCGCAACCGAGGCTGTCGAGGATGTTACGCTTGAAGAGCTTGCGGATGTCCGCTTCAGAGTCCTCGCCGATGCGCGATTTGCGAAGGCGGCGATCGAGTTGACCGCCGGCGCCGAAGCCTTGGCTTTCATGTGCATAGGCATGATCAAATTTGATAAGGGGTTTCCATGAATCAAAGCTCACCCGTCAAAAACTGCGCCCGGCCCGCACCGAACGACCAGTCCTCGTCGGTGTTCGCCACAAAATTCACGATCACGTCATGCGGCGAGATTTCGCAACTGGAATACAGTCGTTTGACCAGCAAACTATAGAACGCTTCCTTCATCTCGCGGGTTCGCGGGCGGCTGGTGACCTGGAGCAGAATCATATTGTCCGATCNGAAGAATCCCAATCCCGTGTCTTCCAGTATCATTCGGGGACGCNTGTGCTCGTGGACGACCTGGTACCGGTCGTGCTTCGGCACCTTGAGGGTCTCTAGCAAGACCTCATGGGTNACCTCGAGAATCTTCGTGATTTCCGATTCAGAACGACCCTCGATAAGGTCAAAACGTAAGAGCGGCACGGCTGGCCTTTCTTTCTTGAGGATGACCGATCTTACGCGGTACCGTCGCTCCTTCCATTCAACGCTGGTCTCACCTCTCCCATACGTTCGTGTTAGAGAACGCGCCCACCGAAGCCCCGAGGCGCATGTAAAATTTCGACGCAAGGCTGACGCTCGCCTGGGCGAGCAACTGCGAACTGACTTGATCTTGTGGGACTTCTGGGTGCTTTGCTAACAACCTTCGGAAGGCACTCGTCCTATAAATGTATGAGACGCCGACAGCATTGGCTCGGAGAGCCGCACGGACCCGGTGAGCGCTTCAAGCGAACTGCTGACGATCAGATTTTCAGGGCTCTTTCGAGATAGTCGATCAAGGCATCTTCTTCGAACGGCTTCATCAGCAAGCAGACAGCCCCACTGGCTGCAGCCTTGGCCTCCAGCCCCGGCTCTGTGCGCCCGGTGACCATGATGACCGGCACCGTCGAGCCGCGAGCGGTGAGTAGCTGAATGAGATCAAGCCCGCTCATCCCGGGCAGGTTGAAGTCGGTGATGATACAGTCGCATGATCCCTCCCCGCCCCTATCGATAAATTCTACGGCAGACGCAAACCCCTGAGCTTCATATTCCAGCATACGAAGCAATCCGACGAGCGCGGTCCGGAAAGATTCGTCATCATCAATGACCGCAATTGTGAACTCTCCTGACACGCATCATCCTTTGTCCGGATTGAATCCCCTGGCGCCCGGCCGATCGATCAGACCAGAACGCCAATGTTCCCACTGGATGGGGCGTTAAAAAACTATACACCAGTGTTATTCGGCGCCCCTCGAATTCGACGTACGTTATGCGACGGGTGCAGCGATCTGAACGTGGCTCGCTGCTAGTTGCTGGGTTGTCCCTGCACCATCGGCCAGAATTGCTGACGCCCGGCCGTTGCGTGCTATCTCTGGCGNACTAAATGATGAGCATCCAGCTGGCGTGCGGGCAGCGGGCACACGGGTCTGTAAGTCGTTGGTTTGATAAAGATTTTCATTCCAAGCCAATTTCCGTGCAGCCAATTTCTCTTCACCTTCCGGCAGCTCGGTGGAGCAATTAACATGTCGACGTCCACTTTTTCGTCACGGCTCAAATGGCCCGTGATCCTGGACTACGGGATCGCGTGTGTGACGCCGGCCCTGGCCCTTGTGTTGGATGCTTCGTTCAGCCGACTCTGGGGGTTCGATCCGCCGGCATCGGTATTTCTTTGCGGGATCATCATTGTCGCGTGGGTGTCCGGCCCCGGTCCAGCCTTACTCTCCACGGTGCTGACCGTTTTGGCTTTCGATTATTTCCTTTTACAGCCGATCTATTCATTCACCGTTGAGTTCAAGGAATTGCCGCGGCTCGTGTTGCTGACCATCGCGGCACTGTTCGTGGTGTCGTTGAGTGCCGCACAGGGACGGGCGACAGCTTCGCTCCGACGCGTGCGCGACGAGCAGCAGGCGACGGTCCAGGAATTACGAAAACTCAATGAAGCGCTGCGCGAGGAGAATACCGAGCGCCTGCGGGCGGAAGAGAACGTGCGGCGAACCGAACAGGAACTTCGGCTGATCGTTGACAACATGCCGGTACTGGCCGCGAGCTATCGGCCCGATGGAACGATGGATTTCCGAAATAAAGCCTGGCGCGACTACACCGGACTTTCGCAGGACAATCTCGAGGGCGAACGTTGGGGCTCCGCGCTACATCCAGATGACCTTGCATTAGTAGAGCGCGAATGGCGCTCACATATTGCTACGGGCGAGCCGTTCGAGGTGGAACAACGCTTGCGACGGGCTGACGGGGTTTACCGGTGGCAGTGGGTCCGCCGCGTACCGCTGCGCGATGAAAATGGCAATGTTGCTAAATGGTACGGTGTCGCGTTCGACATCGATGATCGAAGGCGCGCCGAAAACGCTCTGCGGCAAAGCGAAACCGAACTGGCCACAGCCAGACATGAACTTCAACTAATGATCGACACGGTACCCGTGTTGATGCTTCGCCATCGCGCCGACGGCATTATCGATTTTGTCAATCAAGCCGTGCGCAGCTACAGTGGAATCGACTCAAAGAGTTGGACGAAACGCACCACCGCTACAACTCATCCCGACGATGTTTCGCGGCTTGAAGAAGCCTGGGATGTTGCACTGGCGACAGGTGAACCGTTTGAGACAGAACAGCGCGTCCGGAGAGCTGACGGCGAATACCGCTGGTTCGCCACGCGGCGTGTACCGCTACGCAACCGTGACGGAGACGTCATCGCATGGTATGGGGCGAGCTACGATATTGAGGACCGAAAGCGGGCTGAGAATGCACTGCGCGCCAGTGAAGCGCAGCTGGCGGAGGCCCGGAGCGAACTAGAGCTCACCATCGATTCAATCCCGGTGATGGTATCGACTTTTGAGCCAGACGGAACCCGCAGCTTCGTGAATAAAACGTGGCAAAATTACACTGGTCATACCCAGAATGAAGCGACGGGCAAAGGGCTGAATACCTCCGTCTACTATCATCCGGACGATATCCAGAGATTCGATGATGCGTGGCGCATTGCGCAGGCAAAGGGCGATATGCTGTCCGTGGACGTGCGCACACGCCGCGCGGACGGCACGTATCGATGGTATACCNTGCGACGCGCGCCGTTGCGCGACGAGCAGGGAAACATTGTCAAATGGTATTCGGTCGGCATTGATGTCGACGATCAGAAGGTCGCCGAGAATGCCTTACAACGCAGCGAGGCCAATTTGGCCGAAGCGCAGAAGCTTAGTCTCACCGGCAGTTTCGCCTGGGATCCCGCCAGCGACGACTACTTCTGGTCGGACGAGACTTATCAGATCATGGGCTTCGATCGGAACGTCAAACCCTCGATGGACATCATCATGCAGCGTGTCCATCCCGATGATCGCGTGGATTTGCAACATGAAACCGAACGCGTGACACAAGGCGCGCTGACTCAGGATCATGAACGGCGGCTGCTGATGCCGGATGGACAAATCAAGTACCTTCATGTTCGCGCGCATCGCGTGAAGTACGCATCGGGCAAGGAGGAAATTGTCGGCGCATTGATGGACATCACCGAGAGCCGGAAGTCGCAAGCCGCACTGGACGCCGCGCAAACCGCGCTTGCTCACGCCAGCCGAGTGGCAACACTGGGGGAAATAAGCGCCTCGATCGCGCACGAGGTGAACCAACCGCTCGCCGCGATCGTGGCCAACGGCCAGGCCTGCCTGCGCCTTCTTCGCCGCGAAACACCCGACCTGAATTACGTGCGCGGCGCCATCGAATGGATTGTCAAGGATGGGAACCGGGCGGGCGAAGTAATCCGGCGCGTCCGCGGACTTCTGAAAAAAGCGGATACTCAGAAGGCCTCGCTTGAAGTCAATGACATCGTCAGCGAGGTCGCCGCTCTGTTGCAGCGAGAGCTGTCCACACAGCACGTGACACTACGGCTGGAACTCGCGAGTGCCATGCCGCCGATTGTCGGAGATCGAGTTCAGCTCCAGCAAGTGATCATCAATCTGGTCGTAAACGGTGTTGACGCGATGCAGGCAGTCACGGGCCGGCCGCATGCATTGCTAATCCGTTCGTATGAAGATGAAGCTCACCAGATCGTGGTCGCCGTGAAGGACAGCGGAGTCGGCATTCCGGCGGAGACGGCAGATCGTCTATTTGATGCCTTCTTCAGCACCAAACCCAGCGGACTGGGGATAGGGCTTTCGATCTGCCGCTCGATCATCGGGGATCATGGCGGACGACTGTTGGCAGCGAACAATACAGGGGAACCGGGCGCCACGTTTCGGTTCGCCCTGCCCTCGCACCAGGAGCAGGCGCCCTGAGCCAGCATATGCAGATTGGATCATTAATGTGAGATTTCGTATACGATGCAGATGTCATTGGGCGATTGACGGTGTCAATCGATGATCTCGCTCGCTTTGGCTACTTGTTGATCGGACTCGGCGGTCGATTATGGAAGAGGACTCCGAACAAATCGTTTTCGTCGTTGACGATGACGAATCTATGCGGGTGGCGCTGACCTACTTGTTTCGGTCCATGAACCTTCGTGTCGAAGTATTCAGCACGGCCACGGCATTTCTCGAGAGCAAGCTTCCGAATATTGCCAGTTGTCTTGTACTCGACATCAGGCTACCGGGCGTGAACGGTCTGGAGTTTCAGGACGGCCTGGCCAAAGCGGGCATTCACATTCCGATCGTCTTCATGACCGGACATGGCGACATTCCGATGTCGGTGAAAGCGATGAAGGCTGGGGCCATCGACTTCTTGCCTAAGCCGTTTCGCGACCAGGACATGCTGGATGCCGTGATGCGCGCGTTCGATCAAGACCGCAAGCGGCGCGAAGAAGAGAAGGCTGTGTCCCAGCTTCGGCACCTCTTTGAATCACTGACGCGGCGCGAGCGAGAAGTCCTGACCCTTGTCATTTCCGGCCTGATGAACAAGCAGATTGCCCACCGGTTAGAGATCAGCGAAATTACCGTGAAAATCCACCGCGGACAGGTGATGAAAAAAATGGAGGCCCGATCGCTCGCAGACCTCGTTAGAATGGCTGAAATGCTTGGAATCAAACGAACAAACTAGCGAGACTGCAGACCAAGGCATCCGAGGTTAGCGATATCCTTCCGTCAAATAGCAATTCGTAAAAAGGGGGCCGGTGGCAAAAACGCCACCGGCCCTCACACCTGCATCTGATACGAAGCGGCTCGGGGAAGCGGCGACGCACAATCCATCATGGCCAAGGCTGGGGAGGAACAACCGGGGCCTGGAAACAAGAGGCAGGCGTTGTATCGGATTGGGTTACGCATTACTGACGATACTCATCCGATAACATCTTAAATCATACCCTCCAGTTCATGATTCACACTCGCAACGAATCAGCACGGTAGCCTGGGGTTCATCTCTATTCTCTCCACTGCGAGCGCAGCGGCAGAACTTGTGCATGGCGCCCTTGGGGAATTTTAAGGGCACTCTCTTCAAATCGGGGCGCGGCGCCGTTGACACCTACAAAAAGTTGAGACCTACAAAAACCGCGGCGGCGCCTAGCTGACCGTCCTGCCGGACGGCATTGATGAAGACGACCTTGCCCACCATCACATCGGACTTGCCGCCGGGCACGACCGTTACGACAGGCGCTGTCGGCGGCACGAGGACGATCTGCTCCCCACCCTGGTAGGTCACCGTGATCTGTTTTGCGCCGCCGGAAGCGCCGGCGCTTGAAACGGTGCCATTTGTCATGGTGCTCGTTACTGTTCTCGCGCCGGCTGCTGGCGTCGCCGCCTTGACTGTACCGTTCGTCATCGCACTGGCCGCGGTGCCGCTACCCGAATGTGTCGTATCCGGAATCGGGTCCCAGTCGAAGTGACCCTCGGCCGCGCCCTTCATCGCTGGGGGAAAAAGCAACACTCCAAGCGCCACAAGCTTGTCGCCGATCGACTTCGTGGCGACCCCGATGTAACCGCCCGAATCGATGTGATCGAGGTTTGATTTCGCCACCGTAAAGTAACCTGTCTTGGCAGTCAGATCGAGCGTCTCATCCGTTCCGCTCGTCGTGTGAACAACGAGCGTGGTATCGCTGATCGATTTGACAGTGCCGCGTACCCGCTCAAGCGCTGGCGCCGCGAAGGCCGCTGTCGAAGTTCCAAAGACGCTGGCAGCAATGACAAGTGCGAGAAGGCGAGGCATGATGTGACTCCATTCGCTTGACCGATGTTTGCATGGAAAGTTCCGCGCCTTCCGTCGGGCCGTCGTGGCTCTTAGCAAACGTATGCGACACGAGTGAAGGCGCACCTATCGGACGATGGTGCAATCGAAACCATACCTTTAGATAGTTTCGAGGTGGCCATTTGACGAATTCGCGCCGCCTGGTTACGGCTCGGCACCTGGCGATAGATCGGCATTCAGCCGTGATACGCAAACAGCTCGATTGGGTCGTTGAAGCCGCGGACCGGATATTCNCCGACGCGTTCGAGATCGAANTCGCTTTCGACGAAGTCGNCGAACGCGCGGGACAGCAGCACCGTTCTNCCCAANTGTTTGGTGAGGGNTTCGAGACGCGAAGCCATGTTGACCGCAGGNCCGATGACCGTGAAGTCGAGCCGGGTGCGCGACCCGATATTGCCGTACATGACGTCTCCGACGTGGACGCCGATGCCGTAATTCAGCGGCGCACGACCGGTTTCGCTNTTCTTTTCGTTCAGGGCAACCATGGCCTGACGGGCTTCGGCCACNGCATGCAGCAGATTTCCGCAGGCCGACGGTTGGCTGAGCGGAAAAATGGCGAGCAGACCGTCGCCGATGAATTTCAGTATTTCCCCGCCATGCCGTGCAATCGGCTCCGACATCGCGTCGAAATAGCCGTTCAGAAGATCAATGACGTCATCGCGCGGCCAGTTGTCGGAGAACCTGGTGAAATCACGCAGATCGCAGATCATGATGGCGGCGCGTACCGTCGTCCCGCTTCCGCGNCTNGTNGCGCCGGCCAGAATGAGCTCGCCGGCATGCGANCCGACATAGGTTTCGAGCAGCGTTCGCGCCAGCCGGTTCTTGATGCGGATTTCGCTGACCAGCGCCAGAACCGGCAACAGTTTCAACAGGCCGGCGATATGCGCGTCGTCGAAACCTCCGGGCCGGTCGGTTGCAAAGGTCACGATATGCCGCTTGCCGAGCGTATGATACAGCGGCCACGCCACATAGTCGGTCAGGCCTTTCGCCCGCATCTCGTCATAGACGGCGTGCCTGCGGCCAAGCGAAGGATCGCGTTCGAGATTCTCACGCACCTCGGCGGCACCGTCATGGATTTCGTTGGCGGGACTATCGATATATTCGGGTCGTCCCCTGACATCGTAGTCAACTCTCGCAATCTCAGCCTCGCGCATCCCGTCGGCCCACATGATCCGGGCGCCAAGCCATTGCGGATGATGGATCAGGACATGAAGCGACGCCCGCTTGACGGGAATGCCCGCTCGCTGGAGCCGGACACACAGCTCAGCGAAAATATTGTCTATGAAGCGCTCATCGCGCGTGTCGTTTGTCAGCCAGTGCACAACGTCGCAATCAGAATGCGCGATGACGGGATCGATGTTTGGCGGCGCGTTCATAGCTTGCTCCTGAGAAGTAACCTGGATCGACGGTATGGGATATGTCATGTCCCCGCTCGACGACGTCAATGGAGTCCGCCACAATCTGCTAGTAGCGCGCGCGGGTTGGCCACGCTGTTCCTGGATTACCGGACCAACGTCGCCCCCTATACGCTTGCGCCTGACGCCAATGCCTTCTGGCAGAATCGGAGTTTTCACAACTACGCCGACTATGCGATGACGGCGGTTTTCGCTCCGGCCTCGCCCGGCTCCGTGATCTGGGCCGCGTGCGGCGCTGCGCCGTGATGTGCGCGGAGGCAGTGTGGTGGCGGTGCCATCGTCGGATCATCGCGGACGATCTCGTCATCGGTGGCGAGCAGGTGTTTCATATTCTTGGGCCGGGCAAGGTCGCAATAGCGAGCCTGACGCCGGGAGCCCGGCCTGGGCCGAGAGACACGGTGACCTATCCGCCGCAAGTGGCGGAAGCGGGTCCATGAATGAAATCGCAGTGCCTCCGGCCGCTACCGCGGATCCAGATTAAAATTCGCCCGAGGGGGCGTGCTCTGGAGCAACACCGCTGCTCTTCTAGACCTGCATGTGCTTGAGCTCGTCGACAAGAACCCGAATGTTTTCGCTGTAATCGATTGGAACGATGACCAAGTGCAACCCGCCAAGGGAAAATGCCTCCTCCAGCGCCGGCATTAACCCCGACGCCGTCGTCACCCGCCGACCTCGGGCGCCGTAGGCGGCAGCGTACGCGACAAAGTCAGGATTATCGAAAGTCAGCCCCCAGTCCGTATATCCGTCAACAGCCTGCTTCCACCGGATCATGCCGTATGCCCGGTCTTCGATGATCAGAACCACCAGGTTCAGTTTCAATCGCCGTGCGGTCTCCAGCTCCTGACTGTTCATCATGAACCCACCATCACCCGCGACAACCAACACGCGACGTCTGGGGTACAGTAGAGCCGCCATCATCCCGGAAGGTAAACCAGCCCCCATCGTCGCAAGCGCGTTGTCAAGAAGAAGCGTGTTTGCAACGTCGGTACGATAGTTGCGCGCAAACCAGATCTTGTACATTCCGTTGTCAAGCGCCACGATTCCGTCGGGCAGCATGAGTTGCCGGACGTCGTGCACGATGCGTTGGGGGGTCAAGGGGAAGCGATCCTCTTGCGCGCGATCGGTGACGTGATCCAGGATTTCCTTACGTAGGACAACCCAGTCCGGGTTCATCTGCAGCTTGCCCTCTAACTGACCGGCGAGCAGATTGAGGCCCTCAGCTATGTCACCGATGACTTCGGCCTGAGGAAAATACACCTCTTCGACCGCGGCTGGCGCGAAGCCAACATGAATGACCTGATGTCGGCCCCGCGCCATCAGGAACGGCGGCTTCTCAACCGTCTCGTGCCCGATGGTAACGATGAGGTCCGCGCGATCGATTGCCCGGTGGACGTAGTCGCGTTCGCTCAAGGCAGCGGTGCCGAGATAGAAGTCCGACGCACCCCCGACAGCCCCTTTTCCCATCTGTGTATTGAAGAACGGGATACGGACGCGACGAACGAAGTCGGAAAGCGCCGGCGCAAGTTGAGGTCGATTTGCCCCGGCGCCAAACATCAGCAGCGGAAACTTCGCGGCCAGAATAAGGTCGGCTGCGCGCTTGACGGCTCCCGGCGAGGGAACCGGAATCTCCACCGCGTGGGGCGGCACCAGCGAGACATCTCCCGCTTCTTCCTTGGCGACGTCTTCGGGCAATTCGAGATGTACCGGGCCGGGGCGCTCTTCGGCCGCTATGCGAAATGCATTCCGGACGAGGGTCGGAATACTCGACGCACTCACGATTTGTTGGGACTGTTTCGCGAGCGGACGCATCGTCGCGACGACATCGACGATCTGGAACCGCGCCTGTCGGCTTTGTCGAATCGCTTTCTGACCGGTGATCAGCACCATCGGCATGCCCCCAAGAAATCCGTAAGCGGCGCCCGTGACGAGATTGAGCGCGCCTGGACCGAGCGTGCTGAGCGCGACCCCCGGCTTTCCCGTAAGTCGCCCATACGTGGCTGCCATGAACGCTGCCGGCTGTTCATGACGGGTTGCGATCAGCTCGATGGAGGACTGCCGAAGGCTTTCGACGACATCGAGGTTCTCTTCACCCGGTACCCCATAGATTCGATCGACGCCCTCGTTCTCGAGAGCCGCAACGAGAAGATCTGAACCCTTCATTCTCGATCCCTCCTGTATTTTCCGAATGGATTGATTCTTGGGAAGGCCCCGCAATCGTCCAAACCGAAGCCGCCGGGACAAAGCCGCTGCGCGCCCATTCTCCAAGCCAGATACGGGCCAAAACGCGGGTCTGCAGAAAGCCTTATTTTGCCGGGTTTTTCGTCTCGGTCTGAGCGGCCCGAGACATAGGTGACATTTCGTACCGGATACATGGGTTACACTTTTCGCTTTTTTGCAAGCGGGAGGTGTGGATGCCGTGGAAAGCGAGTTC
>JGI12635J15846_10006218_pt1 | contig 10255 bp, 8 predicted proteins | sample BlaSpr_A8_OM2_M2_FD_15846 | JGI IMG/M metagenome (IMG submission 15846)
GGGCTTTTGGAAGGTGACCTTCGAGGAGGCCATCATCGGGCCATCGTCCACATTGAACTCGCAGGCAGCGCAAAGGCCCGCCACCGTCATACCCATGCCCACCTGGGTGGCGATGTAGAAATAGATCGGGTGCGCGCTGCCGTCGGCGGCCGGAGCGACGCCGATGGACTCGCACAAGGCGCGGTTCTCCTCGGCGCTGATGACGTAGGGCGCGCTGCCTGCGAGCGACCGGCCCGCCACCTGCGGGGGCTCGCCCAGTTCGGACGCCGGGGTGGGCTGGCTCACGACGCGGTCAGACCTTCCACACCAGCGGCACGGTCTCGGGCTCGATCATCATGCCGATGCCGGTGCGGATGGTTACGCCCGGCTTGACCCGGAAGCTCGGAATACTGCCGAGGAACTCTTCCATCGCGATTACCAGCTCGCGCCGCGCCAACGGGGCGCCGACACAGCGATGCGGACCGGTGGCGAAGGTGATGTGGCGCGGATTGCGGTCGAGCAGCACCTCGTTCGGCCGCTCGAACGCCTGCGGATCCCGATTGGCGAGCGTGGTCGCCATCGCCACCTTGTCGCCGGGCATCAGCTGCACGCCGTTCACGCTGACAGGCTTGATGACGGTGCGAAAAGTCGTCACCGCGGCGTAGGCGCGCAGCAGCTCCTCGATCGCTGCCGGGATCTTGGACGGGTCCTTGCGCAGGATCTCCTGATGATCCGGATGTTCGGCGAGATGCCGGAAATGCAGCCCCATGTTGGTGGATACCGTATCGAGACCGCCGATGAACAGGTTGAAGCAGAATCCGAACAACTCATCCTGCGTCAGCTTGCGGCCTTCAATCTCCGCCTTGATTCCGTAGGAGATGAAATCCTCGCCCGGATTCTCGCGGCGCTCCTCGATCACGCCCATCAAATAGTTCTTCACCTTGCGCACACCGTCGATGATGACCTCGAGATCGGCGGAGTGCAGAAGCTGCATCTCCCACTGCAGGAACTCATCGATGCGCTCGAGCGGCAGATTCATCAATTCCAGGAACACCGCGATCGGAAAGCGAAACGCCAGCTCGCTCATGAATTCGCATTCGCCGCGCTCCTTGAACTTCGCGATGTAGCCGCGCGCGAATTCCCGCACGCGGTTGTCCATCGCCTGCATCTTGCGCGGCGCAAACAGCGGATTCACCATCGCCCGGTACAGCGCATGCATCGGCGGATCGGTCTCCGCCGGGAGCAGGTTCCAGCTGTCCCCGAGCAGCTTCGCGAACGGCGCGAAGTCCTTGTTGGAAAAATGCTCGGTATCCTGATAGATGGCGTGCAGATCCTTCGCGCGGCGAAATATCCATCCCGGCCTGTTGCCCGGATACACGAATGGCGTGTAGAAAACCTCGGGACCCTCGTGCACCTTGGGAACCAGGGTATCGAACGGGTTCTCATCGCACGTCGCACCGAGCACGAAGGGGTAATCGCGCACCAGCTCCCGCGGCACATGGCTCGGTATATCGGCGGAATTCATTGCGGCGTTCATGACAAAAACTCCTGTGGCTCGCGCCCACCCTTGCGCCCCGTAAGCTACCCGGCCGCACCCTCAGGGGCTCCTATCTTTGGGAAGGTGCGGGTCCCGCGCGCGGCGCACAGGCTCGAGGACCGTGCAAAATGCCTCGCTGCGTATCGATGTCACGCATCACACACCGTTCCGCGGCAGCGTCGTGGCGGCGGCTTGGTTGTTCGCGCCGCCGCGCGGCGCGAGCGTCAAGGGCGATCTCCTGGTGTGCCTGCACGGCGCCACTTGCGACCATCGCTACTTTCACGCCGAGTTCGCCCATCATTCGGAATACAGCTTCGCCGAATATTTCACCGGCCTGGGCTATCACGTGCTCGCCATCGACCATCCCGGGATGGGTTCGAGCACCCGCCCCGAGCCCGAACGGCTCTTGACGCGCGATGTGGTGGCGGCAGCCGACGACCACATCGTGCGTGAAGTGATCCAGGGCCTCGCGAGCGGCCGCTGGTTCGGCCATCAGCCCCAACCGGCGCCGCGCGTCACCGGCCTCGCGCACTCGCTCGGCGGCATGCTCGGCATCGTGCAGCAGGCGCGCCACCGCACCTTCGAGCGCATGGCCGTGCTCGGCTGGAGCAACATCGGCGTCCGATTCGAAGGCGACGAAGGCCGCGCGATGTCCGACGCGGCGGCCCAGGAGGGATACCTTCCCGCCCCGCGCGCACTCACGCGCGCGCTGTTTCATCTGCCCGACGTGCCGGCCGATCTCATCGAGGAAGACGATGCGCGCGCGGGAGTCACACCCGCGAATCTCGGCCGCGCGGCCATGACCCCTGGCATCGTCGCGGGCGACGCAGCGCAGATCGATTGTCCGCTGCTGCTGTTGTACGGCGACGTCGATACCAGTCCCGATCCGTACGCCGAAGTCGGGTTCTATCGATCGTGCCGCGACATCACGCTGGTGGTGCTGCGCGGATCGGCCCATATGCACAACTATGCATCGACCCGGCGCGATGGATGGCGCCGGATCGGGCAATGGCTCGAGTCCTAGCCCGTCTCGCCCTTGGTCACGGAAGCCTTCGCGAGCGACGCCTCCATGCCCAGAGCCGCCATGAGCTGCGCGAAATCCGCACCGACTTCGGGAAGCGGTTCGCCCAAGAGGCCGGCGAGCAGCCGCACGATGGGCGCATTTTCCCGCGCCGTCGTGGTCTCCGGAATCCGGCCGCGCTGGATCTGCCGGTCGGCGGAGCGCATGCCCACGATCGCCATCCGGAATGCCGCTAGTATGTCGTAATACGGCAGATTCCGAACCGGCCGGCCGAGCGCGGCCTCGTACCAGCGGATGCAGGCGGCGCGCTCCGGCAACCCCTCGAGACGCGGCACGCCCATGCCCTTGCTGAATAGATCGTCGAAGAACAGCCACCAGGCGAGATCCGCTTCCGGCGGTCCAATCACGGCCATTTCCCAATCGATGACGCCGCTGATCGTGCCGTCCGGCAGGAACAGGAGATTGGTCGGCTGAGGATCGCCCCACAGAAGTGAGGCTTGGGCATCGCGCGGCCTGTTCGCCTTGAGATACTCCATGGCGACATCCGTGATGCGATGCGGGCGGCCGGCGCGCGCCCACTGATACCATTCTTCGATCCAGTGCAGGTACTGATCGAAGGGCGCAGCGCCGCGCTCCGGACGATTCAGAAAGGCGAACCCGGTCACCGGAAGCTTGTGGATGCGCGCGAGCATCTCGAGGCAGCTGCGCCAGACCCGACCTCGATCCGCGGTGGGCATGTCGGCAAGCCACCCCTCTTTGTTGTAATTCGGGCTCTGCGGCAAGATGCGACCGGGCAACTGCTCCATCACCATGAACGGTGCGCCCAGCAGGCTCGCGTCCGTTTCCAAGCCTATGACCCGCGGCACGGGAATTCCCGTTGCTTGCGGTTGCGCCGCGACGGCTGCCATCACGCGCGTCGGCAATTCGAGATCCGACTCCAGGAAGATGTCGCTGCCGAGATTCTGGCGGCGGATCACCAGCCGGACATCGCCGGCGCCGCCTTCCCGATCGCCGCTCACCGCCGCGAAGAAGGTATCCGCCGAGTTTCCGGCGCCCGCGGAGCGCCAAGCCGTGATCTTCAGATCGCGTGATTTCAGCCTCTCGGCGAGCCATGGCGTCAGTACCTGCTGCGCGAGCTCGAGCGACAAGGGCCGCGCGGAGGGCAGGTCAAGCTTGCTCATACGCTCTCACCAGGGGTCCGAGGCGATCCGGGGTGGTCCCATGCAGGACGATTTCATCCGCCCCTGCGCTGCGAAACTCGATCAGGCGCCTGGCGACGGCTGATGCACTGCCGGCGGCGGCTCCTTGCTCGAGCCAATGCGGGGGCAGGACGCCGATCGCCTCGCGCATGCGCTCGCGCAACTCCGCATGCGTGCCCTTCTGCCCTTCGATGTTCAAAAATCGCGGATCCGCGAGCAGTCGTTCCATCGGCTCCGGATCCCAGCCATTCATGGCGATGAGCTGGGAGCCCAGATCCCGCACGGTGAAGTAAGTCACTGCACGCACCTGCACGGCCGACTGAATCTCAGCCGCGGTGGCATCGGGCGCAACCACGACTTCGGCATAGATCCTGACCGCGGCGGGATCACGGCCCGCCTCTTCGGCCGCCTTGCGCACCACGGCGACCGAGCGCGCAACGCCTTCCGGCGTCAGAAAGGGATGCAGCACGGCGCCGTCGAAATGCTGTCCGGCGAGCGCCAATGTCTTCGGCCCGATGGCCGCGAGTATCATCGGCGGCGCCACCTCGGGAAGCTCGGGCATGCGCATGTTCGGATAGCGCCCCGCGGGGCCGTCATAGTCGATCGTCTCGCCGGCCCAGAGTGAGCGCAGGATTCTCGCGTAATCCGCCATGGCGGCGTTCACCGGCACGGGGATGCCGAGATTCTTCCAGATGAAGGCGACCGAGCGTCCGAATCCGAGAATGAAGCGGTTGCCGGACAGCGCCTGCAGCGTGGCGGCCATGCCGGCGAGCACGATCGGGTGGCGGGTGCCGAAATGCGTCATTCCGGCCACCAGCTTCACCCGTTCAGTCCTTTGAGTGAGCGCACCGAGCGTCGCCGCGATCTCCTTTTTCTCCCAGCGCTCGGCCACCCAGATGCTGCCGAGTCCGAGCGCCTCGCCGGCCACGGCCTGGGCGAGGCCGGGGCGCGGATCTTGAATGCGCCCGGGCAACGCGTACGCGCCCAGATCGAGCGGGGTGCGAGTCATGAGCGATCTCCTCGGTTGGGCCGGTAGTCGGCAGGCGCTGAAAGGTAAGCTTGGAGTTTTACCAGACGCCGGCACCTCCCGAAAGATAGGTTCGAGCGGCGCGCTGCGCAGATGTAATGGGGTGTCGTCAGCGCCGGAGTGGCTGTCGCGTCGGCGAGAAGCGGCCCTGGAGTTGTGCTTGCAGCGGAAATATGACTACGTCATCGTTGGTGCCGGCTCTGCCGGATGCGCGCTCGCGAATCGCTTGTCGGAGGATCGTGCGGTATCGGTGCTGCTCATCGAATCCGGGCCGCCCGACAAGAATCCGCTGATCGCGATGCCGCGCGGCATCGGTAAGTTACTCGTGCCCGGCAATCCGCATGTGTGGGACTACGAGGCCGTGCCGCAGCCGGGATTGGCGCCCGAGGTCTGGCTCAAGGGACGCACGCTGGGCGGCTCCAGCTCCGTCAACGGCACCGTCTATGTGCGCGGCGCGCCCGCCGACTATGACCATTGGGAGGCGGCCGGCTGCACAGGCTGGGGTTGGCGAGATATCGGCCCGCACTTCGTCGCGCTGGAGAATCACGAGCTGGGTGCCTCGCCCTGGCGCGGGGCCGGCGGGCCGCTGCGCATCAGCGTGCACCCGGCGGGCGATCCCTTGTGCGAAGCGGTGCTCGAGGCGGCCGCTCAATCGGGGACGCCCCGCGTGGCCGACGTCAACGACATCAAGACCGTCGCGAACGGCGGCATGGGCTATCAGACGGTGACGACGTATCGGGGCAAGCGCTGCAGCGCTGCCCAGGCGTTCCTGGCGCCGGCACGGGCGCGGTCCAATCTCGACGTGATCACCGGGACGAACGTCCGGCGGATCGAGTTTCAAGACAGGCGCGCCGCCAGTCTCGTGATCGAAGACGGCGGCGGTGCGCGCAGCATCGCGTTGAGCGGAGAGCTGATTCTGGCAGCCGGCGCCATCGAATCACCGAAACTTCTGCAGCTCTCGGGAATCGGGCCGGCAGAGCTGTTGCGCGCTCACGCGATTCCGCTCGTGCTCGACGCGCCGGGGGTCGGCAGTAATCTGCGCGAGCACCGCTACCTCGCGATGCAATACCGTGTACGGGGAGGGAGCCTCAACTCCCGCTTGAGCGGTATCGGATTGCTGCGCTCCCTGGTGAGCTACACCCTGCGCTCCAAGGGACCGTTGACTCACTCCGCGCATGAGGTCGGCGGCTTCGTGAAAACGCGGCCGGATCTCGATCGTCCAGATGCGCAGATCGGCGTCGGCCTATATTCGATGGTGGCCTCGGGCAAGAGCGTGAACATCGACAAGCAGCCGGGGATCTCCATCGGCGGATACTTCACGCGGCCGGAAAGCCGCGGCTTCGTGCGAATCAAATCGGCCGACCCGACGGTGCGGCCGCTCATCGAGGCGAACCATCTGAGCGCGGAGAAGGACATCCAATCCTCCATCGCACTATTTCATTGGATACGCCGCCTCGCTGCACAGCCTGCGCTCGCCCCGTGGCTGGTATCGGAGATCACGCCCGGACCCGCATACCAGTCCGATCGCGAGATCATCGACGCGTTCTTGCGCTTCGGCTCCACCGCCTTCCATGTGTGCGGTACGGTACGCATGGGGACGGATCCGGACGCGCCTCTCGATCCCCAACTGCGCCTGAAAGGCATCGACAACGTCCGCGTTGCGGACACCTCCATCATGCCCACGCTGATCTCAGGCAACACCAATGCCCCCGCCATGGTGATCGGCCTGCGCGCCGCCGAGATCATCCGTCAGACCCGACTGGGTTTGGCGCACGCGGCTTAGGAGCTCGGAATGAACGCGCCGACGCTTCCCTATACTCACATCGATAAGCTCTATATCGACGGGGGCTGGGAAGCGACCGCCAACGCCGAGCCGGTGCTGAATCCGGCGACGGAGCGCCCGATCGGGTATGCACCGTTCGGCGATGGCGCCGCCGCCCGCGCCGCCATCGATGCCGCACGCCGAGCGTTCGATCGAGGTCCGTGGCCGCATCTCGCCATGGCCGAGCGCGCTTCCGTCTTGAGCCGCATGCATGCGGCGCTGGTCGCTTCGCGCGATCAGATCCGCCGTCTGATCGTCGCGGAGGTGGGCTGTGCTCAAGGCATCACCGATGCCATGCAAGTGGATGCGCCGCTCGCGCATTTCGCGAGCGCGCTCGCGTACTCGGCGCAGGACGATCGGCGCTATTTGCCGCTCGAAGCCACGGCCAATCTCATGAATCCGGCCGGTCCGCGCATTCTCGGCGGCGGCTGCATCGTACGCGAACCGGTCGGGGTGGTCGCCGGCATCACCGGCTACAACTTTCCGTTCTTGCTGAACCTGGCAAAGATCGTTCCCGCGCTGCTTGCCGGCAACACATTGGTGCTCAAGCCCTCGCCGTTCACTCCCTATTCGGCGCTGCTGTTCGGCGAAATAGCCGAACAGATCGGACTGCCGAAGGGGGTGCTCAACATCGTCACGGGCGGCGTCGAAGTCGGCTCGCTGCTGAGCTCACACCCCGCGGTCGACATGGTGTCATTCACCGGCTCCGAAACGGTCGGCATCGCCATCATGCAGCAGGCCGCGACGACGTTGAAACGGGTGCATTTGGAGCTGGGCGGCAAATCGGCCCTCATCGTGCGCGCCGATGCCGACGTGCAGCAAGCCGCCATCGGTGCGGTCGCCGGACTCACCGTCAACTGCGGCCAGGGCTGCGCCTTGCTGACGCGCTTTTTGGTGCACAATTCGATCCGCGCGCAATTCGTCGAGATCGCCAAGGCCGTCGCCGGCCAGTGGAAGATCGGTGACCCGAGCGATCCAACCGTCCTCATGGGGCCGCTGATTCGCGAGTCGCAGCGAGGCAAGGTCGAACGCCTGATTCGGCAGGGCCGCGAGGAAGGTGCGCGCCTCGTTTGCGGCGGCGGACGGCCGGCGCACGTGTCGCAGGGATTCTTCACGGATATCACGTTGTTCGATGATGTAGAGAACCGCATGACGATTGCCCAGGAAGAAGTCTTTGGCCCCGTCGGCGTCATCATCGGATTCGACAGCGATGAGGAGGCGATCGCGATCGCCAACGACTCGCGTTATGGCCTGAACGGCGGCATCCTGAGCGCCGACGCCGCGGCTGCCTATGAAATGTCGTTGAAGATCCGCGCCGGCAGCGTTTACATCAACGGAGGCACGGGCAAGATGTCCTACGCCCCTATCGGCGGCTATAAGCGCTCCGGCATCGGGCGGGAATACGGACCCGACTGGCTGAAGGAGTTTACCGAAGAGAAATCCATCTTTTATCCGGTGGGGCGCTAAACCAATGAGCAAGAATATGAAACTAGGGGCCTGCCATCTGTGGGGCGATAGTCTCGAGGCCTTCCGCAGCGATCTGCGCCTGGCTGCGGAGCTCGGCTATGGCATCGCCGCAATCGGTGATTCGCCGGCCGGATGGCACGAGTTGTATGTCTCGCTGACCATCGCCGCGCAAGAATCGCCCAACGCCCTCGTGGCGCCCTACGTCACCTCCCCGTTCGTGCGCCACCCCCTCATCAACGCCAATGCGATGTGCTCGCTGGCCGATGCTTATGGTGACCGGTTTGTCCTCGGACTCGCCACCGGCGGCAGCAATGTCATGGCCATCGGCCATCCACCCGCGAACCAGGCTGAAATCCGCGATTATTTCCAGGCGTTGCAGAGTTTGTTTGCCGGTCGGCCGGGGCAGTACGCGGGGGCTCCGGTTTCCGCCCTGCGGCACGCGCGCCGGATTCCCATCTTCTACTCCGCATTTGGGCCCAAGGCGTTGGCGCTGGCCGGCGAACAGGCTGACGGCGTGATCCTGTTCACCAATCACGATCTGGAAGCGCTCGATCGCAAGATCGCGGCAGTCCGCGATGCAGCCGTGCGCGCGGGCCGCCGGGCGGAAGACGTAGAGATCTGGGCGACGGCTTACTGTTCCGTGCGCGACACGCGCGCACAAGCGCTCGCGGATCTGACTGCCTTCATCGTCGTGAACGGCATGGCCATTGCACGCATGCCGGAAATCTTGGCGCAAATCCCCAAGGAGTATCACGCTCCGCTCGCCGAGCTGGCGCGGCGCTACGATCCGACCGAACATTGCGTGGTGGGAGGCGCCAACTCGCGCCTGCCCGCAGAGCTCGGGCTCACCGATTTCCTCGGCGGTTTCGATACGGTCGCCGGGCCGCCGGCCGAAGTGAAGAGAATCCTCGATGGACTCGAGCAGCGCGGCGTATCGGCCTTCATCGCGAACCTGCCGGGATGCGCGGACAAGCACGGCACACTGCGCCGGCTGGCGGCTCTCGTCGAGAAATGACCGCACCCCAAGCCGCCGGCGCGGACTCCTTGCCTTTGCGCGGGCTGCCCAACTTTCGTGATTTCGGAGGCCATCCGACCCGGGACGGCGGCCGCGTGCGCGAGGGCGTCCTGTACCGATCGCAGGCGTTTGGCGGCGCCACCGAAAAAGATCTCGAGTACTTGGCAAGCCTCGATGTGCGCCTGGTCTGCGATCTGCGCAGCGCGCTGGAGCGCCAAAGCGCGAAGGATCGTTGGCCCGCCGGCACCCAGCCGCCGCGGCTGTGTCTGGACATCCGCAGCGATGCACGTGCCGGTCACNGCGAGCTCATCGATACCATTCGCAGGGAGCCCAATGCCGCGGGCGTTCATCGGGGCATGATGTTGATCTACCGCGGCATGCCCGCCGCCTTTGCGCCGGTGCTGCCGGAACTCTTCGCCCGTCTGCTCGACCCCGCCCATCTGCCGGTGGTGATCCACTGCCACGCCGGCAAGGATCGCACAGGCTTCATTTGCGCCGTCATTCTCGCAGCGCTCGGGGTTCTGGATGAGTACATCGCCGCTGACTACCTGCTGACTGCGCAGCGCATAGACCGCAGGCAGCTCGGCCTCGAGCTGGTTGAAACCTTCTCGGCCTTCGTCGGTGTGCCGCTCACCGCAGAAGCGCTGCAGGTGGCTTTGGACGTTCGTCCGGAATATCTCAATGCCGCCATGCACAGTCTCGAAGCCGACTACGGGGGTGTCGACGGATATATGCAAACGGTGGCCGGACTCTCGCCGGCCGATCGCGAGCGCCTGCGCGAGAATTTGCTGCGCTACTAGTCCCGTATCCGCAGGTCGCGACGTTCCAACCTGCTCAAAAGGTCAGGATCAGTTTCCCTTGCACTTTTCCTGCCTGACTTTCGGCAAGCGCGGCAGCGGCCTGTTCGACCGGATAGGTTCGGCTGACATGGATTTTGATGTCGCCTTTGGCAACCAACGCGTTGACCTGCGCGAGTCCTTCGGCGCTCGGTGCGCCATACACCATCGCACTTCGCACTCCATGTCTCACTGCCAAATCCGCATCGGGCGCGGCAACCAGACTCAGGAGAATGCCGCCGCGGCGCAGTAACTTCCAGGAACGAGCCTGGGCTTCCGAACCGACACCATCGAGAACGACGTCGAAATCGCCNATCTGATTTTCGTACTCGCCCGTCCGATCAATGACCCG
>JGI12635J15846_10006219_pt1 | contig 10253 bp, 9 predicted proteins | sample BlaSpr_A8_OM2_M2_FD_15846 | JGI IMG/M metagenome (IMG submission 15846)
TCCTGATCGTATCTGACCAACGCCATCGACGAGCGCTGCGGAAGGAACGACGGTATCCTGCCGATGGAGCCGACGCGGCCTTCACAATTGTAAAGCGAGCAAACGCCTTCGGTCGCGGCATAGAACTCGAGGATCTGGGAAATGTGAAAGCGGCGCTGGAACTCCTCCCATACACTGGCTCCCAACCCGTTACCGCACGCCAATCTGAGCTGATGCTGGGTCTCGCGTGGATGCGGTGCGGTGTTCACGAGATACCGGCATAACTCGCCGATATACTGGAATATCGTGCACTTCGATTCGAAGACTTCGTCCCAGAAGCGACTCGCGGAAAATCGTTCCCGCACCATCACGGATCCGCCGCCGACCAACGCCGCTCCTATCGCCGCCACACCTCCCACGCTGTGGTACATCGGCAGGCAATTGTACACTCGGTCGTCGGGTCTGATATCCATCATGCCGGCAAACCAATGACTCCACTGCATCAGCCGAAAGTGGCTCACCTTGACGGCCTTGGGTAGTCCCGTCGTTCCCGACGTGTAGATGAATAACGCGCAGTCGGCGATAGTCGGCGGCCGAAATTGAGACTCGTCGAGACCGGCGTTTGACGACTGTCCAATCTCATGGTCAATCCGCGCGAACCCGCGACCATTCTTCCCGTGCGCCCAGATTTGGGTCGTGCGCGATATCTCTTTCTCTACGGCGGCGAGCGTATCGACTAGCGTGTCGCTGACGATGACATGGCTGGGTGCTACGATATTGATTGCATGTGCAAGAGAGTCGCCGACCAGGCTGGTGTTGAGTAGCGAGACGATACCGCCGACGCGCGTTATCCCGATCCAAATCGCCACATACTCCGGACAATTCGGCATGAGCAGGCACACGACATCCCCGGCGGACAGCCCCTGTCTGATTGCCCACTGCGCATATCGGTTGGACCGTTCCGCCAGCGCTCGGTAGCTCAAGCTTTCATTTTGGGAGAGAAGGGCGGGCGCGGTGCCAAAACGCTCACCCAGGGAATCGATCAGAACCGGCAACGTACGATCAGGGTTCTGTGCGATCGGCGCAGTCATCTCGAGCGCGCGCATCCACGCTTTGAGCTCGGGCTTCATGCTGCAATCATCGTTATCCAGCCAGCTTCGAGCACAATCCTTTTGTAGCGCGGGCCTCCTCGATCCCAGTGCAATCTGGCCCGACCGGCCCCTTTCTCTGTCCGCTGTCCCAGAGCCGAACGTGTAACCGCGCCGAGCCCTGTTTGACCTGAACCGATGGGTCCGAGGTGCAGATTATCGGACTGTTAAGGGCCGGCTCGTGGACAATCCTGTTCCACGACGAACTATTAGATGAGAGTTGCCAAGAGAAATTCCTGCGGCCGCTCGGGGGAGCGGTAAGGATGCGGAACGAAACTATCGCCATCCACGGTGGCTACGAGACCGATCCGACGACCAAGTCGGTCGCCGTTCCGATCTATCAGACCGTAGCCTACGCCTTCGACAGCGCTGAGCACGGTGCGGCTCTGTTCAATCTGGAGGTCGAGGGAAACCGTTACAGCCGAATCAGCAACCCGACCTGCGACGTGCTCGAACGGCGCGTCGCCGCACTTGAAGGCGGAGTAGGAGCACTCGCTGTCAGCAGCGGTCAAGCGGCGCTGCACTACTCCGTTTTGAACGTAGCGGGGAACGGCAAGAACATCGTCTCTGTCCCGCAACTTTACGGGACGACTCACACGCTGTTTGCGCACGTCCTGCCCCAACTGGGAGTCAACGTTCGATTTGCCGAGAGTGATCATCCATCCGCCCTCGAGAAGCTGATAGACAACGATACCCGGGCTTTCTTCTGCGAGAGCGTTGGAAACCCTGCCGGTAACATTTGCGACATCGAAGCGCTGGCGCGCGTAGCGCACAAGCATGGCATTCCTTTGATCGTCGACAACACCGTCGCCACGCCCATTCTGCTGCGCCCGTTCGACTATGGCGCTGATGTTGTTATCCACTCCCTAACGAAATTCATGGGCGGGCACGGAACTACGATGGGCGGGATCGTCGTCGACAGCGGCAAGTTCCCATGGCGAGAGCATTCCCGCCGGTTCCCGATGTTCAGCGAGCCGGACGCATCGTACCACGGCCTCGTTTACACCGACCATTTTGGCGCGTCCGCTTACATCGCGCGCTGTCGAACGGTGTATCAACGGACGATGGGCTCAGTTCTTTCGCCACTGAGCGCTTTTCTGCTGCTCCAGGGGATCGAGACCGTCGCCCTGCGAATCGAACGTCACGTTGAAAACGGGCGCCGGGTCGCTGAATTCCTGCGCGCCGACAAACGGGTCGAGTGGGTCAATTACGTCGGGTTCGAGGACAACCCATATCACGCGCTTGCCCAACAATATCTCGGAGGCCGCGCGTGCTCCCTGATGACCTTTGGAGTTCGCGGCGGATACAAGGCCGCGGCTGAATTTTACGACGCGCTGAAACTGATCAAGCGGTTGGTCAACCTGGGCGACGCAAAATCACTGGCGTGTCATCCGGCTTCGACGACACACAGACAGATGTCCGCAGAGGAGCAGCGCCGGGCGGGCGTCAGCCCGGAGATGATCCGGCTCAGTATAGGAATCGAGCACGCGGACGATATCACCGCCGATCTCGATCAGGCGCTGGCCAATGCAAAGTAGCGTAAACCGCCGGCAGGTAAGAACATGATCAAGCTACGGTCGGGGCCCGCCAGGGTTGCACTAAGAGATGTCACGCATGGGCTGAACCTCCGCGACAATGAGCCGCTCGTGATCGGGATCGTCAACAACATGCCCGACGCCGCTCTGCAAGCCACCGAGCGTCAATTCTGCGATCTGCTCGCCGAGGCGTCGCCAGATCTCATGATTCTGGTGAGGATTTTCTCGATACCGCAATTTCGGCGCTCGGAAGCGGGCCACGCGTACGTCAGCCAACATTACGAAGATATNGGCGCGATGCTGGAGGACCGTCTCGACGGCCTGATCGTTACCGGCGCCGAGCCGCACGCACCACTCCTCTCGATGGAACCCTATTGGCCCACCATGACGAAAATCGTCGATTGGGCCGAAGACCATACTACTTCGACGGTCTGGTCGTGCCTTGCAGCGCACGCCGCGGTCCTTCATTCGGACGGAATACAGCGGCGACCGTTTGGTGCGAAGCTTTCGGGCGTGTTCGAGTGCACGAAGGTGGCGGACCACGAGATCGTATCCGGCAGTGCGGCTCAATGGTGCGTGCCGCATTCAAGGTACAACGATCTGTCCGAACAGGAACTAGTCGCCAAAGACTACACCATCGTATCGAGAGCGCCTGAGGTAGGCGCGGATATGTTCATCAGGCAAAGGGGGAGTCTCTCGATATACCTTCAAGGCCATCCGGAGTACGACGCGGAGGCATTGTTCCGCGAATATCGCAGAGACATCCGCGAATTCGTCGCGCGCAAAATCAATCGGTATCCCGAGCTGCCGCGCGCATATTTCGATGATGAGACGGCGGCGGAACTTGACCAGTTCCGGCGACGAACGTTGCGCGACCGCACTACTCACGTGGTGCTGAATTTTCCGGACGCTGAAAGAAAATTGGCGCATGACTGGCATGAGCCGGCGGTGCGTCTGTACACGAATTGGTTGTCGTATCTGGTTGAGCATCGTCATTCTCGCGATCGCTCGGGGGCGCCTCACTCCGCCAATGTATCGCAAGGTGCGTGAGCCGCATGGTCGCTGCATTCACAGTTGCTTGAGGTCTCAGGACGCATAGCTACGATGCCATACCACAGAAAAGCCGCTGCTCAACTCAAAAGACCTCGGGAACTGCCCACCAACGCGTCGAATCTTTTTCCATCGCCCGCAAACCGCGTGCGCTGGGACGATCTTCTGACACTGGAGTTGTTGCGCGCCAATGAGCGCATAGCTGAAGGTCCGGTCACACCCACGCTGAACCTTGCCGACTTCAGGAGCGAGCTCGCCGATTTCGATTTTCGGACACCGCGTCCGCTCGGCGAATTGCTGTCGTGGACCATCGAGAAGATGGAGCATGGTCTGGTCCATGTCACGCACCCGCGCTACTTCGGGTTGTTTAATCCGGCGCCAACTTTCCCCGCTCAATGCGCGGATCGAATCGCCGGTGCGTTTAATCCTCAGTTGGCGACTTCGACGACCTCGCCAGCTGCGACCGAAATAGAGGCTCATGTCATCCGAGCGGTCGCGCGGCGAGCGGGATTTCCGGATCAGGCTGCGGGCCATTTCACATCTGGCGGATCCGAAGCGAACTACACGGCGCTGCTTTGCGCCTTGACCCGGGCCACTCCGGAGTTTGCGACCAAGGGCAGTCGTGCATTTGACGGCCCGCCCGTCTTTTATGTCTCGCAGGAGAGCCATCTTGCGTGGCTGAAAATCGCGCACCAGGCGGGAATCGGTCGATCGGCGGTGCGTCTGGTTGCCACCGACGGATTCGGATGCATGGACCAGAACAGTTTGCGCGATGCGATAATCGGAGATCGTGCCCGCGGACTCGTTCCCATCATGATCGCGGCGACGGCCGGGACGACCAACGCGGGAATGATCGATCCCCTGTGGGCATGCGCCGAACTGGCCCGATCAAATGATCTCTGGTACCACGTCGACGCCGCTTGGGGCGGCGCACTCATCGCTTCTGACCGGCGGCGAAAAGTTCTCTTTGGAATCGAGCGGGCGGATAGTGTTACGATCGACGCTCACAAGTGGTTTGCGACGACGATGGGCTGCGGGATGTTCATCACCAGGCACCCGCAGGTACTCTCGTCCACGTTCCAGGTTTCGACCAGCTTCATGCCATCGAATCTTCCCAGTCTTGACCCGTACGTGACCTCGATTCAGTGGTCACGGCGATTCCTCGGGCTGCGAATGTTTCTGTCGCTCGCGGCGGCCGGGTGGAGCGGCTACGCGGAGCACTTCGAGCGATCTATCGAGCTTGCGGAGCTGCTGAAATACGAGTTGATCGCGCGGGGATGGTCGATCGCCAACTCGTCGCCACTGGCCGTGTTGTGTGTCAGGCCTCCGGCAGGTCTTGGCGACATTCGCTCGATCGTCGCTCGGCTATTGGCTTCCGGCCGCGCTTGGGTTGCAGTCGCATCGTTTGAAGGAAGCGATGTCATCCGCGCCTGTGTGACTCACGGCGAGACTACCGAGCAGGACGTTATCGAACTCGCATATGCCTTAGAGAGCTAGCGCTACAGGCTGAAGTTGCCGGTCAGGTTCAATTCAGCAACCTGGTAACCAGCAGGCTGATCGTCGAAATGGATCGAAAGTTCGCGAGCGTCAGGTCGCTGACCGGTATCTCGATGTTGAACTCGTCTTCAACCAGCAGCACCAGCCTGATCGAATCCAACGAAGTCAGGCCGGCGTCCGCAAGAGTGTCTTGCGAAGTAACCGGCCGACTTATTGACCGCTCCCGGATTAGGCGCTGAACCACAGCGACCACCCGCTCGCCGGCGGATATGTTGCCGTTATCCATAGGGCTCGTATCGATTTCAGTCTTTGTTTGCACGCACAAGCGGGGAATTCAGCCACTCATTCTGGTGCCAGATTTCGTTCCGCACCGTGCATCCTCACCGCCGATACCGGGATCGAGGTGAATCTGACCAGATGACGCGCCACAACTCGCTACCGTGAAGGTAACGGCGATTCCACCAAGCGCGTCTATCCCTAGTAGGCTTTGCTGGGAGACTGGCGGTCGTTTAGCGGCGAAACTGGAGAATAACGTTAATTTTTACTTTGAACGAGGACTGCGGTCTGCGTAGATAGTAACGATGAGGAAGCTCACTTGAACCAGCCGGAACGAGCTATAAGCAAAGGAGACGCAGCCGGATCCCTTGACCCGGCATATCTACAAGACTCAGAGCCTTCGCCAAGCCGATGGAAGCTCATAGATATCGCGCCCGCCTCTGCTGACCCTGTCCAGTCCGCCAACGACCTCAACCCGGGGCGTGCGCGCTCGGCGAAAAATGATCTGCGTGCGCGAGTTGAGGCAACAGCTGCCATAGCGTTGAAGCACGCGGACGCCGTCGATCGGGAAGCGCGATTTCCAAGGGAGGCGTTTCTCTCCGCTCGAACCGAACGCCTGCTTGGCCTGATGGTCCCGACTCATTTGGGCGGCGAGGGGGCGAGCGTCTCCGATGTGGCTGACGTTTGTTACGTGCTCGCGCGAGGTTGCGCCTCGACCGCCATGATATTCGCGATGCATCAGATAATGGTCGCGATTCTGGTGCGGCATGCCGCAACTAGCCCTTGGCACAATCGCCTGCTGCGACGGCTTTCAAGCGAACAGTTGCTGCTAGCTTCCTCCACCACGGAAGGGCGCGGCGGCGGCGACCTGCGTAACAGTATATGCGCAGTGGAACGATCCGGCTCCCGCATAACTCTTACCAAAAGCGCTACGGTGATGTCATACGGCGATCGAGCCGATGCCATCCTGACCACAGCGCGCCGCTCCCCCGATGCTGCATCTTCCGACCAGGTCCTCGTGGCCTTCATGAAGGAAGACTACAAGCTCGATCCGATCATGAACTGGGACGCACTTGGTATGCGCGGTACCTGCAGTTCCGGCTTCAACCTCAAGGGCTGCGGCGACGTCGATCAGGTGCTTCCGGATCCTTACGAAAAGATTCAATCGCATACGATGATGCCCGTCGCACACTTGACCTGGGCAGCAGTATGGTGCGGGCTCGCAGCGGCGGCAGTGGATCGTGCGCGACGCTCGGTCCGCTCCGCGGTTCGTAATGGATCGCAACAGCCGCCGCCGGGCGCGGCCCATCTCACAAGAGCAACTCTGTCGCTGCGCGCGTTGACTGGAACTATCGCCTCAGCACTTCAAAGGTTCGAGATGGTCGGCAACAAGCGAGACGATCTCGAGTCACTGGACTTCCAGACCGCGATGAACCTGCTCAAGGTGAACACATCCGAAGTCGCCACCTCGATCGTGATGAGTGCGATGCAGGCGTGCGGACTAGCGGGTTATCGAAATGACGGCGAGTTTTCAGTGTCACGTCATTTGCGCGATGTGATTTCGTCTTCGATCATGATCAACAATGAACGAATATTAGCTAATACCGCGACTGCGTCCTTGCTGGTCGGAGTACCTGACTCACTGCGAGGCTATTGAGAACTTCAAATCGATCGTCTGAATGGATTTTTAAAGGGGAAGGATATCGTGCTGATGAGTCATGTAGCCGAAAATGAACTGGATTCTATAACTCGATCGCTGCTGTTGCCGAGTCCGGTAGGTGGTGTTTATGCACGAACCGGACTCTTCGAGCAAATTGTCGACGGTCTGACGTTTTTCATTAACCGGCATCGCGAGCCGGAAACTCAGGTCTTGAGATTTCCGCCCGTGATGAGTCGCAACCAGCTCGAGCGGTCGGGCTATTTGCATAGCTTCCCGCATTTGCTAGGTGGCGTCAGCTGCTTTGAAGGGCAAGAGTCCACCATCATGGCTATGGTGGAACAACCGGATTGGGTCGATGAGTTGTCGGCGACGGAACTCGTCCTTTCACCGGCCGCCTGCTACCCGGTGTACCCGATGGCGGCGGCACTCGGGCCGATACCGGCGCAAGGCCTGATGTTTGACGTCGCTTCAGATTGCTTTCGTCACGAGTCCACCCACGAGGTGGGACGGTTCCAATCCTTCCGCATGCGCGAGTTCGTTTGCCTCGGAACGCCAGAGCAGGTGCTGGAATTTCGAACCCGATGGATGTTCCTGGCGCAGAAGATGGCGAAGGGTCTTGGCCTCCCCCACAAGATTGCTCCAGCTAGCGATCCTTTTTTCGGACGAGGCGGTAAGTTGGCTGCGATGAGCCAACTGGACCAATCCTTGAAGTTTGAACTACTAATTCCTTTGCGTTCCGAAGAGGAGCCGACCGCTTGCATGAGCTTCAACTGTCACCGCGATCACTTCAGTTCGGTCTGGCAAATGCTGACTGAGAATGGCGACAAGGCTCACACCGGCTGCGTAGCGTTTGGTCTCGAGCGGCTAGCGTTGGCGCTCTTTAAGACTCATGGCATTGATTTGGGAAAGTGGCCTGCTTTGGTTCGCGAGAATCTGTCAATTTGAAAATCGAGAAGAGATCGCTTGGATTACAGAGCAGTTAGCCGAAGGTCGAGGCGATGCGTCGGAAGTTCTATACGATATTACGTGGGAATGCCAAATCTCTTGTGATCGTGCCTGACAATACACAGATAGTCCCCCTCCAGTCGGCTGGAGACAGACCGCCGTTTTTCATGGTAGACTCCTATCCCTATTTCATCGACGTGGTCAGGCTCACGGGTACCGATCAACCCGTATTAAGCCTGATCGGCCAGGAGGAAACGCAGACCTCGAATAGCTGCAGCCTCTCGGATAGCTACAGCATTTCCGACGAAGCCGATACGCACGTAAAGGTGATCCTTGATCGCCAGCCTCAGGGACCTTACATGTTAGGCGGTTGCAGTGCGTCGGGCATTGTTGCCTATGAAATCGCGCAACGGCTGCGAGCCTTGGGACATGAGGTTGGGCTGCTGGTATTGTTCGACACTCCGAATCCGTGTTTCATGCGTGAGTATTCCGATTTCTGGCTGAGTGTCTATTCATATCGAACGGATCTAAGCAAGCTTCGCTGGAGTGAGATTCCCGGATGGGTCGCGGAAAAGGCTCGCGGCTTCAAAGATGGAAGACCTAGCTGGCTTCCCTGGACATCGAATACAGTCACTAGCGGAGCGGGCACTACGGATCAATTCGGGCCTTTGTCGACTCGCGTTATAGCAGCGCGAAGATACCGTCCCGCGCCCTACTCAGGAAAAGTCCTACTCGTCAAACGCGAGCGCGACCTGGTAGGACGTTATCGCGATCCGTTTTTTGGATGGGGCGAATTGGTGCGCGGTAAGATAGAAATTTGCAAAGTCGGCGCCACCGATCATCTCGAGATCTTCAAGTCCGAGATCGATCGCTCAAATGTCGCGCAGAGGCTTAGGGAGAGCATCGACGAGGTCATCGAGCAACATCCAGCTGTTTCTCTCACAGGCTGAGCCGATCGCGATGATCTCTAACCGGCAGGATCGTTGCCGGAACGCCAACAGCGGTCGCTCCGCAGGGTACATCTTTGAGAACAACAGCGTTCGCTCCGATCAAGGCATGGTCCCCAATCTTCACACCACCGAGTATCTTGGCGCCAGCGCCGACATCGACATGTCCGCCCAGAACTGGCGCACCAGCCTTAGGCCCGCCGGTCCCGATTGTCACTTGTTGGAATATCGTGCAATTGGGTCCTATAACTGAGCCGGGAAAGATGACCACTCCGTTGGGATGCATTAGAACCAGTCCGCCACCGATTTCGCAAGTGAGTGGGATCTCCGATCCCGCTATGACACTCCAGAACCGATATTGAAGTACCCAATATTTACTAAGCCAGCGCCAGGGAATGTCGCGCTCCTTCCACTTCTGATAGGACCGAATCGACCGCAACAAGCGACGCCCCGGGTCCCAGAACCCTTGGCAACGCTCACGGCTCCAATCAGGTATCTCTGCTGAAACTATGCTTTCTTTCAAGTTAATCAGCCGCGTGTCGCGCGTCTCAAAGTAAAATCAGACTACCTCCGTGAGTACATCGGAGGCTAGGGGCAATGATAAGTGTTTACGAGATCTTCACTGCGTCAAATTTATCCGGCTACCCACTCGCCCACGTTCGTATGCCCATTCAACCTAGCAGCTCGCGATTATTGTCATCGTTAGGCCTGGTGGGCCGATGAAAGTAGTTATTGTCGCGTCCAACGCCTCGACCTGCTTCGGCGGCGAGGCGATCATTCCTTGGCACTACTTTCGACTCTTGCGCAAGCGCGGTGTGCAAGTTTGGCTCGTAGCGCACGAGCGAACGCGGGCCGAGCTCACAGCATTGCTACCCGATGAAATCAGTTGGATGCGTTTCGTGCCGGATGTTACTGCCCACCGCTGGCTTCACAAGCTGAGTAGGCCGCTTCCGAAACGCGTAGCCGCCTTCACGCTGGAATGGACCATAGGGATTCATACGAGCTGGATGCAGCGAAAGATCGTGCGCGACCTGGTTAGCCAGCACAATGTCGATATCGTTCACGAACCGATTCCGGTTTCTCCGCGACTACCCTCGCTGATGTGGGGCGTCGGCGCACCCGTCGTGATTGGTCCGATGAACGGCGCGATGAACTATCCCCCTGCATTCGTCAAGTCGCAGGAGCTGTTCGAGCGATGCCTGATGTGGACAGGTCG